>Ga0129314_1002261_pt1 | contig 11085 bp, 14 predicted proteins | sample O1111metagenome_FD_94431 | JGI IMG/M metagenome (GOLD analysis project Ga0129314, IMG submission 94431) | Orangutan individual fecal microbial communities from fecal samples from Wisconsin, USA - O1111 metagenome | ecosystem: Host-associated > Mammals > Digestive system > Large intestine > Fecal...
CGAGAATGAAGGAAAGAAAGAAATACGGACTCAAGAAGGCGAGAAGAGCGAGCCAGTTCTCCAAGCGTTAATTTCAGAGAAGTATTGCAAAACCCCCGGAAACATTGTTTCCTGGGGTTTTTTCTTTTACGTTTTTCTTCTCGGACGTTGGGGCGGTGGTGAAACTTCTTTTTTTGTGATACACTGAAATTCAGAGTGAGACGGGGAAGGAGTTTTTTGCTATGCCTTTGAAGATTATCCGTGACGATATCACGAAATTGAAAGTGGATGCCATTGTAAATGCTGCGAAACCAAGCCTGCTGGGCGGCGGTGGTGTGGACGGCTGTATTCATCGTGCCGCCGGACCGGAGCTTTTGGAGGAATGCCGCACCTTGCAGGGGTGCGAAACCGGCGGGGCGAAGATTACTAAGGGGTACCGGCTGCCGTGCAGGTACGTAATCCATACTGTAGGACCGCAGTGGCGCGGAGGAGAGCATGGGGAAAAAGCGCTTTTGGAATCCTGCTACCGTGCGTCATTGGAGCTGGCGCGGGAATACGGATGTGAGACGGTAGCCTTTCCGCTGATTTCATCGGGGATTTACGGGTACCCGAAGGATCGGGCGCTGCGTGTGGCGGTGGATGCGATTGGGGATTTTTTGTCGGAAAATGAGATGACGGTGTATATCGTGATTTTTGACCGGCAGTCCTATCGACCGGAAACTGTTTTCCAAGATTCGTTCCGACAAATTCTATAAACCGTCAAAGACCACGGCAATTGCCTTTGCCCTGGCATTGGAGCTGCCCCTTTCGGAAATGCAGGATATGCTCCGCAAAGCCGGTTTTACCCTGTCCCACTCCAGCAAGTTCGATATAATCGTGGAGTTTTTCGTACAGCAAGGAAATTACAACGTGTTTGAAATTAACGAGGCACTGTTCGCCTTCGACCAGCGGCTGATTGGGGTGTAGGAGAACTTGGGGGCTCCGATCGGAGATGTCGCCATCCATGCGACCAACTCCCCTGCCATCCCCGGTAAAATATGACTGTAAGGTTTGATCACCGAGCAGTCATTTTTTTATTGGGAGGAAAAGCAAATGAAAAAGAATCTGACAGAGATTGTATTCATACTGGATTGCAGCGGATCCATGAACGGGCTGGAGGGCGATACCATCGGCGGGTTTAATTCCATGATTGAGAAGCAGAAAAAAGAAAAAGGGGAAGCGCTGGTTTCAACGGTGCTGTTCAGCAGTCAGAGTGAGGTCCTGCACGACCGGGTCCCGGTGCAGGATGTGCCTCGGATGACGAAGGCGGATTACGTGGCTTGCGGCTGCACGGCGCTGCTGGATGCCATCGGTGGTGCGATTCACCACATCGGCAACGTTCACAAATACGCTCGGCCGGAGGACGTGCCGGAGCACACCCTATTCGTGATTACCACCGACGGCCTGGAAAATGCCAGCCGCCACTATGATATCGACCGGGTAAAAAGCATGATTGAACGCCGGAAAAAGAAGTACGGATGGGAGTTCATGTTCCTGGGGGCCAATATCGATGCGGTGGAGACCGCCGGATGGATTGGCATCGACGCGGACCGAGCGGTGAATTATCGCTGTGACGGAATTGGAACCGCCTTGAACTTTGAGGTGCTGAGCGACGCAATATCCGATGTGCGTGCGGACGAGGAGCTAACGCCTCAATGGAAAAAAAGAATCGACGCGGACTTCCGTGCCCGGGGCGGCCGAAAAAAATAAAGGGGAGTGGACTTGTCTCCGGCCGGTCTGGGCGCCGCCGCCTGCTTCCGGCCGGCTTTTCCGCGGCGCTATTTGCTCCCCGCCCCCCGCAAAGCCTTGCGGCACCGTCCCGGGGAGCAAAATCTTCACACAGATTCCGCGCCGCCGCCTGCCTCCGGCGGCCTTTTCAGCGGCGCGATTTGCTCCCCGCCTCCCCGCAAATCCTTGCGGCTTCGTTTCGGGGAGCAAAATCTTCACACAGATACCGCGCCGCCGCCTGCCTCCGGCGACTTTTTCAGCGGCGCGATTTGCTCCCCGCTCCTCACAAAGCCTTGCGGCACCGTTCCGGGGAGCAAAATCTTCACAGAGATTCCGCGCCGCCGCCTGCCTCCGGCGACCTTTTTAGCGGCGCGATTTGCTCCCCGCTCCCCGCAAAGCCTTGCGGCTTCGTTTCGGGGAGCAAAATCTTCACAGAAATTCCGCGCCGCCGCCCGCGGCCGGCGGCCTTTTTAGCGGCGCGATTTGCTCCCCGCCCCTCGCGAACCCTTGCAGTTTCGTCCCGGGGAGCAAAATCTTCACACAGATTCCGCGCCGCTTCCCGAGGCCGGCCGGCTTCTTCAGGTTAGATTTCTATAACTTTTTTCTGAAACTTTATTGACAAGCGGGAAGAAATCGCTATAATAGTATAGAAGTTAGTTAAGGCGAACTAACAAATGTAACACCAGACTAACAGAAGTAATATACAACTAACGCACCGGGTGCGAATGCCGGCAACGGCTGCGAAGCGCCTGCAGGTCCTGCGGAGCATCAACGGAGCCCGCGAAGCACCGCAAGGACTGCGGAGCACATGCACATGCACATGCACATGCACGTGCACACATATACGACGAGACGGAGAAGGCCTTGTCAGGATGAATGATACAGGAGGTGGGAACATGCCAATCACAATTGCAAAAACCGGTGATATCGTTCGTATCATCCGAATCACAGGGGATGATTCCATTCGGACCCATTTGGCGGAACTGGGTTTCGCGGTGGGCGCGGAAGTTAAAGTCGTGAAGGCGGTGAAAGGGAATTTAATTTTGCAGGTACACGGAACGCGGCTTGCTTTGGATCAGAGCATGGCCAGCCGGCTGCTTGTGGAGTTTTAGAAGTTAAGGATAGAGAATGAAGTAATTCAGGTCACTATTTAAGAGAACATTAAGGAGGAAAAGATGGAGACATTGAACAATCTGGCGGTGGGCGAAAGCGCAACCATCAAGAAAATCGGAAGCGTGGGACAGACCCGAAGAAGAATCATGGATATGGGCCTGACCAAAGGAACGCAGGTCTATGTTCGCAAAGTCGCACCGCTGGGGGACCCGATGGAGCTGACCGTAAGAGGGTACGAGCTGTCAGTGCGGAAAGGCGATGCGGAGCTGATTGAAATCGAGAACATTCAGAAAGCAAAGTAAAATTTTGGAGATAAACGAATTTAGGGTATTAAGAAAGGAGTTATTCAGTGGCAATTAAGATCGCACTTGCAGGAAACCCGAACTGCGGAAAGACAACGCTGTTCAACGCGCTGACCGGAAGCAACCAGTATGTGGGAAACTGGCCGGGCGTTACTGTGGAAAAGAAGGACGGTAAATTAAAAACCGACAAAACCATTACAATTCAGGACCTTCCGGGAATCTATTCCCTTTCCCCGTACACCATGGAGGAAGTGGTCACCCGGCAGTATTTGGTGAACGAAAGACCGGATGCCATCATCAACATCATCGACGCCACCAACCTGGAGCGGAACCTGTATCTCACAACACAGCTGTTGGAGCTGCACATTCCGACCATCATTGCATTGAACATGATGGACATCGTGAACAAGAACGGAGACCGCATCGACGTCCCACAGCTGAGCAAAGAGCTGGGCTGTCCGATTGTCCCAATCAGTGCACTCAAGGGAGACGGCAATGACGAGCTGATCGACCAGGCGGTCAAAGTGGCAAAGAAGAGAACCACGGGAGACACACCGCACGTGTACTCCGGCAGCGTCGAGCATGCCATCGCACACATTGAGGAATCCATCGAAGACAAGGTGGCTGCAAACAATCTGAGATGGTACGCCGTCAAATTCTTCGAACGTGATGAGAAGGTTCGGGAAGAAATCAAGCTGGGCGCTTCTGTGCTTAGTGAGATTGAAGGCCACATTAAGGATTGCGAAAAAGAAATGGACGACGATGCGGAGAGCATCATCATCAACCAGCGCTACGAGTACATCAACCGCGTAGTCCCAAAAGCAATTGAAAGAAAACAAGGTCACGAAAAGCTGACTTTGTCCGACAAAATCGACCGGATCGTAACCAACCGAGTGCTGGCACTGCCGATTTTTGCCGTAGTGATGTTCCTGGTATATTATATTTCCGTTACCACCATCGGTGGCATCGTTACCGACTGGACCAACGATGTATTCGTTGCGGGAATTCAGAATTGGGCTTCCAACGGATTAACCCACCTGGGTGCATCGGATTGGGTGATTTCCCTGGTATCCGACGGTATCATTGGCGGATTGGGTGCGCCGGTCGGATTCGCCCCGCAGATGGCCATCGTGTTCTTCTTCCTGGCATTGCTGGAAGACTGCGGATACATGGCGAGAGTTGCTTTTATCATGGACAGAATCTTCCGTCGTTTCGGACTGTCCGGAAAGAGCTTTATCCCGTTCCTCATTTCCTCCGGATGCGGCGTGCCGGGTATCATGGCAACCCGTACCATTGAAAATGAGAAGGATCGCCGCATGACCATGATGACGACCACCACCATTCCATGTGGTGCAAAACTTCCGGTAATCGCTACCATCGCCGGCTACATCGCAGGCGGTGCATGGTGGGTAGCTCCGGCAATGTACTTCCTGGGCATTGGACTGGTTATCGTATACTGTATTATTTTGAAGAAGACAAAGATGTTCGAGGGAGACCCGGCTCCGTTCGTTATGGAACTTCCGGCATACCACGCACCGTCTCCAAAGGGCGTGCTCCTCAGCGTATGGGAAAGAGTATGGGCGTTCCTGAAGAAAGCGGGAACCATCCTGTTCCTCTGCTGTGCGGTAATGTGGTTCCTGGGCAACTTTGGTTTTGCAGGCGGAAACTTCGGTCTGGTGGACGCAGAAGATTCGCTGCTGGCGGTTATCGGCGGCGCAATCGCATTCATCTTCAAACCACTGGGATTCGGAACATGGCAGGCTGTTGCGTCCTCCCTGTCCGGTTTTGTGGCAAAAGAAGGTATTGTATCCACCATGGGCGTTCTGTCCGGGCTGGGCGAGATCGAGGGATACAGTGCAGCGTACCAGGCACAGTTCGCCGCATTCTTCCCATCCATGCTGGCAGCGTTCTCCTTCATGGTATTCAACCTGTTTGATTCCCCGTGCCTGGCGGCTCTGTCCACCGTCGCGAAGGAAATGAACAACCGGAAATTCTTCTGGTACTCCGTGATTTTCCAGAATGTCAGCGCATACTGCGTGGCTCTGATCGTGTACCAGATTGGCGGGCTGATTCTGGGCGAGGTGTCCTTCGGCATCGCAACGGCATTCGCATTCGCCGTGCTGGCATTCGTGCTGTACCTGCTGTTCCGTCCGGATCCGAACAAGAAAGCAAAGCTTGCGCTGGAGAAGAACTAAGCTATAATTGTAGAAGGAGAAATGGCATTGAACGGCGTTGACGTGATTGTACTGGCCGGAATCGGCATTCTGATGGTGATTGCCATTCGGATTGTAATCGGGTTTTTCCGATAAGACAGGAAAGGAGGAAATGCTTTGAACGGAATTGATATTGTAATCTGTCTGGTTATTTTGGCCATGGTGGCCGTGGTAATCCGGTATCTGATTAAGGAAAAGAAGGCAGGGCATAAATCCTGCGGCTTCGATTGTTCCACTTGCTCTATGTGTTCTCGCGGAGGACACGGCTGTAGCGGGGGATGCCACTCAAAGAAATAACAGGTAAAGCGATTCCCCGGCAGCCTTGTCGGGGATTTTTGCTAGACGAATTTGTTTTTACGGTAAAAAAGGAGATGGAGAGATGCGTAAGATTACGGCACATATTGACGGAATGCAGTGCGGCATGTGCGAGAGCCATGTGAACGACCTGGTCCGAAAGAATTTTAAGGTAAAAAAAGTGAAGTCCTCCCACCGCACCGGGGAGTGCATCATCGTTGCGGAGTGCGATATTCCGCGGCCGGAGCTGGAGAAGAAGCTGGGGGAAATGGGCTACCGCCTGATGGATATGGAGAGCGAAGAGTATCAGAAGAAAGGGCTGTTTCGATAGGCCTGCGGTCCGGTGGATGCCGCCGGCCCGGGATCAAGCATTGCCTCCGGCATTGGGCGATGCCTCCGGCCCGGGGGTGGAAAAATTCCCCCAAATGGTCTATAATCCTCTTGTATCATTTGTACTAAATGGAAACTCTTTGAGCCGGGCGCCGGTGGGCGAAGAAAAACCGGCAGGGGAAATAGAAAGGAGTGGACCGTGGCTTCCAAGAACAATAAGAAGAAGAAAAACGAAGCGGCCAAAACCGGTCCGACCGGTTTCGCGACGGACCGGCGGAAAATTTCAAAGTTCAGCCGTGTCATGGCGCTGCTGTTGGGTATCATCATGATCGTCTTCATGCTGTTGTCCTCCAGCGTGTACTTATTTAATTAATTAGAAGTGCCCTGCGGGACTGGGACCTGCGGGCGACTGTACTGCCCCGCAGGGGATCTGCATGAGACTGTGCAGGCCCGCGGGGAACTGTTGAGGAGAGGGAAGCACCTTGCCGATAAACCGGCAAGGTGCTTTTTTGTGCGCCAGCGCGGGATTTATGTGAAGAATTTGCTCCCCGGGACGAAGCCGCAAGGGTTAGCGGGGAGGGGGGGAGCAAACCGCGCCTTGGAAAAGCCGGGCGGCCCCGGGCTTGCGGCGCGGAATCTGTGTGAAGAATTTGCTCCCCGGAACGAAGCTGTAAGGGTTTGCGGTTAGCGGGGAGCAAACCGCGCCTTGGAAAAGCCGGCCGGCCACGAGTGGCGGCGCGGAATCTATGTGAAGAATTTGCTCCCCGGAACGGAACTTCAAGGGTTCGCGAGGAGGGGGGAGCAAACCGCGCCTTGGAAAAAGCGGCCGGCACTGGGCGTTGGCGCGGAATCTATGTGAAGAATTTGCTCCCCGGAACGGAACTTCAAGGGTTCGCGGGGAGGGGGGAGCAAACTGCGCCTTGGAAAAGCCGGCCGGCACTGGGCGCCGGCGCGGAATTTGTGTGAAGAATTTGCTCCCCGGAACGGAGCCGCAAGGGTTTGCGAGGAGGGGGGAGCAAACCGCACCTTGAAAAAGCCGGGCGGCCCCGGGCTTGCGGCGCGGAATCTGTGTGAAGAATTTGCTCCCCAGAACGGAACTGCAAGGGTTAGCGGGGTGGGGGGAGCAAACCGCGCCTTGAAAAAGCCGGGCGGACTCGGGCGGAGGCGCGGAATTTGTGTGAAGAATTTGCTCCCCAGAACGGAACTGCAAGGGTTAGCGGTTAGCGGGGAGCAAACCGCGCCTTGGAAAAGCCGGCCGGCACTGGGCGGAGGCGCGGAATCTATGTGAAGAATTTGCTCCCCGGAACGGAGATGCAAGGGCTAGCGAGGAGGGGGGAGCAAACCGCGCCTCGAAACACCCGGTCGCCCCCAGAGCCCGCTTTGCTTCCCAGCGGGCCGTGCCCCAACAAAAAAACACCGGGCGGCAGCCCGGTGTTTACTCCTATCCTATTAATCCTATTATCTTTGCTATTCCAACGCACTCAGGTCGATTCCCTCGAATCCTTCCAGGTACGCTTTCAGCAACGGAAGCACTTCTGCGATGCCTCCTTCGTGGGTGGCTTCCACGTTCAGCGGAAGCACCGGATCGTGCAGGGACCTCCGCAGGAGGAACCAACCGGTGTGGCCGTTCCGATCGTAATTGACCCGGACACCTTCGTGATTCGGCTCTTCCAGGGAAAGACCGGTTGTTTTTGCAACCCAATCCGGCATGCCTTCCAGAATACCGGTGCCGATTTCCACAAAATTCTCCCGATTCAGGTTGAACCGGATTTCCTTTGCCTCCGCCGGAGAACCCAGCGCATCGATCAGGGTTTCAATATCCTTGCCTTCTTTTTTCAGCTTAGCGGCGGCGGCCACAATCAGGCAGGCCAGGTAGGCGCCGTCATCCAGGTAGTAGTTGTCGGAATATGCGGCATGGCCGGAAGTCTCGATGGCCAGGAACGCATCCTCGCCTTCTTCTTTTAGCTGAATGGCCTTGTTGATTACGTTCCGGTAGCCCCTCTTAAAGCGCAGGTGTTTGAGACCCAGTTCCTGTTCCAGGAAGGTGTGAAGCTCGTTGGAAGTGATGCTGTCGGTAACCACGGTGCCTCCCGGATGGTTCGGCGCTTCCAGAGCTGCGGCCAGCGCCACGATGGCATTTCGGCTGATCGGCTGACCGCTTCCGGTTACCGCCGCACTGCGGTCCACGTCCGTGTCAAAAATAATTCCCAGATCTGCACCGGCTTCCTGCACCCGGGCGCAAATGGACGCCATAGCCTCCGGGTTTTCCGGATTCGGCACGTGATTCGGGAAGTGGCCGTCCGGCTCCAGGAACTGGCTGGAAGAAACATCCGCTCCCAGCGGTGCCAGAACTTTCTCCGCAAAAAATCCGCCGGCACCGTTTCCCGCATCCACGGCGATTTTCATGCCATCCAGCTTTCCGCCCACTTTGCGGGTGATGATGGAGCGCAGGTGCGCCGCATACATATCCATCAGTTCGTTTTCCTCGCACTCGTAATGCTCCGCAATCGGGTAAATGGTGGACGCCCGCTTTAGAATTGCCTGAATGTCCGCCTTCTCCAATCCGCCTTCCGCGGTGAAAAACTTGAATCCGTTCCGGTTCCACGGCAGGTGGCTGGCGGTAATCATGATCGCCCCGTCAAACTGGTACACCGGCATCACCGTGGACATGAACATGGCCGGCGTGGACGCCAGACCCGCATCCGTGCAGCGCGACCCCAGCATGCAGATGCCCCGCATCACGTCCTTCTTCAGATCCTCCCCGGAAAGCCGGGAATCCGTGCCGATGCAGATGTTCAGGTCGTACTCGCTCTTGCCCAGTTTCAGCGCCAGCCAGTAGACGAACGCCTCTCCAATGGCAATCGCGTCGTAGCGGTCCAGGTTCACCTCTTCTCCTTCCACGCCGGGAAGGGCGATGCCCCGAATATCGCTGCCGTTCTGCAAATCCATAATATTTTTCATTTCGATACCTCTAATTCTAATCCGGCCCCGCGACGTCGGACAACCCCGCGAAACGCCTGTATTTTTATCACAATGCTATACTACCCGATTTGTGAACCAAAGTAAAGTTGTAAAGCCCGGGGGTCATGGTATAATAACAGGGAATCGGTTTAGAAGGAGGGGTTATGAATTCGGGTAAAAATAGAAATACGGCGAATCGAACACGTCCGACTCGTCAGGAGAAGCGGGCGGCGAAGAGGGAAGCGAAGCTGCGGCGGAAAGAAGCGCTTCGGAACGCGCCCCTGTCGGTGCGGATTCGAAATGGGGCGCTCAACGTGATTACCGTTTGCCTGATTGGAATTATTTTGGTGAGCGGATATAAGATTGGAAAGACCATGTGGGAATACCAGGTGGCAAAGTCCGCGTATACGAATATCAGCGAGAAGACCGCGAAGGTGGATCCGAAGCAGTTCACCGGGGTGGTGGATTGGAAGGCGCTGAAGAAGGTGAATCCGGATGTGCAGGGCTGGCTGTACCAGAAGGGCACCGTGATCAACTATCCGGTGGTTCAGGGAACGGACAACGACACCTACCTCCATACGCGCTTCGACAAGCAGTGGAGCGGTGGCGGCACCCTGTTCGTGGACTCCAGGATGGAGAAGGATTTTAGGGGTTTTAATTCCATTATATATGGTCATCACATGAAGGATGGCAGCATGTTCCGAAGCATTCGGGGATATACAAAGGAAGACGGTTATTACGACAAGCACAAAACCCTGGAGCTGGCGACGCCTCACGGGAACTATCATCTGGTGGTGTTCTCTGCTTTTATCACGAAGGCAACGGACGAGGACACTTATAAGATGACGTACGACGAAGCGGAGAAGCAGGCCTATATCGACCGGACCTGGGAGCAATCGGAGCTGCCCATCACCAAGGATTCGGTGGACGTAACGAAGAACGACCGGCTGGTGACCCTGAGTACTTGCGCCTACGACTATGAGGAGGCCCGGTACATCGTGATGTGCAAGATGGTGCCGTGGACAAAAGCGGAAGTGCAGGCGGGCAAAGACGCCCAGAAGCAGATTGACGCACAGAAGAAATAGAGGACAGATATCGAAAAAGCTGCGGCCGGCCGCAGCTTTTGGTATAGGAAGAAAAAAATCCCCGGAGCCATTGCTTCGGGGATTTTCGTCATCAGTATTTTTTTATTATTCCTTAATGGTGCCGTCGGCATTGAATACCGGCAGGACGTTCAGGTAGGTGATGTCGTCTCTCTTCGCCGCATCGCCTTCGGCCAAAACCGTCATTTTTCCGACGATGTTTCCGCCCACGCTGTTCACCAGCTGTTCCAGGGTTGCCAGGGACTCACCGGTGCTGATAACGTCGTCCACAATCAGGATACGCTTGCCGTCCATGGCTTCCCGCTCGTCGTGGCCCAAGCACAGGGTCTGAACGTGATCCGTTGTGATGGAACGAACCTCGATGGTAACCACATCCTGCATGTACAGCTTGCTTCCCTTTCTGGCAACGATGTACGGCTTGTTGCCGGCCTGGCGCGCCATCTCGTATGCAAGAGGAATTCCCTTAGACTCCGCCGTGATGATGACATCGAACTCCGGCGCTTTCTTCAGAAGCTCGGTGGCAGCGGCTCTGGTAATCTCCACATCATTGAAGAGGATGAAAGCGGCGATGTACAGGTCATCGGTGACTTTGCAAAGCGGCAGGTTCCGGTCCAATCCGGCGATGTTCATTTTGTAGTCCATGGGTAATCTCCTTATATATGCTCAAAAAATAATGTTTTATCAAACGTAACAATTATACATGGGCGGCCGGGAAGTTACAAGGGGGCGGCAGGAAAAAGGCCGGGGAGCAAGCCGGTCGCCGGGCCGCTAGTACCGAAAATCCCGGCCCGAGGTTCGCGCCCGGGCCGCCGGAATCGCCTACCGGAACACTCTGTTAATGCCGTTTCATCTGAAAATTCAAAAAACGACAAGTATAGATTTGATGAAAATTGATTTTATCCAAATTGCTTTTATCAATTGGACCTCCTGTGATGGATATAGCACAATGTAGAGACGGATGGTAAAGATAGAATTTAAAGTGCCGCAGAGGGTGGCACGGAAGGGGGATGAAATGCAAGTAAA
>Ga0129314_1002263_pt1 | contig 11081 bp, 9 predicted proteins | sample O1111metagenome_FD_94431 | JGI IMG/M metagenome (GOLD analysis project Ga0129314, IMG submission 94431) | Orangutan individual fecal microbial communities from fecal samples from Wisconsin, USA - O1111 metagenome | ecosystem: Host-associated > Mammals > Digestive system > Large intestine > Fecal...
GAAAGCCAACAAACCTTACGAGGTACGCCGCCAGGGCATAGAATGACTCTGTTCCCGCAGGGGTCCCTGCTCGTGTCGCTTCCGTGTGAGCTCGTTCGCGTGCTTGTTTTGTCTGAGTTCTGTTCAATATGCCGTTTTCAGGGGCGCTTTGGCTTTTTCACGCGGGCAACCGGCTAGAAATACTTCGGGCATGAGCTCGAATTTCCTACTTGACTTTTAATAGCTGGTCTCCTTTATATGGCAGACAGTCAATACGAATGGGACGGACTCAATATAATGAAAAAGTTTTCCGAAATCAAGCGTGTCTTGTGCCATCGAGAGCCGTATGACGCTTTGCCGGCGGTGCTCTGACGGCAAAGCGGCGCATCGTCCGGCCGCAATTGACGCGGATATTCTTTTATTCTAAAATTCGAAGGAATAAAGCGGCAGATTTAGGGAAAACGGCTGTTCAGGAGGTTTTGCAGCGATGGAAAACAGATTGAATCATGCTCGGCTTGCGGAAAATCTTGAAGAAATGGGCCGGGTTGGCGTGGAAAAAGGCGGACTACGCAACCGGCTGGCGCTCAGCGATGCGGACCGGGAAGCGCGGGATCTGCTTTGCGGCTGGATCAGAGGCGCTGGTTTGGATCTGAAAATTGACGAAATCGGCAATATCTGGGGCGTGCTGCCCGGAACGGAAAGTGGCGATCCCGTGACGATGGGCTCGCATATCGACACGGTACGAGACGCCGGCATGTTCGACGGCTGCGTCGGCGTGCTGAGCGCCCTCGAATGTCTGCGGACGGTCGCGGAGAGGCGGATTCCTCATAAGAAGCCGTTGGCGCTGGTGGCCTTTACCAACGAGGAAGGCGCGCGTTTTCATCCTGACATGATGGGCAGTCTTGTGGCTGCCGGCCGCGCCGCGGTCGAGGAAATGTACGGCTCGGCCGACGACGACGGCAGAACGGTAGGCGGCGAACTTGAGCGTATCGGCTACAAAGGCTCGGACCGAGTGCGGCCGAGTTTTTATCTGGAGTATCATATCGAACAAGGGCCTTTTCTCGACCAACAGAAACTTCCCTTTGCGGTCGTTACCGGGATTCCCGGTATCAGTTGGTGGAGCGTCCGCTATGTCGGCGAGGCGAACCATGCCGGAAGCACGCCGATGAACATGCGCCGCGACGCCCTCTTGGCACTGTCGAAGCTGCACTGCCGTATGACTGAGGTGGCGGTGCAGAAAGACGCCTGCCTGACGATCGGACGGGTTCACCTCCAGCCCGACGTGACGAACATCATTCCCGGCGCGGTCGATTTTACTGTGGATATGCGCTGTCCCGAACAGAAAACGTTTGAATGGCTCAAGGAAGCCCTGAAGCGTACCATGCGTGAGATTGCCGACGACTGCGGCATTTCCCTCGAATGGCGGCAGACTGTGAACGGCGACGCGGTAGCTTTTGCTCCCGAGATGGTGAACCTTGTGGAGCGGTGTCTGCGCGCCCGTGGTTTTCAGGCGCCCCGCCTGTGCAGCGGCGCCTGCCATGACGCGCAGATGATGAACGGACTCGTTCCTACGGCGATGCTTTTTGTCGCTTCTCGAGACGGTAAAAGCCATTGCCCGCAGGAATTCAGCGATATGAAACAGATTTGTGATGGCGCGGAAGTGATGCTCGACTGCCTGCTTGAACTGGCGCGATGAAAATGTCGTTTGTGCCTGCCGGGGAAAAGCGGAGCGCTTTTGACGGAGCTATGGCCGCATGATAGAATGTCACGCTGCGGATTGACGCTCTTATCGTTTTTGAGATCACGCAGTGCAGCCGTGAGAAGTCCCTGGCGCGGCGCGCGTTTCCGCGGCAGCAGATTTATAGCAACACGAAGAACAAAAGGAAGGGGCGATCGAGATGTCGCTGCTGGATATTATTGGCCCGGTAATGATCGGGCCCTCCTCGAGCCATACCGCCGGCGCTGTGAGGATCGGCATGCTGGCGCGCCGCCTCTGGGGCTGGAAGCGGCCGCTGCGCTCCGCTAAACTGTTCCTGCGCGGCTCCTTCGCCGCCACCTACTGGGGGCACGGCACCGACCGCGGTCTGGTGGCCGGGCTGCTGCGCATGCAGCCCGACGACCTCCGCATTCCTCAATCGTTTAAAGTCGCCTGCGCGGAGGGCCTGGATTTTTCTTTCGATACGGAAGAGATTGACGGGGCGCATCCTAATTCCGTGCGCGTCGTCATGTCGGATGGCGCCGAACAGTGTGAGGTCGTCGGCGCTTCCATCGGAGGCGGCGCCGTGGAGCTGCGTGCTGTGGACGGCTTTCCCATGGTGGTGCCGTTCGACCAGCCGGCGCTGATCGTCATGCACCGCGATCGGCCGGGCATCGTCTCCGCCATTACCGGCGAATTTTTCCGTCTGGGGCTGAACGTGGCGCGCATGGAGATGGAACGCCGCGTCCGCGGCGGCATGGCCGTTTTTGTTTTCGTCCTTGACGGCGCTGTTCCTGCCGATCTGGACGAGCGGGTTCGGACGATCGTTCCCGCCTGTCAGCGCGTGATCCTGTTAAAAAGCGCCGAGGAAGGAGTTTCCGCATGAGGTCCCTTGAAGAACTGATTGTCCGCGCCGGCGAGCGAGGCTCGCTGCCGGAAGCGATTCTCGCCATGGACGCCGAGGAGCAGATGATCGACGCGGAGCTCCTGCGTTCCCGCTTGCGCGCGCGTCTTGACGTGCTGCGCGAAACGGTTGGCGCGGCGCTGGCGGGACATTGGCAGCCGAAGTTGATTGACGACGACAAGGATAAATATGCTGGCTTGCGCGGCGCGCCTCTGTCGGGCGGCCTGGTCTGGCGCGCCAGCGAGATTGCCGTGGCACTGGGGACTTGCAACGCCTCGATGGGGCGCATTGTTGCCGCGCCGACGGCCGGCAGCTGCGGCATTCTGCCCGGACTGCTCTTTGCCTGGCAGGAAACGCGGCGCGGCGGCGGCGAAAAACTTCTGGAAGGGCTGATTGTCGCCGCCGCTGTGGGCGAGATCGTTTCCCAGCGCGCCACGCTGGCGGGCGCTTCCGGCGGCTGTCAGGCCGAGTGCGGCGCGGCGGCGGCCATGGGGGCGGGCGCTCTCTGCCACATGGAAGGAGGTACGCCGGAAGCCAGCGCCCACGCCGTGGCGCTGGCGTTCAAATCGATCCTCGGGCTGGCCTGCGATCCTGTGGCGGGATTGGTGGAGTCGCCCTGTGTTAAGCGCAACGGCACGCTTGTCTCCATCGGTGCGATTGCCGCCGACATGGCGCTGGCGGGAATCCGCTCGATCATCCCGCCCGACGAAGTGATCGACGCCATGGGCGACGTCGGCCGCGCTCTGCCGCCATCGCTGCGGGAAACGGCCCGCGGCGGCTGTGCGTTGACACCCACGGGCAAGGCGCTGACGAAGAGGCTGAACGAGAACCGAGCGGAAGCGGGAGCGGCTCTCGTCTGACACACTCAGAAAGGAGCCCGCCCCGAGCGAAAAGCTCCTGTTCAATGCTCTCGCCTGCGATGTGTTTGCAACAATGGAAAGAGGGCGGCAGCGCTTTTTGCTGCCGCCCTCTTGGCTGCTGCTTATTCCTTTTTGACGACAGAAGTCCGAAGTTCCATCTTGTTGTTCGCTTGCCAGGAAATAAATATCCTGTCCGCGCTGCATTCATGGATAGAATCTTCGTTTTTTAACCTGTTGAACGTGCGAAAAGGCTCTTGCATTCGTCGATGTTCTGTGGTACTATCCAAAAATCTGAATACTGTGTTTCCTTTATCCAGAGCCAGGGGAGAGAGTCAGCTCAATGATCCTGCGCCAACCTGTCCGCGTCGTGCGGACGTGGTGGTCCTGCTGACAGCGATAAGCCGCTGACGCGAGGAAATTTTGCAGCCGTCTTGTCGTGAACAGGACGGTTTTTTTTATGGAATCTTGAGATAGAAGGAGTTTCGTTTGAATGAACAACACTTTTGAAGAAATGCTTCCGAATTTTTCCTTTGAAGTTTTTCCCCCAAAGAGAACAGGCAGTCTGGAATCGATTTATGACACGGTAGACGCTCTGGCAAGCCTGCGCCCCGACCTGATCAGCGTCACGTACGGCGCGGGCGGTTCGAACCGCGACAACACGATCGAAATTGCTTCCACGATCCAGAACCGTTACATGCTGCCCGCCGTGGCCCATCTGACCTGCGTGGGCAGTTCGCTGGAACGGACTGACGCGCTGCTGGCGGAACTGAAGGAAAAAGGCGTGCGCACGATCCTGGCGCTGCGCGGTGACCGCCGTGCCGACGCAGATTTCGAGGAAGGATACTTCAAGTACGCTGCGGAACTTGTGGCTCACATCAAGAAAAATTATGATTTCCGCGTGCTGGGGGCCTGCTATCCTGAGAAACATCCCGAAGCGCCCTCGCTGGAAGCCGATATCGCTCATCTGAAGGAGAAGGTCGACGCCGGCGTGGACGCGCTGATCACCCAGCTCTTTCTGAGCAACGACGACTTTTATCGTTTTCGTGACTTGGCGCAGAAAGCCGGCATCAACGTTCCGATCATTGCCGGCATCATGCCGATCACTCAAGCCAGCATGCTGGATAAAGTGGTTTCCATGTGCGGCGCCTCGATCCCGCCGGTGGTGCGGCGCTTTGTGGACGCCTACGGTCATAACGCCGAAGCTATCCGGGAAGCTGGAATCGCTTACGCGGCGTCGCAGATTGTCGATCTGCTCGCGTCGGGAGTGGCGGGCATTCACATCTACAGTATGAACAAAGCCGGCGTCACCCGTCAGATCGCCCAGAACATTCACGGCATCCTTTATTCGCTGCGGGTGAAGAAATCCTGATGGAGCCGACGCGCAGACAGTTGGAAGAGGCGCTGCGCTATCTTAGCGTGCCTGACTGGGACCGCGAGGAAATGTTGGCGTTGGCGCGCGCTGGTTTTGCGGAGTTGAGCAGCTGCTCGCACCCGCGCAAAGTCTGGGAACGTTTCCCGCTGACAGTGGGAGAGCACTGCATCGCGCTGGGCGACGGCTCGTTGACCTGTGTTTCGAGCGATTTGTCCCGACTGTTCCGAAACTGCCGTTTCTGCATCGTCATGGCGGTGACGCTGGGGCCGGAAGTCGACCGCCGCACGCAGCTTCTCGCCCGCGGCAGCATGAGCCGGGCGCTGTGCCTTGACGCCTGCGCGTCCGTACGGGCCGATTCGCTTTGCGATGAGATCGAGGATGAAGTTGTGGAAACGCTGAACGAAAACGAGCATTTGACGCTGCGCTTCAGCCCGGGCTATGGCGACGTTCCCATGGAATTTTCCGGCGACCTGCTCCGGCTTGTCAACGCGGAGCGCCGCATCGGCGTGACTATGACGCGAAAGGGTATGATGATCCCCGTCAAGTCGGTAACGGCGCTGATCGGGATCTCCAGCGTGCCGGAACGACGGCGGCGCGGCTGCGACGACTGCTCCTTTGCAGCTTGTCAATACAGAAGAAAGGGCGGTTTCTGCCATGATGAAAGAATTTGACCGTATTGTCATGTTCGACGGCGCCATGGGAACGATGCTTCAGAAAAAAGGGCTGAAGCTCCGTGAAATTCCTGAAAGCCTGAACGTGAGCCGGCCGGAGCTGATCGAGTCGATTCATCGCGAATACTTCGCGGCCGGCAGCGATTTTGTGCAGACCAACACATTCGGCGCCAATCCGTACAAGCTCGAGGGGACGGGGTATGAAACGGAACAGGTCATCGAGGCGGCCGCGAAGATCGCGCGCCGTGCCGCTGACGCCTTTCCCGGCAAAGGAGTTCTGCTCGACATCGGTCCTTCGGGGCGCGCCATGGCTCCCGTCGGCGACGCCGATTTCGACGAGATTTACGGATCGGTGGCCCGTCAGGTGCGCGCCGGCGCAGGACTGTGCGACGCCATTCTGCTCGAAACCTTTACCGACCTGCTGGAGGCAAAGGCTTCTGCGCTGGCGGCGCTGGAGAACAGCGACAAGCCGGTGTTTTTGACCATGAGCTTCCAGGAGGACGGCCGCACATTTTTCGGCACGCCTGTGGAAGCTATGATCATGACTTTCGAGGGGCTGGGACTGTCGGGACTGGGAGTGAACTGTTCGCTGGGACCGGCACAGCTGGCGCCGATCGTGAGGAAACTGACTGCTCATTCGCGAATGCCGGTCATCGTTCAGCCCAACGCCGGCCTGCCGGTCGTGCGCGGCGGCGTTTCCGGATGGGACGTAAGCCCCGCCGAGTTCGCCGATTGGCTCAAGCAGTTTGCTGACTGGGGAGTGGGCTTTGTCGGCGGCTGCTGCGGCACTACTCCCGAATTTTTATCCGCCGCCAACGACAGGCTCGGGCACCGCAGACTGTGCCGGCGCGAGATCGTTCCTCTGCGCGGCGTATGCAGCGCCACGCGCGTTGAGTCGTTCGATGGCACTGTGATCATCGGGGAGCGTCTTAACCCTACCGGCAAAAAACGACTCAAACAGGCGCTGTACGACCGTGATCTCGACTATGTTGTGCTCGAGGCACAGAAACAAAAAGAACAAGGCGCCGGGATGCTTGATGTCAACGCAGGACTGCCCGACATTGACGAGCCGGCCATGCTCCGGGAGGTCGTAGCAGAGCTTCAGGGCTCTGTCGATCTGCCGCTGCAGCTCGATTCGGCCAACGCCGCGGCCCTGGAAGCGGCCGCCCGGCGCTATGCGGGAAAACCGCTGCTGAATTCCGTCAGCGGCAAAGAGTCGAGTCTTAACAGCGTGCTGCCCGTGGCAAAAAAATATGGCGCCTGCGTGCTCGGCCTCTGCCTTGACGACGACGGCATCCCTCCGACTGCCGAAGCGCGACTCGCCGTGGCGCAGAAAATCATCGGCCGCGCCGCGGCGCTGGGCATCCCCAAAGACGATATTTTTATCGACTGTTTGACGCTGACCGCTTCCGCGCAGCAGGATCTGGCACTGGAAACGATCAAGGCTGTGCGCCTGGTCAGCGAGCGGCTCGGCGTCAAAACGACGCTGGGCGTGAGCAACGTTTCCTTCGGCCTGCCGCGCCGTCCGCTGATCAACCGGACGATGCTGGCCGCGGCGCTGGCGAACGGACTCAGCGCCGCTATTGTCAATCCCGGCGAGAAGAACGTGCGGGAGACGCTGGCCGCCTGGCGGGTACTCAGCGCTCAGGATCGCGACGCCAAAGAATATATCGATTACTGCGCCGACAATCCCGAAGAGACGGCGTCCGCTCCGCGTGGCGCCGCCGTTTCGGAGCGGAGAAAGTTTTCCGGCGGTCTCGCCGAAGCGGTCGCCCGCGGCCTGAAAGACGAAGCCCGCGCCTGCGCGGTCGAGCTCGTCAAAAAACGGCCGCCGCTCGAGATCATCGAGGAAACGCTGATCCCCGCGCTCGACGCCGTGGGGCGTGATTACGAGGCGCAGAAAATCTATCTGCCGCAGCTGATAAAGTCGGCTGACGCCGCGAAGGCGGCCCTTGAAATAGTGAAGACCGCTCTGGCCGGCGGTCAGAGCGGCGCGCCGTGCAGCGGCCCCAAAGTTATCGTCGCGACAGTCTACGGCGATGTGCATGACATCGGCAAGAACATCGTCAAGGTGATCATGGAGAATTACAATTTCGACGTGATTGATCTTGGCAAGGATGTGTCCGCGGATGCTATCGTGGCCGCCGTCAAGAGGACGGGAGCTGCTGTGGTCGGCCTCAGCGCACTGATGACCACCACGGTTGCCAGCATGAAAGAAGCGATCGCCGCGCTGCGGTGCGAGTGTCCGGAAGTGCGCGTCATCGTCGGCGGTGCGGTGCTCACGCCCGATCTGGCCCGACTCGTCGGTGCCGACCGTTACGCCCGCGACGCCATGGACACCGTGCGCGCGGCGGAGGAATTCGTTCTCGAAAAAAGAAAAAGGATCTGACCTCGAAAGAGGCCGGATCCTTTTTATCTTTATCGTTTTAGCGAAAGCGCCTGAGCGAATAGAGCACAGATTTGACGAGGAACCATGCCCCCGCGGCGAAGAAAGCCAGCGTCACGGGCCGGTTGAGGCGGCGGAAACTCAGCTTCAGTGCCCCCTCTTTGGGACAGATGCAGAGGCAGCGTCCGCAGCTGAGACATTGCGGCGAGTCGAGCCCTTCCGAAGCCGATACGGAAATGTTCATCGGGCAGTTTCGGTCGCAGGCATGACAGTTTATGCAAAGACGAGGATCGCGGGTGATTGTCAAAAGACGCGTCAGACCGATCGCTCCATAACGGGCGCCTTCCGGACAGATGTAGCGGCAGAAAGGGCGATCCATAAAAAGCCCCAGCAACACGACGAGAGCGAGACACGTCACGGCGGCAGCTCCCAGGGCGCGCCCCGCGTACAGCGAGAAAAAGGTACGCCGCGCGTCCAGTGTCGCAATCACCGCTCCTAAAGAGACGAAGAGCGTAACATATCGCAGCCAGCGGAGAAAACGCTCGTATCTTTGCGGAATGACAAGCCGCCGTTTGATGAAATGCCGGTTGATCTGCGAAAGCAGATCCTGAATTGTGCCGAATGGACATACCCAGCCGCAGTAGTAATTACCAATGAAAAAGATCAACGTAAGGGTCAACAGCGAGCTGTAAAGCCCCCGGCCGGGCCGGGCCGAACACAGGAATAACCCGAGGAGAAGCAGCTGACATGCCCAGCGGATCGGCGAAATAAGTTTTTTGTTCACGATAAACATCCCCCCAGAAATATCATTGAGTATTTCGAATTATAGTTCCGATGGGAGATCTTTTTCCATGAGGAAAATACCAATTGACATTTACTGCTCCAACACCGCAGGCGCCGCTCAAGAAACGAAGACGCTTCTTGGCGGTTTGCAAAAGACGCCGGTGCGTTTTATTGCAGCCGCGGCGTCCAATACTTTTTGCCGGCGGCGCGTTTTTTCGCGTCGCGGCCGCAGAGGAGCTGGACCGCCCGATTGCAGGCGGCCACGGCCGGTTCGAGCGGAGCCGAGACCATCTCGTCGGTGACGCGGTTGGCCACGGCCACGCAGAGGCAGCCGCTGCGGAAGCCGTACAGATTGCCCATCGTGAAGAGCGTGGCCGCCTCCATCTCGAAATTGAGCACGTTGGCGCGGCGCATGTCCTCGACGATGTTCTCGAAGAACGACTGCCGGTAGCCCCGGTAACCGGGGCGCCCCTGACCGCAGTGGAACGAGCCGGTGGAGCAGGTGAGCCCTACGTGATACGTCAGGCCGAGTTCCTCGCAGGCCTCGATCAGCGCTAGCGTCACCTCATGATTGGCGGCGGCCGGATAACGGTCTTCCACATAGAGATCGCTGGCTCCGTCGTGACGTACCGCCGCCGTGTTGACGATTAGATCGCCGCAGGCGATGTCTTCCTGAATGGCGCCGCAGGTACCGAGGCGGATGAACGTGTCGGCGCCGGTACGGAGCAGTTCCTCCACGGCGATGGCAGTCGACGGGCCGCCCATGCCTGTGGAAGTGACGGAAACAGGCGCGCCGCCGGTCGCTCCCGTAAACGTGCGGTGCTCGCGGTTGCTGGCGACGAAACGGCGCTCGTCCCATGCCGCGGCGATCAGGTCAGCGCGCTCTGGATCGCCGGGCAAAAGCACGTAAGGGGCTACGTCGCCGATCGCGCATTGAATGTGATACTGCCGCCCCTCCATCTCCGGCGCGGCGGCGCTGGATTTCCATGCGTTCACCATTGTTATGTTCACCTCATTTAGGGCACTGTTTAGGGCATATAAGAGTTTGCGTGGGAAGTTTTTGTTTCTATCATGTGAAAACCATCGACGATGTAAAAAACACCTGAGGCGTGTTTCGAAATCGACAGGCAACTCAGTGATTTCATAATATCTCTGAACAGTTGCACGGTTAGCGAGTTCGTTCTGATCACGGCGGACTGTTACGTAATCCATCAAAGGCAAAAAAAGCATACTGCAAAAAAGGACGATTTAAGAAAGTCATGATTAAAAGAATGGCCGTGTAGATATCGTTAAGTTCGCGTTTCCCTTTCTTCAAGTCTCGCCAAGAAAACATGCCTTTGGGAAAGAGGCTCAAAGCTACTTTAGATGAGCGTAAAGCTGAGGACTTGTAAGTCACGAATTTCATTGTGGGCAATGCGATTTCGCAACTCACGAATGATATTGAGACCGCTGACAAGAAATTCTGTCCGATCTTCCAGTGAAATTTTTGCGTTAGGCAGAATCTCTCGAACCACCCCAGCCTTGCGCTTTGACTCGAGCATCCTGAATGGATCGATCGCGTTGCCGAATGAAATGTTTTTGAATAGGACCCAAGGCGGAATATAATCGTGGCGCTCGATGTAGTGTCGCAATGGATTCGGCGCTTTATATGGAGCTGTTTGGTATTCGCCAGTTCGCTTTTTTATGCTCCGCAAGGTCCGAAGGTATTGCGGCGAGCCGGGGTAGTTCTTATCCGCCGGATATATCGTGTGATCTTCACCAAAGCTCTGCCCTATGTTATAAGCCAATTTTGTCTTGAACGAGTTCTCAATAAAAAGAGATTGGCGAAAAAGCAGATTCTGGAAGCTCTTGTCGAACAAATAAAACAGATACAAAAACTTGATGTTGGTCTGGTTGGTAAAACGTCCGGAAGACATGAAACATTCTTGGTAGCCATTGATCAGATCGTAATGCGAGATGTCAGATAACGTCTGTTGGGCAAAATCTTCGTCGTCGATGATTAGGCCATGTTTTGAACGCAAGTATTCGATTTGTTCTTTGTAAGACTTGAACGGTTTATCATAAATCAGTGTCATGTCTTAATCCTTGATGGTATAAAAAAAGCCCCGCTGCCGTTTGGCAACGAGACCAAGGGGGCTCCCGAGGGAGTTGCCCATTACATCTGCTAATATTCTATCAAATTGGGGTACCATGTCAAGAGAGTAAAAACTCCGTGTCAATAGCCAGTAAAAAAGTCACCATAATTGTTCATTGAAAAAGTCCCCCCGTCACACTCCCATCACGGCAAGACACCTCGAAAGAACTCCCCCTCGTGCCGCCATAACAACGTCTACACGAACGTACATTTATCCCGACATGTGCTATGATATCCTTGTCTTTTGACGCCGCCACGCCGCCATGGGTGGTCCGGAGCGGGCTTGTGCGCTTTCA
>Ga0129314_1002264_pt1 | contig 11070 bp, 11 predicted proteins | sample O1111metagenome_FD_94431 | JGI IMG/M metagenome (GOLD analysis project Ga0129314, IMG submission 94431) | Orangutan individual fecal microbial communities from fecal samples from Wisconsin, USA - O1111 metagenome | ecosystem: Host-associated > Mammals > Digestive system > Large intestine > Fecal...
AAGCATTATATCGTGATGATCCAACTGAAGAACTGAATTAGGGTTATCTGGAGGGCGGCCGTTTTGCTCCGCCAGGCGGCCGCTGGTCAACGCATCAGTGGCCGACGCCCTCCGCAAATTGCAATGCAACCTGACCGCCTTTGTAATGGGATTTCTACTGAAAGAATACACAGACGGAACATACAACTACAGCGATGGCATCAATAACGACATCCTGAATGTTGCAAAGCTCAAGGAGATGGTGTCAGAGGTCATAAAGCATCAACAGAACCCAATTCCTCGCTACAAAGACAAATTTATTGTCACAACCACTGCGGAGGAAAAAGCGTTTAATGAGGCTTCTTCGAAAATTTTCGGAATTCCGATCAATCTCTGTAACTCTGTTGAACAGACGAGGGAGCGAATCCGCCAGAAAATGAAAGAACTGTCCTTTCCTATCTGGGTGCTTAAATATGTTCTTGATAATGCAACTCTGAAATCCAGCAAAGTTGCTGTTTCAAATCTTATCGACGACTACAGCGGTATTGCAAACAACAGCAATTTCGGAACCGCTAAGACCGACAGTGATATTGCGATGGCAATCGGTAAACTTTGTATAGATAATCCCGGCGCGATTGACGACCTTGCGTCCCTCGTCACGAAGGATAAGTGCTCTAAGGGAATGGAGACTTATCTGGAGCAGTATGAAGATGGAGTATTACCTAAACTTGCAGGTGAAGTAGATGATGGTGGTCAGTTTATTAACCGCTTAAAGAGAAAGTTTGATGCGGATGCTGCAAACTGGGTTTGGAATAAAGATACTGCAAACCAGAAAATTGATGAGGCAATTCTCGAATACAGAATAATCGCCCAGAGCAATAATATCCTTCCCAAGAGCACGTCTTTCGATGGTGCCATCCGGGAATGGGAAGATAAGTGCGGGATGATCCGCATTTCCTATTTGTACGCAAAGAATTATTGGGAAGATTTGTCTGATCTCATGGAACTGTTATACGACATAAAGAAGTCTGGTGTGCTGCTCGAATCAAAGAGAAAGCGGTTCCTTGAACAGATAACTAAAAATGGAGATGCATTTAATCGCTTTTATAACAGTCAAACAGACCTTTTTAAGAAAGCATGCGCTTTTATTGTTGGTCGCTTTAATGATCAGGAGATACAGGAAATATTTAGGCTGCTTCCTAAAAATCTGTTTACTTCCGAAAAGTCTGAGTATCAGTCTACGGTACAGATAACGGTTGATAAGTACATAAGCGAACAAAACGCAACGCAGTTGAAAGAAATGTGGCGTGAAAAAACGCAGACAGACTCGCCGAGACAGTGGTCTGATAAATATTCGATGCCTATTTTGTGCATGATTTCAAGCAAAGATGTTCTTGCAGCAAGAGCAGCATTTGGAACGTTAAATCATAAAAATGCTGATGCAAATTTAATAGCAAAAGCGAAGGAATTTCTTGAGAGAGCTGATTTTTTCGACAGGCTATCAAGTCAGGAAGAGCGTGACAAAGCTTTCCGTGAAAATGTGGTCAAATCTTACAGCGTCATGCTTGAAGATTTGGATGAGGTTCGGAAGTACCTTAAGCAGAGGATTTCAGTAGGACCTTATGACTGGTTCGGCTTACCGGAAGTCGATAAGCAACTGAAGGCAATGGCAGAATACAAGTACAATGAAACTGGTTGCGATAAAGCTTTGGAGAGAATCGAAGATATGGATGCCACCGAAGCAAAGCAATACCTTAAGCGGCTTATTAAGGACAACATGATAGTAGGAATGGAAATAATCAAAGGGAAATAAGGAGGCGCGCAGAATGAGTCTTACGAAAGAAGACGCCATAAAGCGGATTGAAAGGTATCTGCAGCGCGATGGCGATGTACACCCACGCCTTGTGAATATAAACAATCCCGAAATTGCACACGATGTATGCCAGCATTTTGCTGTTGGAAACAATACATTCAAGTCGGTCGCGGACTTTTCTTCCGATGATGAGAATCTGTCGGAAGACGCATTATATAACTATCTGACAACGGCTAAGGGGACGGTTTTCGTAACAGGCTTAACCAGTTATTATCGGTTGCTTGGAGAAGACAGTCTGCGTGACTTTCTGAATCGAATTGTAGCCACATCCCTGTTCGGCTTACATCTAGTTGTTGTATGTTATCAGTGCGAAAAAGAACTGGAAAAGACAGATAAACGGTATACACAATTTCGATATTTAGTAGATGGAGAAAAAACTGAACTCCCGAGGCTTATTTTTGTTACGCACGATATACCGATTCCGGATGGAAATGTGTCAATTAATGGGATTGAGCATGTGCCCGCTTCTATTGAAGAAAGCAAAGCACAGAAACTATATGTATACACTAAGAAGAGAAAATATTCTTATCCACGGTCAATGTACAGTATTACGGTACTTAATGATCCATTTGAGGCTCTTTGCAATATAGATACCACAACGGATCAGCTAAACAAGGAATATGGTTCGGAGGAAGAATGGGATTATGCGCTTGTCCGTATTACGCAGCAAGGCTCCTGGATGAAATTTATCACAAATATATTTGGGAACACGGCGAATCTGGATATGCTCATAGGCAGTTGGAGTGCTTTTGATGCTAAGAAGAAGTGGCTCTATTTCATAGCGCTTAAACTTTATGGAGCAAAGAACAGCTGGTGCCTGACGGAAGCTATAAGTAACGCAGATGGCAGCGATATGTTTATTAGGAGCGTGTTCAGAAGCATTCTTCATGTTTCTCAAAAGGACAAGAAATTCTGGGAACATTACGACGAACGGAAAAAACTCATTCTTCTGCTTGGAAATCCGGATGCTGAGGTCACGGATTATTGCGCAATGGTGAAAAGTAAAGGTGTGGATGCACTGTACTATCTCACCGATGCATCGAATGCAGAGAAAAACCTGATATTTGAGAATCTTGATGCCTATTCTGAAATGATCGGTCGTAAAAATGTAGAGGAGATTCTTCGACACATTTACCATGAGCTTTATGCATATTTACAGCCCTATCGATTTAAGATTCCGCTTCTTGATTCTTATTTTCAGGACTACAAGTACCAGAAAGTTGTCAACAAGGTATTTCCGGACTTTATACAGCTGGTAGAGGAAGAAGCAGAAAAACGGGAATTTAATCTTCTGCTTCCCGCGCGCAGCGAGAAATTGGATGCTATTGAGAAAAAAGATACGCTTGTGTATTTTGTGGACGCAATGGGTGTTGAATACCTCAGTTACATCTTGGATCAGTGCCAGAAAAGAAAATTACTTGCCCATGTCACCTTATGCCATTGTGAACTTCCTTCAATAACGTCTCTAAACAAAGAATTTGTTGATGTATTTATGGAAGGCGGTGCAGACTTCCTGCCGGATAAAAATGGAATCAAGAGTTTGGATGATTTGAAACATCATGGCGAGGAAGAATTCGATTACACAAATAACGCATTACCAACCTACATACCGAGGGAGTTTGAGATAATCACACAGATCATCGGAAAAATAGCAACGAAATTGGTGAACGGCACTTACAAGCGTGCGATTATGATATCCGATCATGGCGCGAGCAGACTCTCGGTAATCAGTCATCGTGAAAACATGTGGGGATCTGAATCAAATGCACAGCATTCAGGCAGATGCTGCCCGGTAAACGAGATAGACGAAAAACCCGCCTGTGCAATAGAAGAAAACGGATTTTGGGTTCTTGCGAACTATGACAGATTCAAGGGGAGTAGGAAAGCCAATGTTGAAGTGCATGGTGGTGCTACTCTTGAAGAGGTGGTTGTCCCGATAATAGAGTTCGCCTATTCGCCGAACGAAATTGAGATACAACTATTAGATAAGAACATAAAATTCAGTAGACGCAAAAAAAACGCTGTCATCCGTCTGTTTTCCAAAACAAAGCTTGACAACCTCAGCATACATATATCTGGACTGGAGAACGAGCATGAAGGGAATTCTCGAGATGGACAGACTTTCACTTTTGCGTTACCTGAACTTCGCAAAGCAGGTAAATATACCGTTGATGTTTACTATAACAATAACTTATTGAAGGCGGGATTAGTATTTACAGCAGACAATTCTGACTTTGGTGAGAGAAAATTACTATAAGGGAGGTTGGCTTAAGTGAGTGATAAGCTCAGAGAATGCTTTGAAGAAATGGCTGTATATAAGAATCTCGATGAAATGAGCTTTCTTAAGACACTGAAACTTCCGTCATTTCTCCGGGATTGGGTTCTGAAACAATTTGAAGACGATAATGGAAATTTTGATGTTGACGATTTGCTAAGTTTTGTTAACACATATATGCCTCGGAAAGAGGACTGGCTTAGCATAAAAAATCGTATTAGTAAAGAATATGAGCGTGTAAAGCTGTTGACCAGAATTGATGTTGACATTGATATCAAGACCGGAACAGTGTCGTTTGCTTTGCCTGACTATAGTCTTACAAATAAAGAGACGGTAATTGAAGATACGGTTTGGGAAAGTGTTAAGGATGATCTTGTAAAGGGTAATGAAATCTGGGGTATTGTTGAACTGGGGTACCGTTCTCCGGACAACAATGCCAAACCGAGAATACCAGGAAAAATCAAACTAACGAACTTCACAAGCTTTACGCCATATAGCATTGACCTTGATTTTTACAAGGATGTACGATCCGACTTTTCCATAGCAGAATGGATCGATGTTTTACTTGGGGCGATGGACTACAATCCGAATGGCTATGAGGATGAACATGAGAAGCTCTCCATGCTTCAACGTCTCCTTCCCTTTGTTGAGAAGAATCTAAATATCATTGAGCTCGCACCCAAGGGAACTGGAAAGTCCTATGTCTTTGGAAATATTAGCAAGTATGGGCTATTGGTCGATGGAGGTACTGTTTCACGACCAAAGATGTTTTATGACAAGGCTCGCAGAACGCCTGGATTTATCGTCGGTCATGATTATGTTGCGATTGATGAGGTCAAAAAGGTTCAATTCACTAATGTAAGTGAAATGCAGTCTATTTTTCAAGGGTACATGGAAAATAACGGTAAATGCACCGTAGATGGATTTACTGTTACATCAGATGCAGGCATAGTTTTTCTTGGAAACATCGAACAAAATAATATGGATGAATACAAGAATATGTTTACTGAACTTCCTTCCCTGTTTAAAGAAAGCGCTCTCGTTGATCGTATGCATGGCTTTATTAAAGGGTGGGATATCCCTCCTATGAAACCAGAACTAAAAGTTTCTGGATGGGCTTTGAATACAGAGTATTTCTGCTCAATCCTGCATTTACTGCGTGATGATATAAGCTACAGAGCAATTGTTGACAGCATTGTTCAAGTTTCAGATGGGGCATATGAGCGGCATGTAGAAGCGGTTAAGAGATTAGCCACGGCGTATTTAAAGCTCTTTTTCCCAAATGTTCGCGCAGCAGAGGATGTGGATCCGCATGAATTTGATAGGTATTGCCTCCGTCCAGCGAAAAAGATGAGGGGAATCATTCAAAAACAGCTTGAAATTCTTGACCCTGACGAGTATAGAAAACCAGCGAAGCAAATGCCGCAATTTACAATCAGGGAGATTGTTGTATGAAGAGAATTGACTGTGTAAGTTGTGGTAAAGAAAACCTAGATAAAAATATAATCGGTCTTAACAAGAAGTTACTTGGGATGAATGTAAAAAACTGTTATTGCATAGATTGTTTGGCAGCTTATCTTGATACCACGGTTGAAGATTTGAACGAAAAGGTCCAGGAATTCAAAGATGAGGGATGCAAGCTATTTGAATAGGCAGGTGAGGCACTATGATTTATGCGGATAACGCTGCAACGACAAAATTATGTAAGGAAGCATATGACGCTATGAAGCCGTATCTACTTGAAGAATACGGGAACGCTTCACAGCCTTATTTCTTTGCCAATCCTTCGAAAAAAGCTTTGAAGGGAGCACGTGAAACGATAGCTTCCTGTATAGGTGCTGCACCGGAGGAAATATATTTCACCTCCGGCGGCACGGAAAGCGATAACTGGGTGATCAAATCCGCCCTGTTCCTTAACAAAGAAAAAAATCAGATTATTACGTCTGAGATTGAGCATCACGCAATTCTGAATTCGTGCATTACTGTTCAGTCGCTCGGAGTTCCTGTCAATTATCTTTCTGTTGACAGTGCAGGTATTGTCCGTTCCGCAGAGCTTGAGCGGTGTATCTCAGAAAGAACCGCTCTTGTTTCCGTTATGTATGGTAACAATGAAATTGGAAGCATAGAGCCGATCAAAGAACTCGCTGAAATAGCCCATGCGCACGAAACGCTATTTCACACGGATGCAGTGCAGTCGGTCGGTCATATTCCGGTTGATGTTCATGCGCTCGGTGTAGATTTACTATCTGCTTCTGCTCATAAATTTAACGGTCCTAAAGGAATAGGCTTTCTATATATCAAGAAAGGTGTAATCCTTCACCCATACGCTGACGGAGGTTCTCAGGAACGAGGAAGTCGTGCTGGAACTGAAAACGTCGCAGGGATTGTTGGCATGGCAGTGGCATTACAGAAGAACACCGTTCGAATTGAAGAAGAAAGTTCGCGGCTCAAAGCTTTAGAGAACACACTTGTGAGTCGCTTGCATCAGGCTGGCTTGGATTTTATGCGGAATGGGGCGGATAACCATCTTCCTGGAAATGTGAATCTTTCCTTCCGCGGAGGTGATGGTGAGATGCTTCTTCATCGACTAGATTTGAAAGGAATTTGCATTTCAACCGGATCAGCCTGCGACTCAGTCAATACACAAGTTTCACACGTAATAAAAGCTATTCGCGTCCCGGAGGAGTATGCAGAGGGGACGATCCGTATTACATTTGGAGCCGACAATACAGAAGATGACGCAGTTAAGATTGCTGATGCAATCATTCAGGTGATGAGATAAATCTGACCGATACCTTCAATGATACTGAACCTTTTAACGGTACTCTTTAGGTGGGTATTATTCAACTCAGGAACAGCAACGTCAAGCTGAAGTAATGCCGTAGATCATCTGGATGTCTGCGAGCCGACGGAGATCTTCTACCGGATTTTCCGCAGTCTACGGCTGAGCGGACAAAGATGCTCAAGGATGATTATGATCTGAAGGTTTCCCGGAATACGATCAGCAATGATCTCGCGATTCTCCGGGAATCGGATCTGCATATTGAGTATATTAGTAGACGCAAAACAAATACTTTTGCAACGGTCAGCTATTTGAGATGAAGGAAAACTTGATCATGAGTCAACTGTTCGGAAATTCCGAATAGTTCAAAATGAGGACGACAGGACCGTCTCTCGGGAAATGACTTTATTATAACCTGAACATGATCATTTCTCGGATACAGGGTTAAATCACGATGTGCTACAAGCGTAGATGATGACCTGAAGAGCAGTGAATCTATTGCTTTCATGCCTCCGTATCATAATGGCTCAGGTTAACACATGAAGGAGAGCACCGTGGAATATGGTACGAAAATCCGGCTTTTATATTTATATCAATATCTTCTTGAGCATACGGATCCGGATCATCCGCAGTCTACGGCCGAGCTGACGAAGATGCTCAAGGATGATTATGATCTGAAGGTTTCCCGGAATACGATCAGCAATGATCTGGCGATTCTCCGGGAATCGGATCTGCATATTGAGTATATTGAGTCGACACAAAATAAATATTTTTACAACGGTCGGCCATTTGAAGTGAGCGAGCTGAAGATCCTGATTGATGCGCTCTCTTCTGCCAGGTTTATAACGCCGAATATTTCCAGCAACCTGATTGCGAAGCTGCTTACGTTGACGACTGAAGAAAACGCACAGCGGCTCCGCCGACATATTTCCGTCACGGACCGCTACAAGAGCAGCAATCATTCCGGCTACTACAGCGTCGACGTGATTAACAATGCCGTCGATTTGCACCGCAAGATCCGGTTTTATTACACGGATTTTGATATAAATAAGAAGCGCTATGTTACGAATGATGGAAAGCCGTACACCATCAGTCCCTACGAGCTGACCTGGGATGGCGATTACTACTATGTCCGCGGATTCTGCGATGAGAGGCAGGCAATGCGGACATTCCGGCTGGACCGGATCAAGGGGCAGCCGGCGATTTTGCATGAAATTGCCGTGACACCACCGGACAACTACAATCCGGTGGAATACCACAAGGCTGTTTTTCGTATGTATGATACAGACGAGCCGAAGGAAGTCACCCTCTTCTGCCATGTCTCCGCCATGAAGTATCTGATTGACAATTTTGGGCAGCGTTTCTGGTCTGAGCCTGTAGATGAAGAGCATTTCCGGGCAAAGGTCCGTGTCTGCATGAGCATGACCTTCTACCGCTGGGTCTTCGGATTTACCGGCAGCATCCGGATTGAAGGTCCGGAAGAAACGGTTGAGGAGTATCGGGAGCAAATCCGGTCCGCGGCGAAAGAAAATGGAGTTCTATAGAGCCGTCAGATTTTCTGAGCTGCACAATATTTTGCGCATGATCGTTTCAGATAGAAAGAACCGCTTGTCCTTTGGGGCAGGCGGTTTTATGATGGGCTTATATGAAACGAATCGTTACATATAGAATTTGCGCCAGCACTGTATCAGGAGGTCGGCTCACATATTTTGAGTGAGTGCGCTCTTCTCTCTCAGCATTACAGGAAACTGCTGGCGGAAGGCAGGTGAATTACATGGGAGTTTATGATTACCATCACGATTCCGGACGTTCGGATCGTCCTGGTGGAGTTCCTGTGGCAGAACATGTCCAGGAGACGCAGACCATAAGTCCTTACAAAGCATACGTCGAAGTGATTGCGGATTTTTCCGCGGATGGGCGGATGAAACCGCTCCGCCCCATCTGGGAGGACGGCCGCAAATACGATGTTGACCGCATTCTCCGCGTGGACCAGTGTGCCAGCCTCAAGGCGGGAGGCACTGGAATCCGCTATGTTTGCAGGATTCAGGGGCAGCCGGTGGAACTGTATTATGAAGAAAACGGATTCTGGTTTGTCAGCCGGAAAGTGCCGAAGCCGTAGAAATGATATGCCGGAAAAGGAGTTGCGCAATATTTTACGCAGCATCGTTTCAGATAAAAATATCAGCTTGTCCTTCCGGAAGAGTAAATTTATAATAATCTTATCTGAAACGACACGTTACATTTAGATGGAGGAATATCTGCCATGCGATCCAAGAGACTGGAACTGATGGATCAAATCAGTGCCTATATTGATCAGTATTACTGCGAAAGACTGACCACACCGTCCGTAAATGAAGTTGCGCTGGGCGTCGGTGTGTCAAAGGCCACCGCTTATCGCTACCTGGTGGCCATGGATGAACGCGGAATGCTTGAATACGACGGATCCTCTCGAACCATCGTAACAAAGCTGATCAGCAAGTTCTCTACCGGCAGCTTCTCTGCCCCGGTGGTCGGCGCAATCCCCTGTGGTGAACCGGAAACCGAGGAGGAGAATATTGTGGAGTATGTCAGCCTGCCTGTTTCCCTTTTCGGGCATGGTGACTTCTACATTCTGAAGGCGGATGGAGATTCCATGACAGATGCGGGCATTGACAATGGAGATATGGTCGTTATCAGAAAGCAAAGTTCCGCTAATGTTGGTGACATCGTGGTTGCGCTGGACGAACGGCAGCTGAATACGCTGAAGCTTTATGCGGGTGTGGATGAAGAAACCGGAGAAGTGATTCTGCGATATTGCAATAAAGAGCGATATCCGGACAAAGAAATCCGGGTTCGGGAGCTGGTAGTCCAGGGCGTCGCAAAGCATGTCATCAAAGCACTTGGATGAACCCATTGAGAGGGGGTGTCTGGAATTGAGAACATATGACGTGAAATGTCCCATTTGCGGCAAAATCAATCGCGGACTTTTTCTGGAGGAAACGGAGGGCTGGATGGAGTGTGACCAGTGTGGAAATGCGACCAGAATAAGGCTCGCAGGTGAGAATCAGTTATCCATGGTTTACACCGTCAAAAAGCTGGAACCACATTTGAAATATTGTTGAGTACGAATGGAGACGTCCCAGATGACAGAGACTGGAGATTTTTCATGGCGCGCGCTCTCCTGGTACTGCCCGAATTGTGGTCAGCGTATCACAGCTTATCAGAACGGAAAGGGCGAATTTAAGGCAGCCTGCAGCAGATGCAGAACCGTAAGCATTCGAATACCGAAGGGCAGACGCCACGGCACGATTGAGGTATACGCTTCAAAGGGGCTGTCGCCAGTAGCAAGGTAAAGCACAGATCTGACATAAGTTCAATTCAAAAATTCAAATCGAATACTTGTATAACGACGGAATGGCCAAGATGAAACAGGCTATATAAGACCATTTCCAGGTCATATACACGGATATCGGCTGGTTTAACCAGATACATTACATGAGAGGCCGCCGACAGGACCGGATTCTATTTTTATAGGATCCAACCCTGCCGGCGGTCTTTTTCTATTCCTTCCGGCGGGGCTTTCGAACATTAAAACTCATATTGAAAGCCTGACATGCATTAAGGGCGAGGATACACATATTGTTGATTTCCTGTTTTCAGGGAAAAGCAGTATCGGTACCCTTATCTTTTTGCGCCCTTGTCAGGCTCTGAAGGTTCCGGACCGTACTGCATGCAGGTGTATCCTTCCGCTCCTCGCATCAGGCGGAAAGGAAAAAGTATGTATAGTTTAGAAACCGCAGGTTTTGCAGGACGCCTGAAAACACTCCGCAAAGCGAACGGTATGACGCAGGAGAAAGCCGCCGAGGAGCTCAATATCAGTATCGAACATCTCGGAAATATGGAACGTGGACAAGGAAAACCATCTCTGGAGCTTCTGGTTGAGATCGCCCTCTACTTCCATGTCAGTACCGACTATCTGCTTCTGGGGCGGGAGCTTGACAGGGATTCCGTCCGTGTGAGCCTTCTTGAACTGTCCGCGCAGATGATGGAGCTTGCCAAGAAATTGTAAATCATAACAGACGGTAAGAATGCCTCATATAATCATTACGACAATTTTCCTGCGGAAAATACGTGACAATGATGTAAATCGTAAGCGCTCAATTAACATTGAGCGCTTACTTA
>Ga0129314_1002268_pt1 | contig 11047 bp, 10 predicted proteins | sample O1111metagenome_FD_94431 | JGI IMG/M metagenome (GOLD analysis project Ga0129314, IMG submission 94431) | Orangutan individual fecal microbial communities from fecal samples from Wisconsin, USA - O1111 metagenome | ecosystem: Host-associated > Mammals > Digestive system > Large intestine > Fecal...
ATATCGCTTGCGGGCGTCAGTCCCACCTGCGCTACTTCCACTCCAGAATCTCCCAGCCCAGCCTCTTGGCATGGCAGCGCAGCATGACGTCGGGGTTCACGGCGTGGGCGGTCTGGGCCATCTGGAGCATGGGGGCGTCGGTGTGGTGGTCGCCGTAGGCGTGCACGAGCTCCCAGCCGTCCTTGCCGAACGTGGCGTCGGCCCAGGTGCGGATGCGGCGGACCTTCTCCTCGCCTGCCGGGGTCTCGCCGGCAACGGCGCCGGTGTAGCGGCCGGACTCGTCGCGCTCCATGACGGTGCCCATGCAGGTCTCACAGCCCAGGTACTCGCGTGCCACGAGGGCAACTTCCTCGAAGGTCGCGCTCACAAGCGCCACGTGGTCGCCTGCCGCGACATGCTCCTTGACCTTGGCGATGCCGTCGGCGCGGTAGCGCGGGACCATGATGTCGTCGTGGAACATCTCCATCATGCGATGGATGCCCTCGGGGGTGTATTGCGACAGGTCGGTGAAGATGCGCTCACGGGGCTCGTTCTGGCGATAGGGGAGGTGGAGCTTGTAGCGGATGCCCCACCAACTGCACAGGGCGATGGTGCGAATGCGCACAAGGCGACGCGTCATGAGGTATTTGAGGATGAGCGTGCCAGATTGGCCCTGCAAAAGAGTGCCGTCGATGTCGAAGGCGACAACGCGCGCTTTTGTCATGACGCTCCTTTTCGCAGCTAGAGGCCGAAATCAGACAAGTAAACAAGCCAAACGCCCTATAGGATACCCTAAATGCGGCCGCTTGCGTGCTTGAATCTGCCGCCCTCGCCAAACAGCGCAAACCAGACGGCGGCCGCACGTACCTGAAACGTGGGGGTTGGACGCGAGGAGTAAAACCCCCTTACACCACGTGCTTTCATGCTTTAGTATTGCCTGCGTACACCACTCGTTTTATTGGAGGCGCGACCCTTGCTCGCTGAACGATTCCTCTCCACCGTTGTGGGCACCATGGCCAAGTCTCAGCTTGTTCTCAAGCCTACGCCCGAGACGCATTTCCCGGCCCCCGAACCCGGCCGTAAATACATGCTCTACCTGCATGTTCCTTTCTGCCAGGTGCTGTGCCCCTACTGCAGCTTCAACCGCTACCACTTCCGCGAGGAGGTGGCCAGGCCCTACTTTGCCAACATGCGCAAAGAGATGATGATGCTCAAGGACCTGGGCTACGACTTCGAGAGCCTCTACTTCGGCGGCGGCACGCCCACCATCCTGCTCGACGAGCTGTGCGCTACCATCGACCAGGCGCGCGAGAACTTCTCCGTCACCGAGGTGGCCGTGGAGACCAACCCCAACCACCTGGTGGACCCGTGGCTGTCGCAGATGGAGAGCCGCGTGCAGCGCCTCTCCGTGGGCGTGCAGAGCTTCGACGACGGCCTGCTCAAGCAGATGGACCGCTACAAGAAGTACGGCTCGGGCGAGGAGATCTTCGAGCGCATCCAGGCCGCCAAGAGCCACTTCGACCTCATCAACGTCGACATGATCTTCAACTTCCCCTCGCAGACCGAGGAGATCCTGCGCAGCGACCTCGAGAAGATCCGCGCCTGCGGGGCCCAGCAGACCACGTTCTCGCCGCTCTACGTGTCGCACGGCACGCAGCAGAAGATGGCCCAGACCCTGGGCAAGCTCGACTACCCGCGCGAGTACGAGTTCTACAAGATCATCGACGAGACGCTGGCCGGCGGGGAGAGGCCCGACTTCCACCGCTCGACCCTGTGGACCTTCACGCGCAAGGATGCCAACACCGACGCCTCCGCGCCGCAGATCGAGGAGTACCAGACCAACTATGACGACTACCCCGCCATCGGTTCGGGCTCCATCACGCACCTGGCGGGCGCCCTGTACGTGAACCACTTCAGCATCGCCGACTACAACGCCGCGATCGAGTCGGGCAAGATGTCCATCATGGGCAAGGCGGCCATGTCCAAGCGCAGCCTCATGCGTTACAGCTTCCTGGTGAACCTGTACAAGCTGCGTCTGGACAAGCGCGCGTTCAAGCGCGAGTTCGGCTGCTCGGTCGAGGCGGGCCTGCCTGCCGAGATGGCCTTCATGGCGCTCAACGGCGCCTTTGCCACCAACAACGCCGACGAGCTCACGCTTACGCCGCGCGGCCGCTACCTGGTCGTCGTGATGTACCGCAAGTTCCTCTCGGGCATGAACAACCTGCGTGAGCAGGCGCGTGCGTGCCTGAGCGGCGCCGAGCGCCAGATTCTGTTCGAAGACAGCGAGGACGTGCTGTAAGGCGCGCAGAGCCAGGAGGTTTGACGCATGCATTCAGAGGACGTGGCGGCACTTCCGCCCGAACAGCGCGCTTTGCTCGACGCGCTCGTGTCGCTTGACAATGCCGATGGCGCCTATGCGCTGCTGCAGGACCTGTGCACGCCGCGCGAGATCGAGGACCTTTCGCGCAGGCTTCAGGTGGCGCGCATGCTCGACGCCGGCGCGAGCTACGAGCGCATCCAGGCAAAGACCGGCGTGTCGTCCACCACGGTGGCACGCGTTGCCAAGTGCCTGAGCTATGGGCCCGGCGGCTATCGTCAGACGCTCGACAAGCTGCCTGTGTACGTGGACGAGCCCGCAGGGCCCGCACTGTAGGAAACCACGCCGCCCGAGACGGCGGACAAGCTGAGAAAGGGGCATCCCCCATGCCTGGAATTACGGAGCGGTTGGGTTCGGACGTGCTCGTGGTGCAGGGTGCCGTGGGCACCTACCTGGCCCAGAAGGGCTTCGAGGGCAACGTGTGCAGCCTCAACCTCGAGGAGCCCGACGCCATCGAGCAGATGCACCAGCTCTATCGCATCGCAGGCGCCGACTGTGCCGTGACCAACACGTTTTGCGCCACGAGCTCGTGCTTGGCGTCGGAGGGCCTGGCCGGCCAGGTTGGCGCCATCAACATGGAGGGCGTGCGCCTGGCTCGCGAGGCAGGCTTCCCCCATGTGCTGGCCGCCGTGGGCCCGTGCGGCGTGCAGGTCGAGCCGGGCAGCGGCCTGGCTGCGCTCGAGGCACGCACGGCCTGCGACGAGGCTGCCGCGGCAGCGCAGGCGCAGGGTCCTGCCGTGGGGTACGCAAGCGCCCGCGAGCAGTACCTGGAGCAGGCGGCTGCCTTGTCGGCCGCGGCGCCCGACGCGATCCTGCTCGAGACCTTCACCTCGCTCGACGACGCCCTGGCGGCGCTCGACGCGGCGCAGACCGCCTGCGACCTGCCCGTTTTCGTGTGCATGAGCTTCGCGGGGCCCGATGCGCCCGACGCCGCCGAGTGCGCGCGCATCTTTGAGCGCGCCGGCGCCGCCGCGGTGGGCTGCAACTGCATGGCCCCCGAGGAGACGCTTGTCTGCGTGCGCACGATGAGGGCCGCCTGCGCGCTGCCGCTCATCGCGCTGCCTTCCGCAGGTGTGCCGCGCGAACTGCCGCGCCGCGGCCTTGTCTGGCCGGTGGGCCCCGACGATTTCGCGGTTGCGGCGGCCCGGCTTGTAGCGGCGGGCGCGAGCCTTGTGGGTTCGTGCTGCGGTTCCACCCCCGCCTGCACGGGTGCGATGTACGCCGCCGCGGGCGGGACGGCGCTTCCCGAGGCGCAAGAGTAGAAGCCTGGCTGTCACACCGCGCATGCGGGGCGACAGCCTTTTTGCTACGCCTTGTGCCTGGGCTCCGAAGCCCCTTGGTGTCCCAGGGCCCTGGTGTTCCAGTGCTCTCGCAGCGAGGCGGCTGATTGTAAGATTGCTTGTTTTTCCTGCACGTTTGATAGACTGTTCGAGGAGTGTTACCCGTGACTGATGAGCAAAAGCCTGCAGCTGTAAGCGTCGCCGGCACAACGGCCGACCCCAATCCGCTTGGGTCGGCGCCCGTCCCGCGCCTGTTGCTCAAATTCGCCCCGCCCGCCATCCTCTCGATGATGGTGAGCGCCGTCTACAACCTTATCGACACCTTCTTCGTGGGTCACGGCGTGGGCGACGCCGGCATTGCGGCCACCACGGTCGCCTTCCCGCTCATGATGCTCACGGGTGCCTTTGCCGCGTGGTTCGGCGTGGGCGGCAACGCCATCGCGGCCCTTCGCCTGGGCGAGCGCAAGGTCGAGGAAGCCAACCGCGCCATGTCGGTCACGCTGCTCATGCTCATCGTGGTGCCCCTCGCGCTCACGATTGTCGCCGAGCTGTTCCTCACGCCCACGCTTGACTTCCTGGGCGCCACCGACACCAACCGCGAGTACTCCCACCAGTTCTGCTCCATCATCCTGGCGGGCTTCACCATCCAGGCCATCGGTTTGGGAATCTCGAACTTCATCCGCACCGACGGCGCGCCCAACACCGCGCTTGCCGTGACGTTTGCCGGCGCGGTTGTCTCGGCGTTTGCAAACTACCTGCTCGTCATGGTGATGGGCATGGGTATGGTGGGCTCGGCCGTCGCCACCGTCATCGGCCAGACCGTGACCACCGTGCTCGTGCTGGCGTACTTCCTGCGCGGCAAGTCCAAGCTCAGCTTCCGCCGCAAGTTCATCCGCTTCGACGGCCCGATGATCCGCAGCATCACGGCCATCGGCCTGTCGTCGTTCTGCGTGCAGGTGGCCTCGGCGCTCACGTCTTCGATGCTCAACCTGCAGATCACCAACCTCGGCGCCACCGACGTCATCGGCGCCGACGGCGGCCTCACGGCTATCGGCACGGTGAACAAGGTCATCTCGCTGCTCTTCTTCGTTGTCCTGGGCTTCTCCATCGCCGCTCAGCCCATCCTGGGCTACAACTACGGCGCCCAGAACTACCGCCGCGTGCGCAAGGCGCTGTGGTGGACGGTCGGGGCCGCCATCGTGACGAACCTCATCCTGTGGATGACGTGCCGCGCCTTGTCCGACCAGATCATGCTCTTCTTCAACGTGGGCCATGACCTGCTCGACTTTGCTGCCCAGAGCCTGCTGTTCATGACGCTCATGTTCCCGGTCGTGCCGTTCCAGGTGGTGTGCTCCAACTACTTCCAGGCCACGGGCCAGCCGATCAAGGCCACGATTCTCACGCTCACGCGCCAGCTCATCTTCTATCTGCCGGCGCTCTTCATCGTGCCTGCCGTGCTGCCCAACTTCCTGAACCTCACGCCCCTGGCGGCGCTGCCCCTGGCCCCGGCCTTTGCCGACGCGCTTGCCATCATCGTCACGGGCGTCTTTGTGGCGCGCGAGATGGGGCGCCTTGCGCGCCTGCAGGCCGAGCACGACAAGCGGGTCGCCGCCCACGAGCAGACGTGGGCGCAGGTAGGCGAGCGTGCTGCTGCGGCAGTCTCTCAGAGCAAGGAGGCATAGGGCATGGATGAGAAGAGCCTGGTGGAGAAGACAGACGTGCCGTGCGCGGGGGGTGTCGCAGGGGCGGCGAAGCCCGGTGCGGCTTCCCCAGCTGCCTCGGCCCCCAAGCCCAGGCCTGCCTCTCCCTTTGTTCGCGCGGAGAACGAAGATGACGACGGCTACGACCCCTACTCCGACCGTCCTGCGCGCAAAGAGCCGCTCTTCGAGCGCGACCCCTGGGCGTAAGGAACCGGTCGCGCGGCCTGCGTGCTGGGGTCGAACGGTTGGCTGTGTAGGCGCGGTTTACTCCGTGCGTTATGGCTGGAGTGAGGCTGTTCGGCGAGGGCGCTTGCGCCGTGCGTGGTAGAGTTTTTGTGTACGTGGTATCTGCGGTCGCTGTCTTGGCGAGTTTCTTCTCAAGGCGTCGCGACCGTCCTTTGATTGTCATGCTTGCTTGTATATGGAGGACATCTCAATGAAAGCAATCATTCCTGCCGCTGGCCTGGGCACGCGCTTCCTTCCTGCGACGCATCTCGTTCCCAAGGAGATGCTGCCGGTGCTCGACCGCCCAGTCATCCAGCATGTGGCTGAGGAGGCCCTCGCCGCGCCCGAGTGCGACGGCTGCGTCATCGTGACCTCCGTGACCAAGCCCCTCATCGAGGGCAACTTCACGCCCGACCCCGCCTATTCCGAGATGCTGCGCGGCCGCGGCAAGGACAAGTACGCCGACGCCGTCGACCATGCCGGCTCGCTGCCTGTTTCCTATGTCTACCAGGAGGAGCCGCTCGGCCTGGGTCACGCCGTGCTGTGCGCCGCCCCCCAGACGGGCGACGACGCCTTCTACGTGCTGCTCGGCGACGTCGTGGTGCCCGAGCACACCATCCTGCCCAAGCTCGCCGAGGTGAGCCGCGCCCACAACGGCGCGAGCGTCATCGCCGTCGTGGCCGTGCCCGACTCCGAGGTCTCGCGTTTCGGCATCGTGGGCGGCCAGTTTGTGGGCACGCTCGCCGGCGCCGAGGGTGCCGCGGCCAACGAGCCCGGCGCCGTGTGGAAGATCGACCAGATGGTTGAGAAGCCGGCCCTTGAGGACGCCCCCTCCAACCTGGCCATCTTCGGCCGCTACCTGCTCTCCGCCAAGGTCATGGAGCTGCTCGCGACTCAGGAGCCCGGCAAGGGCAACGAGATTCAGCTCACCGACGCCCTTGTGCGCGCCCTGGCCGAGGAGGAGATGTATGCCGTGGTCATCGACCCCGCCGAGGGCTATGACACGGGCACCATCCCCAACCTCATTGCCGCCAACGTGCGCATGGCCCTGGCCGACGAGCGTTACGCTGCCAGCCTGCGCGAGGTTCTCGGCGACGTGCTCGCCTAAGGCCGTATATCTCCCCGCACTGAAGGGCGCGTCCAATTGTGGGCGCGCCCTTTTGTTTCCAGGTTGCAACCGTTACGGCCCTTTTGGCGTGGTTTTGCTACCATGACCTCGCAAAACTTTATGAGACAAAGGAGCTTCCCCATGGACGATACCCAGCTCATCTCTGATATCGAGGCATACGTCGAGCGCGTGTGGCCCGCTGTGGTCGAGGACCTGGCCGCGCTTGTGGCCATTCCCAGCGTGGCCGAGTCCGACAAGGCCGAGGAGGGTGCCCCCTACGGCCCTGAGGCCAAGCGCGCCCTCACCTGCGCACTTGACATGGCGAAGCGCCTGGGCCTGGAGCCTCACGACATGGACGGCTACATCGGCTATGCCGACCTGCCCGGCAAGAGCGCCGCGCAGATCGCCACCATCGCGCACGTCGACGTGGTGCCGGCCGGTGTGGGTTGGACCCAGGACCCCTTCACGATGACCGAGCGCGAGGGCTATCTCCTTGGGCGCGGCCTGATCGACGACAAGGGTCCGGCCGTCCTCACTGCCTACATGGCGCGCTACTTTATCGAACGCGGCGAGACGCTGCCCTACAGCCTGCGCCTCATCTTCGGCAGCGATGAGGAAGTCGGCATGACCGACGTCGACCACTACCTGTCGGTGCACGAAAGCCCCGCTTTTCTCTTCACGCCCGACGCGAGCTTCCCTGCCGGCGTGGGCGAGAAGGGCCACTGCGGCGGCACGTTTGCCTCTCCTGCGCTCGAGGGCGGCCTGCTCGTCGCGCTCGAGGGCGGCACGGTGACCAACGCCATCCCTGGCTTGGCGCAGGCTTGGGTTCTCGCTGATGCCGCCACGTTGCCCCAGGTAGAGGGCATTGAGGTTGCTGCCTGCACGGCAGCCGACCTGCCCGAGGGCACACAGGCCCCCGCGTCCGACGCCGCACTTGCCTGCATCACCGCGCATGGCAAGGGCGGCCACGCCTCGCTTCCCGAGGGCACGAAGAACGCCATCGGCATGCTGGTGAACTACCTCCTGCGTGCCGACCTCGTCGAGGGCGCCGAGCGCGACTACCTCGAGCTGCTTTCCCAGCTGCATGCCTCCACGGATGGCTCGAGCGTGGGCATCGACGCAACCGATGACCTTTTCGACCCGCTCACCTGCATCGGCGGCACCATCCACAAGAAGGCGGGCCGCATCGAGCAGACCATCGACATCCGCTACCCCAAGTCCACCACCACGGCTCACATGGTGCCCATCCTCGAGGAGCTTGCGGCCAAGCATGGATCTGTGTTCACGCTGACCTCCGACGCCGTGCCCTTCTACGTGGCGCCCGACCACCCTGCCATCCAGGCACTCATCGGCGCGTACAACGAGTTCACGGGCAAGCAGGCCGAGCCTGTCACCATGGGCGGCGGCACGTATGCGCGCAAGTTCGCCTGCGCGGCGAGCTTCGGTCCCGAGGAGCCCGGCGAGGAGTTCCCGAGCTTCGTGGGCTCCATGCACGGTCCCGACGAGGGTGTTTCCGTCAAGCTGCTCCAGCGCTCGCTCAAGATTTACATCTACGCCCTCGCCAAGCTCATGGAGCTGGAGTTCTAGCTGGCGTATGAGTTGCTTGGGGTGAAGAATCCGCGTGCGGCCATACCGCGCGGGGCATTCTGCACCCCAAAGGTTCGGGTTCGGTTTAAAAAAGAGGACATGTTTGCGTTTTAATTTGACTGGCTAGAGTTGCCTGGAAATCGGCAAGCCATCTAGCTGGTAGAACGTTGAGCTCCTTGTTTTGGATGCTGGGCGGGTTCGATTTAAAACGCAAACATGCGCCGTTTTTTGCGCGACGAGGCGTGGCGCAGGTGCAGAAGGGGCCGTTGCGATGCTGCATGTGGACAACGAGAATGTGCGGGCACACCTCTTCGAGGGCAATTTCGGGCTGGAGCGCGAGAACCTGCGCGTGACACCCGAAGGGTTCCTCGCCCAGACGCCCAACCCCTTCGGCGGCCACGGTCACATCGTGCGAGACTTCTCCGAGATACAGTGCGAGATCAACACGGGCATCTCGGGCAGCCCCGAGGCATGTGTGGCCGAGCTTGCTGGCTACGACGCGGTTGAGCAGCGCACGCTTGCTGCCATGGAGCCCTCCGAGCTGCTCTGGCCGTTTTCGAACCCGCCCTACATCAGAAGCGAGAACGACGTTCCCATCGCGCAGTTTTGCGACGAGCAGGCGGAGAAGACGGTCTACCGCCAGTATCTCTCCGATCGCTATGGGCGCTACAAGATGGTGTTCAGCGGCATCCACTTCAACTTCTCGTTTGCCGATGCGCTGCTTGAGGCGAACTGTGCTGCAGCCAGTGAGACTGACTTTGCCGCCTACAAGGATGCGTTTTACCTCGACCTAGCGCAGAAGGCCGTGGCCTCTGGCTGGATTGTGACCGCCGTGACGGCCGCGAGCCCGCTGCTCGATTCGTCCTATGCCGAGAAGGCACTCTTCGGTGACGACCTCTACCTGGGCATGGGGAGCGTCCGCTGCAGTGAGCTGGGATATTGGAACGAGTTCACGCCCATCTTGGACTATTCGAGCATCTCTGCCTACGCCGCGCGCATCCAGGCATACGTTGACCAGGGGCTCATTCGTCAGCCCAGCGAGCTCTACTATCCCGTGCGCGTAAAGCCGCGCGGCACCTACGGCCTCGACACGCTGCGTCCGGGCAACACGAGCCACATCGAGCTGCGCATGTTCGATCTCAACCCCTTGTATCCGGCAGGGGTCAACGAGGCCGACGTGTACTTTGCCCAGCTCTTCCTCGTGTGGCTTGCAAGCTTGCCGGCAATGCGCCTCACGGGTGCCCAGCAGATCCAGGCGGCGGCGAACTTCAAGCGTGCGGCCCACTACGACCTGCGCACCGTGAAGATCGACGTGCCGGGCTGGGGAGTGGACTCTGTCTCGCATTCGGCTATGCGCCTGCTTGCCGAGATGGAGGTGTTCCTGCGTCGCGTGGATGCGCCCCAGAAGGCCTTCGACTGCCTGGCTTACCAGCGTCGCAAGTTCACCGACCCCGACGAGGCGCGCTACACCCACATCGTGCGCGAGCGCTTCTCGGGCGGCTTTGTGCAAAAAGGCCTCGACCTGGCGAGGAAATACCAGGTCGAGGCCTTGAAAGGGCCTATGGTGCAGTAGGTGCGCGAGCCTTACAGTGCTGCTTTGACGGCCTTGAGAAGCTCGCCGTAGTCCTCGAAGGCGGGAACCTCGGGGTGGCTGGCCTGAATCTCAGGCGTGGAGCGGAACAGGAACCCTGCCTTGCTGACCTCGATCATGCCCAGGTCGTTGTATGAGTCACCAAAAGCGATGGTTTCGTAGCCGCAGGAATGCAGGGCCTGCACCGTCGTGAGCTTGGAAGGCGTGCAGCGCATTTTGTAGCCGGTGATGCGGCTGTCGGGGGCAACTTCGAGCGTGTTGCACATGATGGTAGGCCAGCCGAGCTTGCGCATGAGGGGCTGGGCGAACTGCTCGAAGGTGTCGGACAGGATGATGACCTGCGTCGTCGCGCGCAGCTCGTCGAGAAACTCGCGGGCACCCTCAAGGGGCTCGATGGTCTCGATGACCTGCTGAATCTCCTTGATGCTCATGTTGTGCTCGGCGAGCACGCCCAGGCGCCACTTCATGAGCTTGTCGTAGTCGGGCTCGTCGCGCGTGGTGCGCGTCAGCTCGGGGATGTTGGCCGCACGGGCGAACTCAATCCAAATCTCAGGAACGAGCACGCCTTCCAGGTCAGTGCAAACGATGTTCATGCCAAGAATCCTTCCACCTCAGGGGAATATGAAAAGGGGCGCACCGCCAGGCACGCCCCTCGCAGCTCAAAGCAGGTCCCGCATCACGCAAAGAGCGGGTTCTCGTCCGCAAGGCGCCGGGAGGCGACGTGTACTGGAGTACTCTAGCCTCCCGGGAACGCAGCGGACGAGGTTCCGCACCATACCTCGCTATTTTACGACGCGGACACGGTACATGCCGGGGATGGCCTTCAGTGCTTCCACCGTCGCCTCGGTGGCGGGCTCGCCCAGGTCGAAGAGGGTGTAGGCGTTGTCGCCGAGCGACTCGTTGGCCATACGCGTGATGTTGACGCCCTGGGCGGCAAGCGCGGCCGTGAGCTGGCCGATCATGTTGGGGATGTTGGCGTGGAGGGCCGCGATGCGGCCGGCGTCGCGGCACACGCCCATGTGGACGGCCGGGTAGTTCACCGAGTTGGTGATGTTGCCGTTCTCCAGGTAGTCCTTGAGCTGGGCGACTGCCATGGTGGCGCAGTTCTCCTCGGCCTCGGCGGTGCCGGCGCCGGCGTGGGGCGTCACGACGGTGTTGGGCATGCGCAGTACCTTGGGCGTGCAGAAGTCGGTGAAGAAC
>Ga0129314_1002269_pt1 | contig 11035 bp, 8 predicted proteins | sample O1111metagenome_FD_94431 | JGI IMG/M metagenome (GOLD analysis project Ga0129314, IMG submission 94431) | Orangutan individual fecal microbial communities from fecal samples from Wisconsin, USA - O1111 metagenome | ecosystem: Host-associated > Mammals > Digestive system > Large intestine > Fecal...
TCATGGGCCACGTCGACCACGGCAAGACCTCTCTGCTGGATTATATTCGTCACGCCAACGTGGTCTCCGGCGAGGCCGGCGGCATCACCCAGCATATCGGCGCCTATCAGGTGCAGATCAACGGCAAGCCCATTACGTTCCTGGATACCCCCGGCCACGAGGCCTTTACCTCCATGCGCGCCCGCGGCGCCATGGTCACGGATATCGCCATTCTGGTGGTGGCCGCCGACGACGGCATCATGCCCCAGACCATCGAGTCCATCAACCATGCCAAGGCCGCGGAGATCCCCATCATCGTGGCCATCAACAAGATGGATAAGCCCGAGGCTAACCCCGACCGCATCAAGCAGCAGCTGACCGAGTACGGTCTGGTGTGCGAGGAGTGGGGCGGCGACACCATTGTGTGCCCCATCTCCGCCAAGACCGGCATGGGCGTGGATAACCTGCTGGAGATGCTGACGCTGACTGCCGAGGTCAGCGAGCTGAAGGCCAACCCCAACCGGGCCGCGCAGGGCACCGTCATCGAGGCCCGTCTGGACAAGGGCCGCGGCCCCGTGGCCACGCTGCTGGTGCAGAACGGTACGTTGCATCAGGGTGACATCATCATCGCCGGTACCTCTGTGGGCCGCGTGCGTACCATGATGAACAGCCGCGGCGAGCGCATCAGCGACGCTGGCCCCAGCGTACCTGTTGAAATTTCCGGCCTGTCCGAGGCGCCCTCCGCCGGCGCGGTGTTCAACGCCGTGGCCGACGAAAAGCTGGCCCGCGAGCTGGTGGAGCAGCGCAAGGCCGAGGAAAAGGCCAAGGCCAACGCCCCCGTGTCCAAGGTCTCTCTGGAGGATCTGTTCAGCCAGATCCAGGCCGGCGAGATGAAGAACCTGAACCTGATCGTCAAGGCCGACGTACAGGGCAGCGTGGAGGCTGTGAAGGCTTCTCTGGAGAAGATCAGCAACGACGAGGTGCGCGTGCGGGTCATTCACGGCGGCGTGGGCGCCATCAACGAATCTGACGTGATGCTGGCCTCCACCTCTCAGGCCATTATCGTGGGCTTCAACGTCCGGCCCGATGCCGCCGCCCGCGACAGCGCCGCCCGTGCCAACGTGGATATGCGGATGTACCGCGTGATTTATGATGCCATCAACGAGATCGAGGCCGCCATGAAGGGCATGCTGGCGCCCAAATACCGCGAAGCGGTGCTGGGCCATGCCGAGGTGCGCCAGACCTACAAGGTCTCCGGCGTGGGCACGGTGGCAGGCTGCTATGTGCAGGACGGCAAATTGCAGCGTAAGGACTGTCAGGTGCGTCTGGTGCGCGACGGTATCGTCATCCACGAGGGCGTGCTGGCTTCCCTCCAGCGGTTCAAGGACTCCGTCAAGGAGGTATCGTCCGGCTACGAATGCGGCCTGAGCATTGAGAAGTACAACGATATTAAGGAAGGCGACATTGTGGAAGCCTTCACCATGGAGGAGATTCCCCAGTAACTTAACTGGCGCAAAATCTTGGGATTTTGCTGCCAAAGGGTTACGCCGGCTGCGCGCACCCGTTGGTGATAGTGTAATGCAAATCCAGACGGATGCTGCAGCGGCATAGCCGCTGAGCTCGGCACTAAAAACATGCCCCCGGCATATTTTCTTAACGTGCCGATGTCAGAAAGATGATGGAAAAGATTCGCGCCGTGCGCGGCGCGAACGCTGCGAGGCTACTATTACAAGGGGCGGGCAGTACGCCCGCCCCTCTTTTTTCGAGAAAGGAGCGATACTATGGCATCCAACCGTATCGGACGCATCAATGAAGAGATCCAGCGGGAGCTGTCCGGCCTGCTGCGTACCGTGAAAGACCCCAGAGTGGCAGACGCTCTGCTGACCATCACCCATGTGGACACCACCAGCGACCTGCGCTATTCCCGCATCTATATCAGCGCCATGGACCGCACCGATGAAAAGAACCTTATGCGGGGGCTGAAGTCTGCCAGCGGCTATCTGCGCCATGAGCTGGGCCAGCGCTTACAGCTGCGCTACACCCCGGAGCTGCAATTCTTTGCCGATGACTCCATTGCCCACGGCGCCCACATTCTGGATATGCTGCACCACGTCAAGCCCGCCAACCCCGCCAACGCGGACATCGTGCTGCCGGAGGACAAGTGATATGGCGCGCCCTATTCTGACTGCCCGCGAAGCCGCCGGGTATCTGGACGCGCTGGATAACGTACTGCTGCTGACCCATGTTCGCCCTGACGGCGACACCATCGGCAGCGCAGCGGCGCTGTGCCGGGCGCTGCGCCGCTGCGGCCGCACGGCCTATCTGCTGCCCAATCCGGAGATCACCGCCACCTACGAGCCCTATGCCTCCCCCTATTGGGCCCCGGAGGACTGGGAGGGGGCGCATGTGGTCAGCGTAGATATTGCCGATGTCAGCCTGCTGCCGGAAAACGCCAGACCCTATGCCGAGCGGATCGAGCTGGCCATCGACCACCACCCCTCCCAGAGCTTTTTTGCCCGCAATACCTGCCTGGAGGCGGACAGCGCCGCCTGCGGCGAGATTGTATACGAGATTATCCAGCACCTGACCGCCCTGACGGCAGAGATCGCCCTGCCGCTGTATGTGGCTATCAGCACCGACTGCGGCGGTTTCCAGTACGGCAACACCACCGCCCGCACCCACCGTATTGCGGCGGCGCTGATGGACGTGGTGGATGTGGCGGCGGTGAATAAGGCCCTGTTCCGCACCAAGAGCCGTGTGCGTCTGGCGATGGAATCCCGCATGGTGGCGGATATGCAGCTATTTGACAATGCGCAGGTGGTGATCATGGAGATTCCGCTCAGCCTGCGGCAGGAGATGCAGGCCACCGACGCGGATATCGAGGAGCTCAGCGCCCTGCCCGCGCTGGTTGAGGGCACCGACTGCGGCGTAACGCTGCGCGAGCTGGCGGCGGGGAAAATCAAGGTTTCCGTGCGTTCCGGCCCCCGGGTGGACGCCTGTGCGCTGTGCCGTATCTTAGGCGGCGGCGGACACCATGCCGCTGCCGGCGCCACGGTGGACGGCACGCTGGACGAGGTACGCATGGCCGTTCTGGCGGCATACCGAAAGGTGACGGGCGCGTAATTCAGGGGAAAGGAGCCGCCATGGCCAACGGAATCATCATCATCGACAAGCCTGCGGATTGGACCAGCATGGACGTCTGCGCCAAGCTGCGGGGCATATTAAAGACGAAAAAGGTAGGCCACGCGGGAACACTGGACCCGATGGCCACCGGCGTGCTGCCGGTGTTTGTGGGCCAGGCCACGCGGGCCGTCTCCTTTGCCGAAAGCGGGGAAAAGGAATATCTGGCCACGCTGCGTCTGGGCACTGTCACCGACACGCAGGATACCTCCGGCCGCACGCTGGAGGAGCGTCCCGTGGCCGTTACAGCGCAGGAGCTGGCGGCGGCGCTGCCCCGGTTCACAGGGCAGATCGAGCAGCTTCCGCCCATGTACTCCGCCATCAAGATCGGCGGGCAAAAGCTGTACGATCTGGCCCGGCAGGGCAAGGAGATCGCGCGTCAGCCCCGGCTCGTCACCATTTATGAGCTGGCACTGGGCGAGCAGCTGTCTGCCACCGATTTTACCCTGCGGACCCGGTGCTCCAAGGGCACCTATGTCCGCACGCTGTGCCATGATATCGGGCAGCTTCTGGGCTGCGGCGGCTGCATGGCCGCCCTGCGGCGCACCATGGCGGCAGGCTATACGCTGGAGGAGAGCCGCACCATGGAAGAGGTGCAGGCGCAGGGCGAGGCGCTGCTGCGGCCGGTGGATACCCTGTTTCGCCAATATCCGGCCTTTTCCATCACCCATCCCCGCGTAGAGCAGCTGTGCCGCAACGGTAATCCCTTTACCGTGAGGACGCCGCACGAGGACGGCCTTTACCGTATTTACGGCATGGAGGGCGATTTTCTGTGCCTCAGCCGACTGGAAAACGGACAGATGACGTCCGTCAAGAATTTTTTTGGAGCGTAAACTATGAAGCCTTCTGTGATTGCACTGGGATTTTTCGACGGTGTGCACCGGGGCCACGGAGCGCTGCTGCGCCGTACCGTGGAGATCGCCCGCCAACGCGCCGCCGTGCCCGCCGCCTTTACCTTTGACCGCCCGCCCAAGGAGGTGGTCACGGGAACGCCGGTCCCGCTCATCAACTCCGCGCAGGAGCGGCAGGAGCTGATGGAGCGGCTGTACGGTATCGAGCAGGTCATTATGGCCCCCTTTGACCATGCCATGATGACCATGCCATGGCAGGATTTTATCACCGAGCTGCTGGTCAAACGCCACGGGGCCGTGCATCTGGTGGCGGGGCACGACTATCATTTCGGGTATAAAAATGCCGGAACCCCCCAGCTTTTGCAGGAAAAATGCCGCCAGCTGGGATTGGGCTGCGACATTATCCCCAAGGTGGAGTATGACGGCATTACCGTCAGTTCCACCTACATCCGCCAGCTGGTGAAGGAGGGGCAGTTGGAGCGGGCCGCTGAATTTTTGGGGCACCGCCACTGTCTCAGTCAGACGGTAAGCCACGGCTTCCGCTTTGGCCGCACCATCGGCATCCCCACCATCAACTTCACAGTGCCCGACCGGGTGCTGGTGCCGGAAAAGGGCGTCTATATCACCCGCGTGTATCTGCCGGACGGCAGCAGCTACGCCGGCGTGACCAATGTGGGCACCCGCCCCACTGTCAGTGACAGCACCGATGTATCGATCGAAACCTTTTTGCTGGATTTCGAGGGCGATCTGTACGGCAAGCGGATCCGGCTGGAGTTCTGCCGCCGCCTGCGTGAGGAACGGAAGTTTGAAACGGCGCAGGCACTGAAAGAGGAAGTGGAGAAAAATGTCGCCCAGACCCGGGCCTATTTCCGGGAAACAGGCGAGGCATAAGCCCTTTCGCTTACATCGTTTAATTTAAAAGCAGCGTCCCCTGCAAGCGGGGGCGCTGCTTTTTCTATTCAGCCGAGATTTTTCCGAAAAGCGGAAAGCCTTTTATTTCCCGACGAAAAATGCAGCCCATTTTCCGTACAATAGAGCGTATAAAACCGCCCTGTGCGCAGGGGATAGGGGAGGATGAACGAATGAAAGGGCCATCCGCAGGGGACGGGCGCTCCGCGTGGAAGCGCTCTGCTTGGTGGTGCACTGTCACTTTTTTGCTCAGCGCGGCCCACACCGCCGCTCTGTACGGGCCGTGGGGGATTGCCGCCGCGGCGGCCGCAGGCGGCCACGGACAGGGGGTGTGGGCGCTGCTGGGCGCCGTGGCCGGCGCGCTGGTATTCTTTAACTTTCAAACGGGGCTGCGCTTTGCCGCTTCCGCCGTGCTGGCCTTTGCCGTGAATCTGGCCTTTTGCGACACGGCGCTGTACCGGCGGCGGTGCTTTGCCCCGCTGCTGGCAGCGCTCAGCCTTTTCGCGGTACAAACGGTGTATCTGGCGGGCCGCGGCATTGCCGAATGGGCGCTGTGCGCGCTGTGTGCCGCCATTGCCGCCGCCGTTGCGTGGGCCATGGGCCACCAGCAGCGCAGGGTTCGGCTGCTGGCTGTTTTTTCCGCGGCGGCTGCGGCGCTGTCCCGTGTAGAGCTGGCGGGCTTTTCCCCCGGCGGCGTGGTAACGGCATGGCTGGCGCTGGTGTGCGGCGTGTCCCTCTCCCCTAGTACGGCAGCGGCGCTGGCGTGCGGCGTGGGGCTGTGTGCCGATCTGGCCCGGCCGTCTCCCCGGCTGCTGGCAGCGGCGGTATGCGGCAGCGGCGCACTGGCCGCGTCTCTACTGCGGCGGGCACGGCGGCCGGTGCAGGCCGCCGCCTTCACGCTGGCCGGGATGCTGGCGGCGCTGGCGCTGGATGTTGACCGGCCGTGGATGGTGCTGTACGAAATCGCCTCCGGCGCGGCAGCCTATCTGCTGGTGGGACGGCAATGGCTTCCCGGCGGAGAGACAGCGCCGCAGGCCGTTCCGGCCATGGCGGCCAATGCCGCCGTGTGGAAGGGCGCGGCAGCATTCCGGCAGCTGTATGACGCCATGTTCCGCACACGGCCCACGGAAAAGGGGGAGAATCCCGCCGTGATCTTTGACCGGGCGGCGGAGCAGGTGTGCCGGAAATGCCTGTTGGTCACCCGCTGCTGGCAGACGGAGTACAACCAGACCTACGGCGCTTTCAACGACGCCTGCGGCCCCATGCTGCGGCGGGGAAGGGCGGAGGCGGAGGACTTTTCCCTGTTTTTCACCAGCCGCTGTCTCCACTTTCCCCAGCTGCTGGCAGCCGTCAACGCGGAGCTATATGCCTTCCGTCTGCGGCGGCAGTACCGGGCCAGGCTGGAGGACATACGGGAGCTGGCTGAGGTACAGTATGAACATCTGGGCGAGGCCCTTGGCGACAGCGTGCCGACAGAGGAGGCGGCCGTGCCGATCCTGCGATGCCGGGTCGGCACGATGCTGCGGCCCAAGGAGGGGGAAACGGTCTGCGGCGACCAGCTGGCCGTGTTTACCGCCGGGAACACCCTGTATATGCTGCTCTCGGACGGTATGGGCAGCGGCGCGGCGGCGCACGCTGAAAGCGCCATGACCGTGCGGCTGCTGCGCAGCTTTCTCAAGGCGGGAATCCGCCCCCGCCCGGCGCTGAAAACCATCAATACCGCCCTGACGCTGCGCTGTCAGGAGGGCGGCGCCTTTACCACCATCGATCTGCTGGCGCTGGACCGCGCTACCGGCGGGGCCACGCTGTATAAATACGGCGCGGCGCCCTCCTATGTAAAAAAAGACGGCGCGGTATCGCGGCTGGACGGCGGCAGCCTGCCTGCAGGATTGCAGGATGCCCGCCAGCCGCCGGAGGCCACCGGACTTTCGCTGGAGGCAGGCAATGTGCTGGTTATGGTCAGCGACGGCATTACCGGCGGCGACGGCGATACATGGCTGCGCACACTGCTGGAACGCTGGCCGGGCGGCGACAGCCGGGAGCTGGCCCAGATGATCCTGGCCGAATCTCGCTGTCACGGCGGCTTGCAGGACGACTGCGCCGCGCTGGTGCTGCGTCTGGAAAAAACAGAAGAAAGTAGACCGCGCCGCGTATAAGCCCCGCCGTGCCGGGACATACTCTTCCCATCAGGTGATATCCCGGCAGTGTAAGGAGGGCATGGTTTTGGTAAAAGGCGTTTCCCGGCGGGTGATCGTGGTGGACAGCCCCGACCCCCAGATCTTTGAACAGGCAATCTTCATTCTCAGCGGCGACGGCGCAGGGATCAGCCAGCAGCAGCTGGTGGATCAGGCTGTACGCGTGGCCAAAAGCTATGCCCGCACCCACGGTGCGCCGCAGCGGGGGTTTCACATGACGCCGCCGCTGTGGATGGCCACGGGCAGCGCCGTGATCGGCGTGATCTGGGCCATGGTGGCGCTGCTGTAATGCCTGGTAACTTTCTTTTCACATTTTCTCCTCATTTTATTTGGGGCGGACGCGCAGTCGTCCGCCCTCTTTTTTTGCGTATTTTTGCTTCTGCCGCGATGACGCAGGTTCATTTCCCTGCGCCCGTTCTCTTTGTCTCAAGAGACGCAGAGCTTCCTCTTTGAATAGCGGCCTCTATATGGGTTTGCACGGAAACTATATGCAAGATATTGTATTCGCATATTGACATGTACCACAATATCCAGTATACTTAACGTACTGCACGGATTCTTTCAAGGAGGAACACCGCCATGCGCATTGCCGGAATACAAAAGCTGACGCTGTTGGACTACCCCGGCAAGGTGGCCTGCACGGTGTTTCTGTCCGGATGCAATCTCCGCTGCCCCTATTGCCACAATCCCGCTCTGGTGTTGCCGGAGCGGAGAGCGGCACAGTCTCTCTCCGAGGCTGAGGTGCTGGCCTTTCTGGCGCAGCGGCGAGGCAAGCTGGACGGCGTGTGTCTTACCGGCGGCGAGCCGACGCTCCAACCGGAGCTTTCCCCATTCATTCAAAGCGTCCGCCGCCTCGGCTACGCCGTGAAGCTGGACACCAACGGCACAAATCCCCGGCTGCTGCGCGCACTCCTGCGCGATGGCGTGCTGGACTATGTGGCGATGGATATCAAGAACGCCCCGGAACGCTATACGGAAAGCTGCGGCGGCGTGGCGGTTCTGCCGCAGGTGCAGGAAAGCGCCGCACTGCTGCTGGAGGGTACAACGGAGTATGAATTCCGGACAACCGTCTGTAAGCCCCTGCATACCCCGCGGGAGATGGAGGCGATCGGCCGCTGGCTCAAGGGGGCGAAGCGGTATTTCCTTCAGGCGTTTGCAGATACGGGGGATCTTGTTTCCGGCGGCGTACAGCCCCATACATACGAAGAGCTATTACGGCTGCGGCAAGCCGTTCTTTCCCATATTCCAAACACACAGCTGCGCGGTATTTAAGGAGGAGGCCAACATGTATCAGGTAATCAAGCGGGACGGCCGAAAGGCGGATTTCGACCTGAACCGCATCGCAAACGCCATCACTAAAGCATTTGACGCAACTAAAATTCCCTACAACACGGATATTATCCAGCTTCTTGCGCTGCAGGTAACGGCGGATTACAGCGGGAAGGTCCGGAATAACGAGATCGGCGTGGAGGATATTCAGGACAGTGTGGAGGCGGTGCTGCAAAGAGCCGGGTATGCAGTCGTGGCAAAGTCCTATATCCTGTATCGGAAAAACCGGGAAAAGCTGAGAGAAATGCACTCCACCGTGCTGGACTACAAAAAGCTGGTGGACGACTATCTGCGGGTTTCCGACTGGCGTGTAAAGGAGAACTCCACCGTTACCTACTCGGTCGGCGGACTGATCCTGTCCAACTCCGGCGCCATCACCGCCAACTACTGGCTCAGCGAAATTTACGATGACGAGATCGGCGACGCCCACCGCAACGCGGATATCCATCTCCACGACCTATCCATGCTCACCGGCTACTGCGCCGGCTGGAGCCTGAAGCAGCTTATTCAGGAGGGGCTGGGCGGCGTGAGCGGAAAGATCACCAGCGCACCGGCCAAGCATCTGGCCACGCTGTGCAACCAGATGGTGAACTTCCTTGGCATCATGCAGAACGAGTGGGCAGGCGCGCAGGCCTTTTCCAGCTTTGATACCTACCTCGCCCCCTTTGTACGCACCGACCATCTCAGCTACAACGAGGTCAAGCACTGTATCGAGAGCTTCGTTTTCGGGGTCAACACCCCCAGCCGCTGGGGAACGCAGGCGCCATTTTCCAACATCACGCTGGACTGGACGGTTCCCGCCGACCTTGCCGGGCAGCCCTGCATTGTGGGCGGCAAGGCCATGGACTTTACCTACGGCGACTGTCAGGCGGAGATGGACATGGTCAACAAGGCTTTTATCGAGGTGATGATCGAGGGCGACGCCAATGGCCGCGGGTTCCAGTATCCCATCCCCACTTACTCCATAACAAAGGATTTTGACTGGTCCGAGACGGAAAATAACCGCCTCCTTTTCGAGATGACCGCCAAATACGGCACACCCTACTTCTCCAACTACATCAACTCTGACATGGAGCCCAGCGACGTCCGCTCCATGTGCTGCCGCCTGCGGCTGGATCTGCGGGAGCTGCGCAAAAAGAGCGGCGGCTTTTTCGGCAGCGGCGAGTCCACCGGCTCGGTGGGCGTGGTGACCATCAACCTGCCCCGCATTGCCTATCTGGCTAAGGATGAGGCAGACTTCTTCGCACGGCTGGACCGGATGATGGACATTGCCGCGCGCAGCCTGAAAATCAAGCGCACCACGGTGGAAAAGCTTTTGGCAGAGGGGCTTTACCCCTATACCAAGCGGTATCTGGGCAGCTTTGACAATCACTTCTCCACCATCGGCCTTGTGGGTATGAATGAGGCGGGGCTGAACGCCAAGTGGCTCGGCAAGGACCTGACCCACGAGGAGACGCAGGATTTTGCCGTCCGGGTGCTCAAGCACATGCGCCAGCGGCTCAGCGACTATCAGGAGCAGTACGGCGACCTCTATAATCTGGAGGCCACCCCGGCGGAGTCCACCGCCTACCGCCTTGCCAAGCACGACAAGGCCCGCTATCCCGATATCATCACCGCCCACGAGGGCGCAGCGCCCTACTATACCAACTCCAGCCATCTGCCGGTGGGCTACACCGAGGATGTGTTCTCCGCGCTGGATGTGCAGGATAAGCTTCAGACACTCTACACCAGCGGCACGGTGTTCCACACCTTCCTGGGGGAAAAGCTGCCCAGCTGGCAGTCCGCCGCCGCGCTGGTGCGGAAGATCGCAGAGAACTACGAGCTGCCCTATTACACGCTGTCGCCCACCTATTCCATCTGCACAGAGCACGGCTATCTGAAGGGTGAGCAAAAGATATGCCCGGTCTGCGGAAAGACCACCGAGGTTTACAGCCGCATCACCGGCTATTATCGACCGGTGCAGAACTGGAACGACGGCAAGAGTCAGGAGTATCTGGATCGAAAGACCTATCAGGTGGGCGGGGCCCCAAGCGCTCCGGCTCCCCGGAAAAAGCAGGCTCCGCCGGTGAGCGCACAAGCGCCGGCAGACTGCCGCCTCTATACCACCGCCGTCTGTCCCAACTGCCGGGCGGTCATACCGATGCTGGAAAAGGCCGGTATCGCATTTGAGCAGCGGGACGCCGAGACCTATATCGATGAGGTACAGGCGCTGGGCCTGACCCATGCTCCGTCCCTTGTCGTGCCGGGCGATCCGCCCGCAGTCTATGCCGGCGTGGCGCAGATTCAGGCGTTTCTGGAACAGCTGGAGCGGTAAAACGGCAAATCCCACCCAGTAAAAAGCGGCACAGCGCGAGCATTCGCGCTGTGCCGTTTTATTTTCAGATGCTGCGCCGAACTTGCCCGCCGTGTGCGCTCACGCCAGAACAAGCTTACGCAGGTTATTTAAATCCTCCGCATCAGGGTGCGATAAGGCCCGGTCAAAATTCTCGATCAAGGCGTCAAGATTGGCCGGATGATCCGGCTGCGCCTGCATCTTTACATAGCGCTCCCGCACGGAAAGGGGCATTTTCCCCTGACACATGTAGGCACCGA
>Ga0129314_1002271_pt1 | contig 11026 bp, 10 predicted proteins | sample O1111metagenome_FD_94431 | JGI IMG/M metagenome (GOLD analysis project Ga0129314, IMG submission 94431) | Orangutan individual fecal microbial communities from fecal samples from Wisconsin, USA - O1111 metagenome | ecosystem: Host-associated > Mammals > Digestive system > Large intestine > Fecal...
AGCGCATTGAGACTGGCGGCGCAGTCAATGATGAGCTGCTTGACCTAATTGAAATGATAGCCGATATTCTCGGCGGAATGAAGGAGGAATCTGAATGAACAAAGAAAAAGAAATGACCGCTCCGAATGTATCTGTTGGCGCAGATACGGAGCAGTCATCCCAAAGCCTTACTGACAATAGTTTAACCGATTTTGCCCCGAATTTCAAGGGGTTTAATGAAATGCAGAGAGAAATTCTGCGAATGATGGACCCGTCCTACTTGAAAACCGTGTCAATGTCTGAACTGTTGGACAATGTGTACCAGAGCAAGCCGCCCCTTGTGGACGGTCTGCTCTACCGGGGTACTTACCTTTTTGTCGGCGCTCCGAAGCTGGGCAAGAGCTTCTTGATGACCCAGCTTGCCTATCATATCAGCACCGGCACGCCGCTTTGGAATTATCCCGTCCGTAAAGGAACGGTGCTGTATCTTGCGCTTGAGGACGATTACCGCCGCTTGCAGGAGCGTTCCTATCGGATGTTCGGCACGGCAGAAAATGAGAGCCTGTTCTTCTCTGTTTCGGCCGGCCAGCTTGGCAGCGGCCTCGACGAGCAGCTCACTAATTTTTTGCGGGAGCATCCAGGCACTTCCCTTATCATCATTGACACGCTCCAGAAGGTGCGTGAGGTCGGCGGGGACAACTACAGCTACGCCAACGATTATCAGATCATCACTCGGTTGAAGGCGCTGGCGGATAGCTATGGCATCTGTCTGCTTCTTGTCCATCACACCCGAAAACAGCAGTCAGACGATAAGTTTGATATGATCTCCGGCACCAACGGACTGCTGGGTGCAGCGGATGGAGCGTTTCTGCTCACCAAAGAAAAACGCACTGGTAATGCCGCTTGTCTTGATGTATCCGGAAGAGATCAGCCGGATCAGCGGCTACACCTTTTCCGCAACGAGGAAACCCTTGCGTGGGAGCTGGAGCGTGTGGAAACGGAACTTTGGAAAGCGCCGCCGGAGCCGCTGCTGGAACAGGTTTCGGCTTTTCTTTCTTCGGGTGGTAAGGAGTGGGCAGGAACGCCCACGGAACTTGCGTCGATTCTCGGCGTGGATATGAAGCCCAATGCTCTGACAAGGCGACTAAATGTCAACGCCGGACGGCTGCTGAATGAATATGGCATCCGATATGAAAGCAGCCGCAATCGGAACGAGCGCACTGTAAAGCTTGCAGCGGCAGAGCGGTCGTGACGATATGTGACGGTGTGACGATATTTCTATGAGTGGGTGCGGTATCAAAAATATCGTCACCATCGTCACACACCGTCACAGAAGTTTCGGCGGGGTGCAGGGTGCCTTTTCAAAGGGCAGCCCTGCTGGGGAGGCAACCGCAGTTGCCGGGGCAAAGCCCCATAAGCCCCCTCGGAGAGCGCAATAGCATCTTTTGATGGCCGCAGGCTGTCAAAAGTGCTTTTGCGTTACTCTTGACAAGAGTAACAGAACCCCGGCTGCGGCCGGAGGGTGAAAGGAAGTGAGGTTTTATGAAAAGGACAATCAGTGCCGAGGTTGGTAAAGGCTCTGTCAATCACAACAGCCGCAAATTCAAAGCGGAAAATGTAGACGGGAGCCGCACGCACCTGAACATTGATTATTGCAATGAACGCATTCAGACGGTATACCACCAGCTTTTTAATGAGGCTCTGAAACGGTACAACGAGAAGCAAACCCGTGCAGACAGGCGTATTCCGAACTACTATGAGAAAATCCGCTCCGGAAATCAGGAAAAGCCATTCCATGAGATCATCCTGCAAATTGGAAACAAAGAGGATATGAGTGCCACGGGCGAGTATGCGGAATTGGCACGAACCGTACTGGACGAGTACTATCGAGGCTTTCAGGAGCGCAATCCAAACCTCCGGGCATTCTCGGCGCACCTGCATATGGACGAGGCCACGCCACACATCCACATTGACTTTGTGCCGTTCACCACTGGGAGCAAGCGAGGGCTTGATACCCGTGTATCGCTGAAGCAAGCACTGGCGGCGCAAGGCTTCAAGGGCGGCACACGAGGTGCAACGGAATGGGCACAGTGGGTACAGTCCGAAAAGGAGCAGCTGGCTGCCGTGATGGAGCGGTATGACATCCAGTGGGAGCAGAAAGGGACGCACGACAAGCACCTCTCCGTTCTGGATTACAAGAAGCAGGAACGGGAGAAAGAACTCGCTGCACTGGACACCACACTGGCCGAAAAACAGGACGAGTTGGAAACGGTGCAGAATCGGATCGACAACTTCGATCAGGGTGCGCAGTCTATTGAAAAGCTGGAGCAGCGAATTGAGTCGGATGCAGAGTTTCAGCTCCCCGATCCGCCCACTCTAATGACCGCGAAGACCTATAAACAGCGGTTTGTTGACCCGCTCATTAAGAAATTGAAAGAGATTATCCGAGAGGTGTTCTACCACTACTATAAGGCTCTGGACAGCTATCACCGGCTGAACACCACCAACGGGCGGCTCTACCGAGAAAACGAGCATCTGAGTGCTGCAAATTACCGGCTCAAAGGAGAAAATGAAGTTCTGCGCTCCGAACTGAAAGATTTCCGCTTTCTGCGGAAGGTTCTTGGCAGCCGGCAGATCGACAACCTGATCACACAGGCAAAAGATATGGAACAGCAGCGAAAGCAGAATCAGCGCACAATGCGCAGAAATAAAAGTTATGAAAGGTAGGAACAAACAATGGCAAAAACAATTTTTGAGGAAATGGGCGGTACTTACACGCAGATCGGGGATTATCTTCTCCCCGATCTGGAACTGCCCGAAGAAAAACAGCAGCCCATCGGCGTGTGGGGACAGCGCCACAGGCGTTACCTGAAGGAGCATCGCCGGGCAACCTATGCGACCCTGTTCACTGGTGGAAAGCTGAACGGCTACCTTGCTGACATCGACCGGCAGGCAGAGGAAATGTTCCTTCGGCTGGTAAAACAGATGGCCGAGGCGGAAGGTGTCACAGAAACGCTAAAAGCCGCCAATCAGAAGGAGTGGGTCGACAGGATGAATAGCATACGAAGCAGAGCTATGGAGATTGTGAATAGCGAACTGATCTACACAGCATAAACGCACGGCGGCAGGGAGCAATCTCCGCCGCCGTTTTTTTACCAAATTGAAAAGTTTTTAATCTCGCTTTCAGAAAAACCGATCCATTTCAAACTCATCTTCTTAATAAGCTTGTCGAGAAGAAGAATATAATATTTTACCTTTGAATCGGTCTTAAAATCATAATAATAAGCATATCCATGTGCAACAGTACGCCTGATTTCTTTGATATCATCACTTATTATTTCCGCAGATTTGTTTGTGCCAGTTAGCAATTCTGGAAAGAGGTTAAAAGCATATATCAATTCTTTTTTTAGTGAAAAGCTGCTGTCCTGAGCTTTCTTGTGTTCAAGCTTATCAAATAAGTACTCAAAGGACATTATTTGCTCAACAAAACGCTGAGGGGAAAACATAGTGTCGAGAGTACCTAAATGACCTAACGGTACGCTCGTTGTTATCTTATTGCCGGAATCAAACGCCATGTTGTTCAGTATTTTAGGTATATACTTCATAACATCAAACTCATAAAAGAAACCATCGTTCCCTGAAACTGCTTTCTCGGACACAAGCGGGCAGTAAAACCAGCCGGCTTTGTGTCCTTTGCTATACAAGGTAATACGTTTGAAAGATACTTCTGAGTGAGAAGTCATAAACATTGCAAGGCGATTTAAAACCACAGAGATATCAGAGCACTCCTGAATGGTTTTGCTATGAAGTGGGATCTTTATTTCGCCTTTTTTATCGTAATCTTCTAAGAACCCTAATTTATTATCATATCCAATAAGGAAAGATAACTCATACTGTCTATCTTGCATTGAAAAGGGAATCTTATATACTTCTTTAGGTTCTAGGGAAAAATTGATGCCTTGCCTGACCATATCTATGTAATTGTACTGATACCTAAACACATCATCAAGGAATGATGATTGCACACCGATGGTATCGTAATTCTCATCGCGATCAAACATATTGATGATATAGCATCGTAGATAACAGGTACTACCCATAGAGTTTTCCACTAAAAATGTTGCATTTCTTCCAGAACCGCCGTTGTAAAAACATTGCCCAAGGAGTATAAAGTTACCCTTGAAGTTGTATTCTTTGCAAAAATCGTTCAGAATCGGCTCATCAGTGAATAACTCCATACGATAATTTTCAATCACAAACGGAATCTTACTGTCATTGAAATACACGAATCCTTTATCCATTGAATCACTTCCTGTTGTTCTTTACAGTATGGTGTTATGCAATACTAAGTTTTGTAACAGTATTAGCTTCTAATACATCTTTTGTTTCATTATCTTGGAATATTTTGAAACATAAATATCGTATCAAAAGAGAGGCATCGTCCTCTGTTGTGATTGCAAAATTTCCGTTGCTGTCAAGCGGTAAATGTAGCATGTCGGCAACTGCTTTTCTGCTTCGTTTATTTTTTATTCGGTTAATTCTTTCCGGCTTAAGCGTGATGAATGTGCGAGATGATTTGTATTGCGAAGCCAAAGATTTGAAAGTATCTACGTTACTAAACACATTTGTCCCAGCTATTTCATCTATTGCTCCCTTCTTGACTTTTGCCATCGTTTTTTCGAGGTTGAAAACAGTTTCAAAGGTGTGATTAAAAGTGTACATTGCGCCCTCGTAGGCAATAAAGTCAACCGTTAGATATAGCCTGCAGACATCGTCGGTTATTAAATCCAATTCATCGTTGGCATTTGCGGAAAAGACAACAGATTTCTTGTTTGTTAATTTTGTAATCGGATTTGCAACCTTAACAAAAGTTACAGGTTTATCCCCATCTTCAGAAGGCTGCCCACATAGTATGTAACCGTTAATTTTACCTTTGATTTTTTGGTCGGAAGATGTAGCAACCGCTTGTGTAAACAGCTTCCATTGTTCAGAAACAAGTTCGTTTGTTAATAACAGTTTATCACAAGACACTTTACTGTTTTCACCGTCATAATCTTGTACTTCGCTGATTTGGTCAACTTGATAAGTTTTAGTGGCATTTAATAGGTTTCTCGCATACCGCAAAAGATAGATGTCGTTTTTAAATCTAACTTTATTTGTCTTGAATGGCTGCTTTGCTCTTTTGTCAATTTTGAAAAAATACAGAGCCCAGCTATAGCTATCTTTTTGTGCTGATGTGCAGATATTACTTAATACATTTTTGCTCATTGTTTTCCACCTCTATCTACTGTGATGTAAATATAGTTTTCAAAATCCCAGTATGGAACTTCATTACCTTCTTCTTGCGTCAGATCTATCTTGCTGATAACAATGCTGTCGTGATAAATATGATTCTCATTGCCAACCATACATTCAAAATCGCACGTGTATATGCGATATCCTTTGAATTCCAAAAGAATGTTTGTGTATATATTATTGTTTCTAATACAAAGGTACGCCAATACCAAAAAGTAAATCAAAAACAATACTAATTTCTGTGGGTCACCAAAATCAAACGCTATCATCGGGAGAATATATGCAAGCAAGAACTCTGAGGACAGTTTGTTTGCTTTTGTAGCTTTCTTCACAGTTCCCTTTGGATGAGTGCTTTTAATAGTCAATTTCTTCTTGAGGAAAGAATTTATGCCAACTATGCTGCTTATCACCAAAAAAGCTATTACAATAACGCTTATCACTTGAACGCTACTGCTACATAGTATATTTTTCAAGTTTTCAAGCATTTTGCTTTTATCATCCCATTTTTCTAAAGCCAGCGAAACAATATTCCAAGCATCAAGAACAACAATTGATAGCCATAGTGGAATAAAAGATGTAACAAACATATCCCATTTGAATTTTTGCCACATAATATTATCACCTCAGATTCTATCTCCATATGGTAAAGATTTTATATAGTTTTCCATATAATCCCAATCTGGAACATATTTATCATCTTTCAATTTTGCCGGTAATCGAATTGTTGATTTGATCATTCTTTCTGGTCTCCATTTTCGACCATATGCCCAGCGATATTTATCCATTTCAATTACTGTTGCTACGAACAGTGCATTATACATATTGAAACATCCGTCCAAAATGTATAATGGATTCACATCGTGACTACATGTAAATGTAGTTGGTTGAAAAAAAGCACAGCCGACAGATCCATTATTAGTTACGCATAAAGCGTTTCCAGAAAATAGTTTTTCTTCAATAGACACATTGTTTTCATCACCTGTTTTAGAAGCAAAATCAATATCGTCAATAGAATAATATTCCGTTACACCGTTACATCGTTCTGTGGCTCCTAAAAACGGTATTTCTCCAACAAGACTGTGTTCTGGCTTTTTGTTGTAAAAACCTTTCTGAACATCAAAAATTTCTGAATATACAAACTCTTTCCAGTTTGATACATCAATTTGCTTACTGATGCTACCTTTGTGAGAAAGCAAAAAGTTAAAATAATCCATTATGTATTTCGATGATGGAACAAATTTTTCATCAAATAATTTTCCGACGCTAACTAAGTATGAAAAATATCCATTTAATGTATTGATAAAGTCGGATTCGTTGAGAGCAGTGTAGTCTGTGTCCATATATGCTTCGCATACCCACTCATCGGAGGCACTAACTGCACTAGTAGCAGAACGTCCCGGTTTTTCCCTGCGATTTCTATATAAATCAATCCACTCTTTTTCAATATTGATCCATTTGCTCGTTTGTGTGATTGGATCTATTTGCTCAATACGGCCAATATTCTTTTTCTTCTTAAAACCATCGTCCTTGTAGTATCCAAAGAATGTATTTGGAGTCGAGATATCCGAGTGCTTTCTACCAATTTTGAACACCATACAACAGGCTTGTACAGTAGCACCTGGATGAAAAATATCATTTGGTAAGGTAAAGACAGCATCAAGGGTATTTTCTTCAAGAATTTGTTCTTTTATCTCTTTTATTACACCCTTAGTGCCAATTGCACATGCAACTGGCAACAAAACAGCTAAGGTTGCTTGATGGTTAATAGAATTTAACACATCGGCAATGTATTTTACAAAGTAGAACCCTTTAGAAGGATCCTCTTTCTTATCTTTTGCCCAAGTATCAACATAGCTTTTAGGAAGATGAATACGCTGTCCGTTGTAGGGTGGATTCATCAAAATAACATTTGGTTTTGCTTCTTTAATCCAGTCGGCTAATGCAAAGCAACTTCCCTGACGGATATTTGAGTTTCCGTCTGAGTGAATCAACATATTAGTTGTAGCAAGTCCATACACATTTTCATCAAACTCAATACCGAAGATTTGATGTTTCTTAACCTTGTCCTGCTCGGCGGCAGTAGCACAATCATCAAGTGCCTGTGTCATTGCACGAACGAGGAATGATCCGCTACCGCAACAAGGATCAAGGACAACTGAATGTTTGTTAACCCCTGTAATTTTAGCCATGAAATCTGTAATATGGTCTGGTGTGAAAGCCTGGTTTTTGTCAGATTTACCGACATACTTGTTAAAGGTAACAAAGAACAGATTAAGCAGATCCTGACCGGATGTGCTTTTGTCGTTGATAAAAGGCAGAATGTTATCTTCAATGAATTTTAGAATTTCTCTAAAGGCGGCAATGCTAAGTTGGCGAACATACTGATCGCCCAACACATTACGATTTAATAAAGCGAGCTTTTCAGCCTTGTTAATATCGGAATTAAGCAGGTCCTCTAATACTTCTTTTATACGAGTGCGAATTTGTGCAGCAGTCAAAGACGGAGTGGAATAATCAAGACCATTCTTCAATGCTAATAGGCAGGTGCCGACAAATTGACTGCGAAGTTTTTCGGGAATACTATGGCGATGAAGCAACTCATTAAGTTTATAGGTGTTCTGCATCACCTTTTCTTTGTCGTTGATTTTGGATGTGTAGAAGTCAACATATTCATCCATCGAACGTAAGGCGGTTTCATTAGTCATCAAGTCACTGTCCGAAACAACACCACGCCATACTCTAACAGTATCATTCATAGTATTTGCCAAAATAGCAACTGTCTTATTACCGGTAAGCGCCTTTTCATATTCGACATATGCGGAGAGTTGTTCTTCATCTGCCTTTGTAAAATTCTGTTTGGTCTCAATCAGCACAGTAACATTATCTTTCACGAAACGAATATCCAATTTTTCAAAAGCTCGTCCCGCTTTGTTTCGAATAGGATTAAATGTTAAGGACTGTGCCGCAAAAGCTTTCGGATAGCTATATTCATCATTTTCAATATTGCTGGTAAGATATTCTCTGCCAACGGTTGAAATCATATCTGCTCTAATCATATCTATTTCTCCTATCATTTCCACTTGCTGTTTTGGGCAGTCCAATTATCTGTAAACTCTCTGCGTTCTATCGCTGCAATAAATGGTTCTGTCAAAAACGCTTTTATTGTTTTCAGCACAGTGCCGTAATCATCTGTTTTAGTATCAATTTTACGGACAAAAGCTTTCCACTTTTTCTGCATTGCTCCGTCTCTGTCAAAGCCCATTACTTGCTCAAACTGTTCAATGGTAAAGCTATGCCCACGGTTTTCAAAGGTCTTTTTCAGTGCTTCCGTCAGCGTTGCTCCGTCAAAATCAACTTTATTGGCAAGATAGTAAATGTCGTAGTAATCCTTCATTCGGCTTGAAAATTCCATTAGACTGAGGATTGCATCTATTTTCTCGGCAATGGTTGTTTCAAGAGAATATGTATTTACTGTCGGAGCGTCAAAGTCGGAAAGTTGTGTCGGGATTTTTCGTTTTTCCTGTTTCGGTACAATGACATCACCGACTCCGAAATCAATACTGAACGGTGTTTTTGTGTTTTTAATGCGGGCGACCACCGATGCGCCGATACCCGCATACTTTTTGGCAACAGCAATAGGGGCAACATCTTTAATCTCAAAAGTGATAAAGTCGTTTCCGGTAGGAGTTGCAATAATTTCCTCCAACACGGTTTTTAACTGCTCTGGTGTATTTGGCATTTGGCGGAGCAAAAAGTCCACATCAACTGTTACTCGGCTGTCAAAGTCGGTAAGGGAATAGATAAACAGGCCGCCTTTCAGCACAAGATTTTCTGCATATTTGGATTTTTCCAAACGGCGCAAAAATTCCTCTTGGCAAAAGAGCTGCAGACAAAGCTGATAGCTTCTTCCGCTTTCGGCAGCCTTATTTTTCAGTCGTGCAAGCACGGATGCAGCAATATCAGCCATTAAGCAGTACCTCCATTACATTCATCATTTTTTTATAAACACCCATTTCCTTTGCATATTTGGAAAGAGTGGCAAGATTTTTCTTTTCGTCTGATACATAGGCATTTATTGCTTTATTAAATATCTCATTATCCAACTTCGTGCGGTATTTGAAGCAGTCGCATATCGTGCGTTCACGGTCATATATCGGAAGCGTGACACCATTAAAAGTACCTGTTGTTTCACCGAGGTGGTACATATCGCTTTGAACATAATACGCCTTTACCGGCACTTCTTCCTGCATGGCTTTTACGGTTCTGGAATAGGAACGGGGAACGGCAATCGTCCATTCACGGGGCGCAAAATCGCTGTAACCGTAATAAAATAGCGCCGATTCAACACAAACGATGCCTTGTGTCATTAATTTGGAAAGGAGAACTTCTTCTTTGAGTTCATCTCCGACAGACAATTTATAATAACCGTGCTTGACGCGTTCAATATATCCCTGCTTAAAAAGCGTATAAACATCTTGTTCTTTCAGTCCGGCAGAAATGAAATCAGATTTCTTTGCAACTTCACCGACTGTATTAAATATTTCGTTTACGATATCGTGCTTACTCAAACTGCCACCAACTTTCTGCACGCAATATTTGCATTATGCGTGTTTATATTATAATATCAACGCTCCAAAAAATCAATATATTTTGCACGCTTTTTGAAAACATTGCGTGCAAATTTTGAAAAGCAGTATTGCAATTCAAAGAGCACTGCGCTATAATATCTATACAGATTGGTTCTGCACCAACCTATCTTCGTGACAACACAATGACAACAGGAATTGTGATACACCGTAATTCTTGGATAATCTAAGTAATCCCGATAATCGTGGCGAAAGCGCCTATACAAAATCGTTTAGGTCACGGTTTCAGGGAGCGAGTGGGAATAAACAAAAATGCTTAGCAAACCAAGCGTTTATGCGGGTTTGCAGCACTTTTAAAAGTCTTTTGATAACAATTTGATAACGGTTGCATGAGAGCCATTATTCTTGTAATCCAGTGGTTTTTTGGTTAGAGAATGATTGACAGGTGGTTGTGCAACAAATAAATCCATATTTATCTAAAAAGCCCTTAGCTGTGGGTATAAAACTCATAGCTAAGGGCTTTTTGTCGTGCTTATTTATCTGGTTTGAGTTTGTCTTGGAACATTTCGACCAGAGCGTCGCTAAGTGCCTGTGAACCGCCAGTATTTTTATGAAAGGCTCTACGGAGCAGGAAAGTAGGAAAAGTAATGCCGGTATTTAAGAATGAGGACAATGGAACATGGTATGTGATGGCAAGGTATGTGAACTGGAAAGGCGAGCGTAAACAGAAATGCAAACGTGGTTTTGCCACCAAGAAAGAAGCTCAGGAGTGGGAGAGAATGCTTCAGTTACAGAATGCGTTTGACCTTGATATGAGCTTTGAAGCCTTTACCGAACTGTATATCCGGGATGTGAAAACCCGTCTGAAGGAGAACACATGGCTGACAAAGGAGCATATCATCCGCACAAAGATACTTCCGTATTTTGGCAAGTTAAGAATCAGTGAGATTTCCACAAAGGAGATTATCACATGGCAGAATGAACTGCTTGCCTATCGGGATGAGAAGAAAAAGCCATACTCACAGACGTATCTTAAAATGCTGCATGAATATTATGGTGCGGCAAAGCCGCCAGTCCGGTGTGGCGAGAGCCACTTGTCCGGACTAACGGAGCCACCCCGTTTTGTTTATTAAGTTACTTTGCCATTGCTGGATCCAGTCCATATA
>Ga0129314_1002272_pt1 | contig 11021 bp, 10 predicted proteins | sample O1111metagenome_FD_94431 | JGI IMG/M metagenome (GOLD analysis project Ga0129314, IMG submission 94431) | Orangutan individual fecal microbial communities from fecal samples from Wisconsin, USA - O1111 metagenome | ecosystem: Host-associated > Mammals > Digestive system > Large intestine > Fecal...
CGATGCCGCCACCTGCCTGTATGATCCATCCTGCCACGGTCGGTATGGTGAAGTAACCGATGATTCCGATGATGAGGAAAACGATGTAAACACCGTTGCTTGCCTCAATGGAAAAATTCGGATCGTTCTGCAATGCCTCGATGTCGTTTTGCAGCATCAGCACCTGTATCTTGGCAAGGATGGTACTGAACAAGTCCGAAACGGGTAGCCAGAGATAAATCTGTATGTACCTGCAGAACCATTGCGTCAGCGTGGACTGGAATCCGTCCCATACCGATATGGCGAAACAAAGCGGTCCGAGGATGGACAGGACGATGAGGAAGAATGTCCTCAGCACGTCTATGACCAGTGCAGCGGCTTGGAACAGCAGCTCCAGCAGTTCACGGAAGAAATCACGGATGCTTTTCTTCATATTGTACATGCCACGCTCCACGTACATCCCTGCCATCGTCACCACATCGCCGGGCGACCAGCCAAGTTCCTCCAACTGCTTGTCAAACTCCTCGTTGCTCACAAGGTAGGCGGTTTCGGGATTGCGTTTCATCGCCTCATACTCCAGTTTGTCCTTTTGCGCACGATACTCGTTCATGTCGAAGGTCTGCGTCTCCAACATGGAGTGCGTGCCTTGGACGATTGGACTCATCACGCTGTTGAGTGTGCCGAGCACGATGGTCGGGAAGAACATGATGGCAAGTCCGATGGCAAACGGACGGAGCAACGGAAACACGTCTATCGGCTCTGCCCTTGACAGCGACTGCCAAACCCTAAGGGCGACATAGAACAGCGCCCCAAGTCCTGCGAGTCCCTTGGCGATGTCCGTCATGTCGGAGCACAGCGGCATCATCTCGTCATAGAGGGAGCGCAGTATCTGATGAAGGTTCTCGAAATCCATAGGCTACCAGTATTTCTCGTTTGACTTGCCGTAGAGTCCCATGATGCGGTCGAGGTCGTTTTTCTTCTTGGCACGCAGGTAGCTCACGGAGATGTTCTTGTTGGTGTAGTAGCTCACGAGGTTGCGGTAACGCTTCATCTTCGAGTAGCAGCGTTCCACCACGTCCATTCGCTCCTTGTCCGTCATGGAGAGTGTTGTGATATTCACCACATTCTTCAACTCCGTCAGCACATCGTTGCTTTCCTCCAACAGCTTGGTGTAGCCGAATCCGATGGCGGAGAGTTCCTCCACGGAGAAGTTCTCATCGTGCATCATCTTCTGGTAGTTATTGATGTAGATGTCGGTGATGTCGCCCACCATGAGGATGGTCTGCTGCACCTTGCGAGCATCCTTGACGAGGTTGTTCACCGACTTCAGCGCATCATAGTATTTCTTGCCCTGCTCGTAAATCTTCACGGTCTCTTGAAAATTTCGGATCATGTTTTGAGCCGTAGAAGACGTGTGTACGATGTTGTTGGACGAGTTGATGATGCTCTGCGCAATGTTGGTCGGGTCAATGACCGCCCATTGTGCGCTTGCCTTTCCCACCATCAGTAGGAACAGGCAGATTGTCATGATTGCTTTTGTTCTCATTTTTACTTTTGGATTAAGTGGATAATGATTTTACTTGTTCTCTTGCTTGTCCTCTGCGAGTTGTCTGATGGCTGCTTCCATGTCGCCACCGAGTTTCTCCGCCAATGTCCTCACCTCCAGTTTCTCGCTTTCCTCTGTTGTGTAGGCGAGGTACTCCTGTGTGGACACTTCCGTGGCATAGACCGCTGATTGCGTTCCGCCAAGACCTATCCACACTTCCTTGTAGAGGCGTGATGGGTCATTGGATTGGTTGATGGAGAGAATTTGTGACTTCTCTTTTTCCGTCAAGCCAAGCAACGACTGTATCTGCTCGAACTTGTTCATGAACTTCCTTTGGTCAAGGAGTATCTTGCAGTCGGAGTTGTTGATGATGCTGTCCTTCACGATGGCGGAAGATACGATGTCCTCTACCTCCTGTGTCACCACAACCGCCTCACCGAAGAACTTTCTGACCGTCTTATAGAGATACTTGATATAAGAAGCCATGTTTGCCGATGCTATTGCCTTCCATGCCTCCTCAATCACTATCATCTTGCGTATGCCTTTCAGGCGGCGCATCTTGTTGATGAACAGTTCCATGATGATAATAGTCGTGACAGGGAACAGGATTGGGTGGTCCTTGATGGAATCTATTTCCATTACGATGAACCGCTTGTGCAGTAAGTCAAGTTCCTTGTCGGAGTTCAGCAGATAGTCGTACTCGCCACCTTTATAATAGGGTTCAAGCACGTTGAGAAATCCGTCAATGTCGAAGTCTTTCTCACGGACTTTCTTTTCTTCCAGCACCTTGCGGTATTCCGTTCTGACAAACTCGTAGAAGGTATTGAAGCACGGAGCAATGTCGTTATCTTCCTTCAACTTGCCTATGTATAGCGATACGGCATTCGACAAGGCGACTTCCTCAGCTCGTGTGGCAGGCTCGTTGTCCTTCTTCCATAGTGTCAGGAGCAATGTCTTGATGCTCTCACGCTTCTCGATGTCGAAAACCTTGTCCTCTGTGTAGAACGGATTGAACGAAATGGGACTCTCGTCGGTGTAGGTATAGTAGATACCATCCTTTCCACCAGTCTTTCTGTTTATCATCTCGCACAGTCCTTGATAGGAGTTTCCCGTATCGACCAAGACCACATGAGTACCTTGCTCATAGTACTGCCTGACAAGGTGGTTCATGAAGAATGACTTGCCGCTTCCCGAAGGACCGAGCACGAACTTGTTGCGGTTGGTTGTCACTCCTTTCTTCATAGGCAGGTCGGATATGTCAATGTGCAACGGCTTTCCACAGATACGGTCTGCCATCTTGATGCCGAACGGTGAGGGAGAATCCATATAGTTGGTTTCCTCCGTGAAGAGGCATACCGACTGCTCAATGAAGGTATGGAAACTTTCCTCTGACGGAAAATCGCCCTCGTTGCCGGGTATTGCCGCCCAGAATAGTGTTGGACTGTCCACCGTATTATGACGTGGCACACATTCCATGCTTGCCAACTGACAGCCTACATCATTGCGCAGGTGTTTCAACTCTTCCAAGTCCTCTCCCCATGCCATGATGTTGAAGTGGGCACGGACGGATTGCAAGCCCTGTGAGTGTGCCTCGTTAAGATACTCGTCAATCCATTCCTTGTTGATGGCGTTCTGTCGGCTGTATCTTGACAGCGAGTGCATATTGCGTGCGGTCTTCTCGAATTTTTGTAAAGTATCGTCGCTGTTGTCAATGAAGACATACTGGTTATAGATGTGGTTGCAGGACAACAGCAAGCCAACGGGAGCGGCAAAGGACAGACGGCAGTCGCTTCGGTCGGTGGACAGTCGCTCGAAGCGGTTGTCTGTCGATACCTCCGTGGGAAGGTCTTCCGTCTGCGACAAAGTATGCAGGCATAGGTGCTTATTTCCGATGCGCATACCTTTTGCGGACAATTCCATGTCCTCCAAGCATTGCACGTTCTCTGTTGAGAGCGATAGGTACTTGCCTACAAGTCCTGTTGTTCGTTCCGTGCCTGTGATTTCATCATCTGTCAATTTTCGCAACGATATATAACCACTGTCGTTAATGATTCTTACGAACTGCTCCACAGCATCGAGGAATCTTGCCACCGTTTCCTTGTCCTTGATTTCCTTGGGGATGATATGCCCACGGCACAAGGTGGAAAAGTTGCTTTGGCGTGCCATACGTTCCTTGGTGGTCTTGGTGAGGAACAGGTAGCACTGGTGATGCAGGTAGGGACGCTCGTTGAAGTGTCGCTCGTAGCTCCTTGAAAGGAAACTCATGTCACTTTTCTGCAAGTCAGGTGCATAGTTCTCTTTCACGAACCAGTCCTGCTTGTGTACGATGCAGTAGTCGGGCAGCACCTTGATAGCCTTGCACCATGCGGCGTGTACCGCCTCGTACTCCTGCGATGTCACCGTGAAGATTTCTGGGAGCGTCACCTCGTAGGCGACCGTGATGTCTGCGTCCTTGGAAATGATGCAGCCTTGCTCCACGGCAAGCAACGGGAACTTGCTTTCGAGGGTGCTTGATTTTTTGATATTTCTCATTCTTCTTTCTCTTTATGTTTGAACATTCGGTTTGCTTTCCTTCGGTTGATGATATAGCGTGGGTGGCCCTTGGCGGCAAGGAGTTTCATCAGCCCATGCTCTCCGTACTTGTTGTTTAAACGGAATGTAATCCATACAAGCAGTGAGCCGAGCGTGAGTCCCAAGCCGATGCAGACCAATTGGTCCGCACCTGCCATGTAGAGGACGACCACAAGGAAGAAGACGGCAAGAAGTCCACCTGCGAAGATGAAGAGGTATTGCGCCTTCAGTCCCTTGAACTCAACCGAATGACCGATGCCCTTGTTGATTGGGTAGTCAGCCATAAGTCTTACACCTTATTATATATTAAAGGAAGAACGAGCGGAGGATGGTTGCGCTCACGATGAGGAAGATGCAGGCTCCGAACCAGCTTGCGGCGGTCTTGCTTGTGTCGGGGTCGCCTGACGAGAACTTGCCATACACCTTGATGCCTCCGATGAGACCTACCACGGCACCGATGGCGTAGATGAGTTTCGTGCCTGGGTCGAAGTAAGAGGTCACCATGCTTGTTGCCTCGTTGATACCTGCAAGTCCGTTGCCTTGCGCAAATGCCTGTGATACGGCTGCGACAATAATTGCAGCGAGAAGAATGATTCTGTTTTTCTTGTTCATAACTCGTTTTTTGTCTGTGCCTTGGGAATTGGATAGTCCCGACTGGCGGTTGATACTTTTGTTTACTAATGCGGCATGATGCCGACTTGTGGATTCAGTGGCGAGCTGAGATTTTAGCCGTAGTCTTTCTTTTTCATTGTTGCTCTGTATTGTTATTAGATACGATATGCCTTGATGCCTTCCTCGAAAGCAGCCTTTATTTCGGTAGCATGGGTGGCAAAATGCTCATTGATGATGTTATCAATGTAACTTGACATTGAAACCTGCCCTTTGCCAGCGATATTCACAAGCTTCATAATGCGCTCATGAGTCTCTTCTCGAATATAGATTTGTTTTCTTGGTCTTGCAGTAAAGTCTGCATCAACCATGAACTTATCTACATACTGCTCACCACGTTCTTTTTCTATTCTATCGATTGGCTCAAACTGTCCCATCTCGAAATTCTCAAATGTCACATCCCCTTCCAAACCATTCTCTTTGTATGATGAACTGTTTGGAAATGCCTCTTCAAGACAAGCGTCTATCTGCTCATGAATTTTCTTCTTGCACTCATCATGATTTCTCATGTAAATCTCATACAACTCCTTATCATCTATCGAAGGGAATTGTCTTTTACCATTGTTTCTTTTTTTCATAATTCTTACGTTTTAATTGTTATACAAAATCTCTGATATTGAAATCCTTGAAGTCTTCTGGGACTACAAGTTTTTTCTTTTTGATAGTCTTTGCTACTTTTTCTGATGTTGGCTTAACAGTGGAAATGTCCGACATGTGCAATTCCATCAACGCATTCATTCTGCGTTTGATTAGCTTGGAACGTTCCGCTATCATGTTGAAAAGCTCATTGCCTTCCATTTCCGAAAACACCTTGCCAGCATGAGAACATTCTTCGTTTGTGGCATTCGGCTTGCTTGCCGTTTCAACAGCTTTGTCTATCTCCTCAAAGGTATTGCCACTTGCCTGTTCAACAGCAGGCTCTTCCTCTGATTCATCGTACTTCACGTCAACATCTTCGATACGTGTATCTGTGAAAACTTCATCCAACTTATTATCAGGAATACGACCGGGCTTCATCGAAGATTTGTCTTCCTCGAATGTAACCTCACTTTCCCTTATCGCTTCACCTTTGTCCTCCTGCTTGATTTGCGCAGGTTCCTTTGGGACTTTTTTCGGTAAGATAGTATAGGTGTGTCTGACGATGAGGTCGTCAGCAGGAATAGGCGGACTTTCCTTAGGTTCAACCTTGCCCTTTTCTATTCTCAATTTATTTCTAAGCCAGATGTCGGCATCAAATACCAAAACTGCTATACTCCACGCAAAATACAGGAGCGCAATCGTCAATAACATTATTTCCATATTACCACATGATTATATCCTTGTTATTCTTCTTGTACACTTCTTTGATAACCTCCCCATACTTTTGGAAATGTTCCGTCAGCACATGGTCTATATAGCCCGACAAGGACATGTCCTCACGGTTAATGACAGACACGAGGCGCATGATGGTTTCATGATACTCCTTTCGGATGTATGTCATCTTGCCAGAACGGGCAGGATTCTCAGACCTGCGAATATATCTTTCTTGATATTCATCCATAAGGGAAGAAATACCCTTGGAAGGTTTTGCTTCTTCCTGTTTGCTGACTTCGTTCTTTGGAGCCTCCTTCTGTATAGGTTCTTCCGTTGATGCCCTGCTTGGTGGCATGTGTGGTCGGAATGAGTTTCTGAACTCTTCCGAGTCGATGGTTACTTTTAGATTCTTTGCCATGTATATTATTTTTTGATGATGGATAATATTTCGTCAGCAAGTTTCTCTATGTTGCTGCCCTTTATCAGTTGCTTGTCAGGAGGGAGGATTGTGGAACGGAATACAGCCTTGTTGCCATCCTCGACACATTCTTTTCTGAAACGTTTGCTGTCAGGAATGTATGTATCCAACACCGACAATCCCAGTCCATCCATTACTCGACCAGCTTTTTCATAGAGGTCAGTTTTCTCTCTTGCGTCAACCATGTTCCAAAGCATATTCAGTTCCTTGATGTTGGTCTTGCCGACACTGATGAACATATCGTTCAACTGACTGGCGAACATGATGGAACTTCTCAATACCACGTTGTCTGCCGTAATCGGGCAAAAGATGTAGTCCATAGTGGCAATTGTATCTATTACGCCGAGATTGTCAACTGTTCCTGCAAGGTCAAAAAATATGAAGTCTGGCGGTGTATCCATTTCCAAGAATGGTTTTACTGTTTTCACCGCCTCGTTTGGACGACTCTCCACGATTGGATAGGCAGGCTTGCCTGTTCGTCTCATCATTTCATGCGTCTGTCTCAATAAATACTCGTTGCTCTCGATGTTCTGCATGTCACGCTCTCTCATGTCTTTGATGCTGAACTGTGGAAAATCACAGTCAACCACCACGACATCGTAACCTCTGATATAATAGAGGTAACTTGCCATCAACACAGTTAGTGTTGTTTTGCCAGCTCCTCCCTTCTGGGTGGAGAAGGCGATGAATGTTGGTTCTTTCTTCATGTTTGTCTTTTTATGAGTTATACATCTTGTTTGTTATAATGCTGCAGTGCATTTTTATTTATGATACTTTCTACATGCCATATTGCAAATCTGTAAGGCATAAGGCTTGCACGCTATATTACATATTATGCAACTTTCGTATCTGTCATACAGTTTGTTTTTTTACGATATGCCTTTTATATATGTCATGCCTCATAACTGTTCAACAGTCAGTCTGTGTATCATGTCGCATTCGTGCATTCTTATATTTATTACATTTTGCATATCAAGCATCTTGCATGTCAAACGTTTTATCATCTTACATGTAATACGTTTTATATGACTGCATTGGAACATATGAATATGCCGTCTGTTTTGCATCATTCAAGACACGTATGTCTGTCATTCACGCTGCAAAGTAACAATGAAAATTCCGAAAAACAATGGTTTTCAAATCCTGTGGCAGCATGTTGCCGATAGTTGCAGTGGTTGTCTGGGGTGGCTTTGTTCCAAGGGCGCATTTTTAGCCGTAATTTTGCACCCGAAAGGCAAAGCGATGGATGGCGCATCCATATCGTTCCGAGAAGAACAAGGCTTGATGCTCCGCAAAGGACTGGATTTCCCGAACAGCTTCCATTCGGGATGGGGACGGCTTCTTACGAAGGCTAACTTCAATCCACCCTAAGCGGATTTTTATGTCCTCAAAGACATAGCAAGGTATGTTTTGAGTTACTCAAAACCTTTCGGGTTACTCCCTCCAGACCTTGCCCTGCCAGGTTGGTAGCCTCTCTGAAGTCGGGCTCCCCATATTCCAATCTGACGATATATTGAGCTGTTCCATCATTGCCGAATGTACCACTTAATCCATTTTAATATGAACACAGAAAGAAAACGAGGGGGACGAATCCCCAAGATGAACCCGAAGTCACACCATGTGATGCTTCGGTTCGACGATGACGAGTGGATGAAATTCCTCGTCATGTATGAGCAGACTGATGTGAAGGCGAAGGCTGTCTTTGCCAAGGCACGCATCTTTGGCGAGCCGTTCAAGGTGTTGCGTGAGGACAAGACGCTGGTGGAATACTACACCAAGCTTTCTTCTTTTCACTCGCAGTACCGAATGATTGGCAACAACTACAACCAAGTCGTTAAGGAACTCCGCTGTCATTTCTCCGAGAAAAAGGCAATGGCATTGCTCTACAAGTTGGAGAACTGCACCAAGGAACTGGTAACTCTTACCCATGAGATTGTTGAACTAACCCATAAGTTTGAGGAAAGATGGTCGCAAAGATAAGTTTCGGAAATTCATTGTATGGCGCACTGGCATACAATGGTGAGAAGATTAACAAGGACGAGGGAAAGCTCTTGGCTACAAATAAAATCTTCGATGATTGTTCGGGAAAGACGAGCATCGCCAACGCATTGCGTGATTTTCAGCGATACCTTTCTCCGCACGTCAGAACGGAAAAGCCTGTCGTGCATATCTCATTGAATCCGCATCCCGATGATGTGCTGACTGATATGGAGATGGAGAACATCGCACGAGAATACTTGGAGCGGATGGGATATGGCAACCAGCCATACATGGTTTACAAGCATGAGGACATTGCCCGTCACCACATGCACATAGTGACTATCCGAGTGGATGAGAACGGTAAGTGCTTGGATAGCCGATACAACTACCACAGGAGCAAGGCTATTACCAGTGACTTGGAGGAGAAATACAATCTCCACAAGGCAGACCGCAAGCAACGACAAGCAGACAATCCGCTCCGTAAGGTGGATGTGAGCCAAGGGGATGTGAAAAAGCAGGTTGCCAACACGGTGAAGTCGCTCTGCGCCACCTACAAGTTCCAATCATTGGGCGAATACCGTGCGCTTCTCTCCTTATATAATATATCCTTGGAGGAAGTGAGGGGTGAGGTTGGCGGTCGTGAGTTTCACGGCTTTGTATATTCTGCAACCGATGCGCAAGGCAACAAGGTGGGCAATCCTTTCAAGGCTTCCAAGATAGACAAGTCCGTTGGAGTGGAGGCGATTGAAAAGCGGTTCGCTTATTCAGCCAAGAAGTTCAAGGAGGACAAGAAACTCTCTGAGATGACCAAGCACAGCGTGGAGGCGGTATTGAAGCAAACTTACCATAAGGATAAGTTCGTTGAACTGCTGAAAGCAAAGGGCATTGATGTCGTTTTCCGACATACATACGATGGGCGTATCTATGGAGCGACATTCATCGACCACCGCACCAAATGCGTGTTCAATGGCTCACGGCTTGGAAAGAATCTTTCTGCCAATGCTTTGCAGGAGCATTTCACCTTGCCTTACGAGAATGAGCAGCCGATACCGCTTACCATTCCAAAGGAAGATGGCACTGTCTTGGAGCAAGAATTTCAAAACTCAGGCTTGTTCGACGAGTACGGCAGCGGTCTTGGGCTTATGGCAGGAGGCGGTTCTTCAAATGAGGCACAGGAGGCTGCATTTGACAAAGAGCTACGCAGAAAGAAAAAGAAGCGCAAGGGTCCAAGACTATAATAGTATAATCAAAGTATAACTTCAAAACAAAAAAACAATGGCACAAGAAGACGATTTGAGAGCATTGGGGAAAATCATGGATTTTCTCCGTGCTGTGAGTATTATTCTCGCAATTATGAATGTATATTGGTATTGCTATGAGGCAATGCACATGTGGGGAGTGACAATTGGAGTTGTTGACAGAATCCTTATTAACTTCAACCGAACAGGTGGATTGTTCCATTCCATTCTCTACACCAAACTGTTCTCGCTTTTACTCTTGGCACTCTCTTGTTTGGGGACAAAAGGCGTGAAAGCAGAGAAGATGAGTTGGAGCAAGATTTGGACGGTTCTCGCTGTTGGCTTCTGTCTGTTCTTCCTCAACTGGTGGATATTATTGTTGCCTATTTCTCATATAGGAAATGCTACATTTTACATCATTACAATGACAGCTGGATACATCTGCCTATTAATGGGTGGACTATGGATGAGCCGACTCTTGAAGCACAATCTAATGGAGGATGTATTCAATAATGAGAATGAGAGTTTCATGCAGGAGACAAGGCTCATGGAGAATGAGTATTCCGTCAATCTGCCCACACGGTTCTACTACAAGAAGAAATGGCAGAGAGGGTGGATAAACGTAGTCAATCCTTTTCGTGCCACTATTGTATTAGGTACACCGGGCAGTGGCAAGTCCTTTGCTGTAGTGAACAACTACATCAAGCAACAGATAGAAAAGGGCTACTCAATGTATATCTACGATTTCAAGTTTCCTGACCTTTCAATGATTGCATACAACCACATGATGAACCATCAGAGCGGCTACAAGGTAAAGCCTCAATTCTACGTTATCAATTTCGATGATCCACGTAGAAGCCACCGTTGCAATCCTATCCACCCGGATTTCATGAGCGACATTTCTGATGCCTATGAGAGTGCATACACTATAATGCTCAACCTCAACAAAACTTGGGTACAGAAGCAGGGCGACTTCTTTGTGGAGAGTCCTATAATCTTGTTTGCTGCAATAATTTGGTATCTCAGAATCTATAAGGATGGAAAGTATTGTACGTTTCCTCATGCCATAGAGTTGCTTAACCGCCGATACGAGGACGTATTCCCGATATTGACGAGCTATCCTGAACTGGAGAACTACCTTTCACCATTCATGGACGCATGGCAAGGTGGGGCAATGGAGCAATTGGCGGGTCAGATTGCAAGTGCAAAGATTCCGCTGTCACGAATGATCTCACCACAACTCTATTGGGTGATGTCCGCAAGCGAG
>Ga0129314_1002275_pt1 | contig 11017 bp, 11 predicted proteins | sample O1111metagenome_FD_94431 | JGI IMG/M metagenome (GOLD analysis project Ga0129314, IMG submission 94431) | Orangutan individual fecal microbial communities from fecal samples from Wisconsin, USA - O1111 metagenome | ecosystem: Host-associated > Mammals > Digestive system > Large intestine > Fecal...
ATCGGATTATCTGCTGGGGCTGTCAGAAAACCGCTTTCCACAAAATATAGGTATCGGAAAAATTCTCGGCCTTTCAGATGAAGCTATAGAGATCATACAGAATATTAACGAGCCCGAATTTTCTGATAATCTTATTTCAATTTCAGAAAGTTGTGTATCTAAAACTAAATTGTTAAATGAAACCATCGAACATCCACTTTTTTCTACTATTTTGCATTATCTACAAACAGCTCATTTTTGTTATAATTCAAAGAACGAAAGTATTAATATTACGATAGGACCCGAAAAGAGCTCTATAGAATCAGGTAGAGGCCTGTCTCTCAAAGCAGGACAAGTTGCGGAGTTTTATCAAAGAATAGCTATTGATTTATTCAGCAGACTTACAGAATATTTAGTCTTTGATTTAGAGGAAGGAGAGGAATAACTGGATGGCCAACATAACAAAGAGGGGTAACACCTACCGTGTGCGGGTTTCTCTGGGCTATGATATGGCCGGGGAACAGATCGTGAAATCGACTACCTTCACGCCGCCCCCCGGAGTGACCGAGGGGAAGGCCCGCAAGCTGGCCCAGGAGTTCGCCCATGAGTTTGAACGGAAATGCCACGGCCAGGCGGCTCTGCGGGAAAATATGCGCCTTTCGGAAATGTGCACCTGGTATATGGAAAACTACGCAGCCAACGAGTTAAAGGAGATCAGCGCCTACAATTACCGGGCGGCCATTGAGCATCATATCCTTCCGGCCTTGGGCAACTGTAAGCTGAAAGACCTCTCCCCCGCTATGCTCACCGGGTTCTATAAAAACCTGTGCCAGAAACAGAATGGCGCAATTAGCCCCTCCAGCGTGAAGAAGGTGCACACCATCCTGTCCAGCATCTTGACCTTTGGCGTGAAGCAGGGTTTTATTTTGCAGAACCCTTGTCAAAAGGCCACCCTTCCCAAAGTCAAACAGGAGGAAAGGCCCTTCCTGGATGATACTCAGCTCCGGCAGCTCCTTGCCATGCTGGAAGAATACTCCACCTTCTCAACGGCGATCCGGCTATTGATCTATACTGGGATTCGTTCCGGGGAGTGTCTGGGGCTAAAATGGGATGATATTGACTTTGAAACCGGCGTTCTGTCCATCCGGCACACCCTCACCTATGCCTTTAAACAATGGTCATTGACCGAACCAAAGACAAAGAACAGTGTCCGCAGTATCAAATTGCCGAGAGAAGCACTTGACCTTTTAAAGCTCCACAGGGCAAAACAGAGGGAGCAGCGCCTTATGGTGGGGAGCTTATGGAAGTATCCGAATATGGTGTTCACCACTTCGACAGGCAATTACTATGATCGCAGTCTACTGAACACTCAGTTTAAAAGGCTGTTAGCGGGCACAAGCCTGGAGGGCGTCACCCTGCACAGTCTCAGGCACAGCAACGCCACTCTGCTGATAAACAGTGGGATTCCCCTCAAGGTGGTATCTCAGCATTTGGGGCACAGTTCCATTGAGGTGACGGCGGACATTTACTCCCATGTGCTGGAGAGCAGCCGGGCCAAGGTTGCCGATGCTCTGGAGCTGAAATTGAAGTGATTTTTTGGTCATTACTTGGTCATTATTTGGTCATTAAAGACCCAAAAAGAGGCGATACGATAGCAAATGATAATAGCCGTAGAACCGCATAAAAAGCCAATTTACATGATGTCACAAAACGATAAAGAACGCCTGTTCTATGACTCCAAGAGATAGTTTGCTCAAAACGCCGCCAATCTGGCGGCGTTTTCTATCTTATATGACACAAGAGGCCCGCTCCGGAGGGAGCGGGCCTCTTGTGTTATTTTAAATTTGCCACCACACAGCGGTGGAACATCCCGCAGGAAATAGCCGTTTTTTCAAACTTTGCCACCACATATTTCCCCAAGACAAAATCCGGTGCCCTTGGAATCTTGCAATCCGGTGCATATATGCTACAATTTTGTTAACAAATACTTTAATTTTTGTGAATTCAAAACAGGAGGTACTTATGGAAACGGTAGAAAAGAAGGAAAAAGTCGGAATATCCGGTTATGCATGGTTTTTGCTGGCGCTGCTGTTCTTTTCCGGCGCCTTTCGGGGTGCGCCGGCCCCGCTGAACCTGTTGGATCTCTCCACCTATCTGGGAAGTTTCGGCACCATTGTGGAGGGCGCGGCCCCAGGCATTCTGGGCAAGGGAGGCAGCGGCCTCAACAATCTGTTTTTGACCTGCTTTACCATCGCCCCCGGCGTTATGTTCTCGGTGGCCTTTATGGAGGCGGTGGAGTACTATGGGGGCCTGAAGGCGGCGGGCAAGCTGCTCACCCCCCTGCTCAGGCCCCTTATGGGCGTGCCGGGCGAGAGTGCTCTGGTTATGATCTGTAACCTGCAAAGCTCCGACACCAGCGCCGCAATGATTAAATCCCTCTACGACAGCAAGACCATCAATGCAGTACAGCAGGGAATTTTGCTTGCCTTCTGTCTGCCGGGCCCCGCTCTGCTGGGTATGATGATCAGCTACGGCGTCATGCTCTACCCGTACCTGCTTTACGGCTCCGGCATAGTGATTGTAACGGTACTGCTCTCGAAATTTATCGTGGCCAACCTGATGAGGATCATTCTGATGGGCGGCGGCAAGAACAATAAGAAACCAGCGGCACAGGAGGTATAACCATGGAAAAAACAGTACAGGGATCGCCGGCGGCTCAGGCTCCAAAGAAAAAAGGCTTTCTTGATCTCTTCCTTGGCGGCGGTAAAAAGGGCCTCAACATGTGGTTTAACAATATGATGCCCAGTATCGTAGTGGGCGGACTTCTGATTTCTCTGATTAACGAGACCGGCCTCATCGACCTGATCGGCGTGGTGCTGGGCCCGGTCATGGGAATCTTCGGCCTGCCCGGTGAGGCGGCGGTTCTGTGGGTAGGCAGCTTTATGACCATGTCCATCGGTATTTTGGGCGCCCTGCCGCTGATCGAGTCAGGGGTTCTCACCATGGAGCATGTCACCATTCTGCTGCCCATGATTATGGCCACCACCGCCCCGGCAAAGATCATCCGTATGGCAGGCGTGGCCGGCGCGGACGGAAAGACCCTTAAGCTCTCCTATCTGATGATGTTCCTCTGTTCTATTCTGGCCGGCCTCATGACCAGAGTTATCACCCTTATTTTTTAAAAACAGGAGGGTAACGCCGGATGGTTACATACAAAGAAAATATCCTGCAGTGGTTTGGGCAGAACGGCGAGCAGATGACCAAAATCAGCGACCGGATCTGGAACCTTGCGGAGGTAAAGTTCCAGGAGTTCCAGTCCGCGGAGCTGCTGGCCGGTACCCTGGAGCAGAACGGTTTTCAGGTTGAGCGCGGGGTGGCGGGTATCGAGACCGCCTTTGTGGCCCAGTGGTCCAACGGAGAAGGCCCCACCATCGCCCTGTTGGGAGAGTTTGACGCTCTCCCCGGCCTGGGGAACGAGCTGGTTCCCCAGAAAAAGCCCAATGGAAAGAACGGCCACGGCTGTGGCCACAACCTGTTGGGGGTGGGCAGCATGTCGGCGGCCCTCTGCCTGCGGCAGGTCATGACCGAGACCGGTGTGACCGGTACCATACGGTACTACGGCTGTCCCGCGGAAGAGAGCGGCGGCGCCAAGGTCTTTATGGTGCGGGACGGCCTTTTTGAAGGGATCGACGCAGTCGTGCGGTGGCACCCCATCCACATCACCCATGTGCCCCTCAGCCCCTGTTTTTCCACCCAGCGGGGAAAATGTACCTTCCGCAACAAAAACCAGTATCTGTCGGTGGGCTCCCAGCTGGGCAGAAACGCCCTGGACGCCGTCACCCTGATGGATATAGCGGTCAGCTTTATGCGGGCCAACATTTCCAAAGACGCCACCATCCGGGCCATGCCCACCAAGGTGGCCAAGGTTCTGGGGCTGAATCCCCTGGAGACCGAGGTGCTGTTGGCGGTCAACGCCCCGGAGGGAGCGGAGGCTCAGGAAATCTTCGACCGGATGATCCGGGCCGCCCGTGGGGTGGCTGCCGCCACCGGCACAGAGGTGGAGATCGAATGCACCCACGCCTATACCCGGACACTGCCCAATAAGGTGCTCTGCAAGGCCATGCTCAACAACCTGCTGGAGATCGGTCCGCCGGAGTTTACCCAGGAGGACAAGGAGTGGGCCCGCCGGATGGTGGAGGATCTGGACGCCGCCACCCGGGCCAAAAGCGTGCGGATGCACGGCGTGACCGACCCGGCGGTAACCAGCTCCTATCTTCACGACGGCATCTCCACCAATATGCTGGAGGATGTGAAGGTGACCCCCTACTGCACCGATTCCGGCGACGTCAGCTGGCAGGCACCCATGTGCCAGTGCTTTGTGGCGGGACAGCCCATCGGTTCCACCAACCACTCCTGGCAGCAGGTGGTGGCCTCCGGCTGTTCCATCGGCCACAAGACCCTGCTTGCGGCAGGCAAGTATATTGCCATGACCGCCATGAACATCCTCACCGACCCCGACCTGCTGGCCGCGGCCAAGGCGGAGTATGATGAGGAGCTGAAAAAACACCCCTATCGATGCCCCATTCCCGCCTATGCCAAACCTGGCGAAAGCTACGCCATCCAGGAGTAAACATCCCGATTAGAAAGGCAGGTCAGTGTTATGTCCACCCGTCAGGAGACCCTCTTGTTGGCAAACAGTTTACCGCTCTGGATCTTTTGTATCCTGGTGGTAGGCCTGGTCTTTGCCCAAACCGCTATCTTTCTCTGGCTCAGCAAACGGTATGCGGCCAGCGCCGGCGTCTCTAAAACCGACGTGCGCCGCTCGGTCAAGGCCGGGCTGATCTCCACCCTGGGGCCGGCTCTCTCGATCTTTGTGGTGGGCCTGGGGCTTATCACCCAGATCGGCGCGCCGCTGACCCTCTCCAGGCTCAGCGTCATCGGCAACGCCACCTATGAGGCGTCTTCCGCCGATAAAAAAGCAAAGGCGGGGCTGATTCTGGGCCTCAGCGCCTCCCTGGCCTCCTTCGGTTTTTTCGCGGTGGACTATGCCAGGCGGGATCTGCCCAACCTGACAGCCGTGCTGGTGGGGTTTCTGGGCATGATCGCCCTGGATTACCTGGCCAAACACAAAAAAGCCGCCTGGCTTAAGGAGTGGGCGCTGGCGTTTGCGATTCTGCTGGCCCTGGCGGCGGTCATGATATTCTTTGGAGGTGAGCTGCGATGATGGAAGAATCCACCAGACAGGAATACTATCAGAAGGTTCACTTTTGGGGAAGGCTGACCCTCTCCCTTGCCATTGTTTTCTTTCTGGGCATCGGCGTTTACCTCAGCTTTGTCCGGGGGCTTCACCCGGGCTGGGAGCCCATTACAGCCGCCTTTCTGGCCGTTGCGGCCATGGTGGGCCACACCTGGATCAATGTCGGAGATCAGGTCATGTACCTGCTTCTCATGGGGCCGGCCGCCACCTATATGGCCCAGCTGACCGGGAATGTAAAAAATATGCGCCTGCCCAGCGCCATGGCCGCCTGCGCCATGCTGGATGACCAGGAGGACCGAACCAAACGGGATATTCTGGCCACCTTTGGGGTGGCGGCTTCGGTCGTGGTGAACACCGCCTTTCTGGTGCTTTTGGTGGTGGCGGGACAGTTTGTTCTGACGCTGCTGCCGCCCCAGATGCTCAAGGGGCTCAACTATATCGTTCCCGCCCTGTTTGGGGCCATTTTCGGACAGTTTGCCCTGAAGAACCTTAAAATAGCGGGGATTTCCATGGTGCTGGTGCTGGTTGTAATCAATCTTCCGGTTATTCCGGCCCCGCTGCGGGCCATCACCGCCATCCTGCTCTCCATTGCCGTGAATCTAATGCTGCACCGGCATAGGGAAAAGAACGCTCAAAAATAACGACAATTGCCTTTCAGGAGGGATTTTATGGACAATACACAGACGATGAATCAGGCCCTTACCTTTATTAAGCAGTGGTTTTCGGACCATCAAGCCGAGATCACCGGCCTCAGCGACCGGATCTGGGAGCTGGCCGAGACCAAGTTCGAGGAATTTGAATCGATGAAGGCCCTGACCCAGGCCTTTGAAAACTACGGCTTTACGGTAAAAACCGACCTGGTCAAGGGGCTTCCCACCGCCTTTACCGCTGAGTGGTCCAACGGGGAGGGCCCGGTCATTGCCACCATCGGCGAGTATGACGCCCTGCCCGGCCTGGGCTGTGAAATTGCCGGTCAAAAGACCCCCAACGGGAAAAACGGCCACGGCTGCGGCCACAACCTGCTGGGGGTGGGCAGTCTGGCGGCCGCTGTTGCCGCAGCAAGGGCCATGGAACAGTTTGACATCAAGGGCACGGTCAAGTATTTTGGATGTCCTGCCGAAGAGGGCGGCGCGGCCAAGGGCTTTATGGTGCGGGACGGCGTCTTTGACGGCATTGACGCCCTGGTGCGGTGGCATCCCATCAACGCCACCTATGTGAGCATGTCCCCCTCTCTGTGCAACTTCTCCATCCGGTATGAGTTCCACGGCAAGACCGCCCACGCGGGCACCAATCCCCACATGGGCAGAAGCGCCCTGGACGCGGCCATTCTGATGGACGTGGGGGTCAACTACCTGCGGGAGCATGTTCCCACCAATGTGCGAATTCACTCGGTCATCACCAACGGCGGTAAGGCCCCCAACATCGTGCCCGACCTGGCCGAGATCTGGTATTATATCCGGGCCCCCAAAAAGGCGGATGTAGACGCCGTTGCCGCGCGGATGGAAAAGATCGCCCAGGGCATGGCCCTTGCCACCGAAACCACCGTGACGGTCAAGGTGGTCAGCGCCTCCTCCGAGACCCTGCCCAACCAGGCCCTCTGCGACCGGATGCTGCTCAACCTGAACCGGGTGGGGCCGCCTCAGTTCACCGAAGAGGAAAAAGCCTTTGCAAAAGAGCTCAACGAAGGGCTCACCCCTGCGGAGAAGGCAAAATCTATGCTGATGTTCGGCATCCGGGAGCCGGATGTGGGCCAGCTGGACCTCTACGACCGCATCTCCCAGAACCAGTGCCCCGGGGTGATTACCCCCTACTCCACCGACTCGGGAGACGTCAGCTGGCAGGCCCCCATGTGCCAGCTCTTTGCCACGGCCCAGACGGTGGGCACCGCCAACCACTCCTGACAGCAGGTGGTGTGCGCCGGTATGAGCATCGGCCACAAGGGGATGCTCTGCGCTGGTCAGGCCATGGCCATGACCGCCCTGGATATCCTCACCGACCCGGATCTGCTGGCGGCTGCCAAAGCCGAGTACAACCAGGCAATCGAGCTCTCCCCCTACAGCAACCCCCTTCCCCCCGACCTCCTGCCGGGGATCAAGTAGACCGAAAAAGGCGCCTGCAAGGCGCCTTTTTTCTTATGGTTTGCTTTTGGGCAGCAGAGAGAAGGTGATGGCCGGATGGTTCTGTATTCCCACCCGCTCCAAAATCTCCAGCTGGGCGGGGGTGAGCTTTGAGTGGAAATGGCGGACAGAGTTGCCGTCGTACAGCCGGGCACTCAGAATGGTCTCGCACTCCCGAAAGGCGTCCTCGGCGGTGAGCCCGATTTCCCGAACCAGCCGTTCAATGGCGCCGGAGCAGAGGATCTTAATAAAGATCAGGTTCAGAATGGAGTGCAGAATGGTGCGGGCCGGCAGCTTTTCGTAGAGAAATTCCAGGCCGGCAGGCAGGTAGAGGTTGAAAAAATAGCTCTGGATCTTATCCAGGTAGAGAAAATGCTCCAGTGCCTGTTCCGGAGGGATTTCAAGGTTGGAGACAAGGATCTCCCGGGGCTCCGGCCGGTTGGCGGTGACCGCCTGGGCATATCCGGGCCCGGGGCGTGTCACCACGACGGTTTTTCCCTCAAATTTCCAGGTTCGGTAGCCAATGCCCTTGTAGTTGAGAAAACGGCCCTCTGACCGGGCAAAGTCCGCCACCTGGTCACCGTGGCGGAAGAGCCGGGCGGCCTCCCCTCTTTTGATCTTGCAGAGAAAGGGGGTGACCTGGGGGTCAAAGCTGCCGCACTCCTCCAGCAAAGGGAGGCTGTCGCTGACAAACATATCCTGGGGAAAAGGGAGGGTAAAGGTTTGGTAAGCCTGTTTTAAGGACTGAAATCCCACAGGCAGAAAGTTCCGGTTGAGGGTGACCATAATGACGGCGTCCCCGCCGATCTGCCGCAGGTTGTCGTTGACCGAGCGGTAGGTGTAGTGATAACAGGTCTCCCTCTCTTTGCGGGGGCTCAGCAGCCCGCCCCGGATGGAAAAGGTGTCGGTCAGCAGCAGAAAGGCCGACTCGAGCAGAGCGGGGCAGATCGCCTCGCTTTTGGGCAGGTCGTACCGTTTTAACCAGTCAAAAAAGGGCAGTGCGCCGTCCTCGTTGGTCATATAGTAGGTGAGCAGGGCGAAAACCCCATAAATCGTATCGGGACTCATTTTTTTATAGAGGGCCAGGTCGGTGAGAAAACGCCGGATGCCGGAGGTTCCCACCAGCTTCTGAAGCAGCATGGAGGGGCCGTATTTTTTTGTGGGCAGCAGCAGAAGCTGCTCCATCTCCAGGGAATCCTGGGTGCTGGAGGAGATGGTTCGAACCATGGCCTCCACCTGCTCCATATCCAGACGATCCATCCGGCCCAGATTCGCCACCACCTGATGACGGGTCCTGCCGCCGATCCGGTGGGTTTGCACCAGCTGAATATAGGTGTAAACGCCGCTTTTTGTCCGGACCGTTGTGTGTTTGATCCACATTTGCCACCACCTCTGTTTGTTTCAGTATACCGGGAATCGCGCCCGGGGTCAATTGCCTGTTTGCAGGCGGGGCCAAGGCCTTTTCAGGGCCCGGCTTTACAGTGGAATATTCCGTGCAATAACCGGTGTGGTCTGTTCCTATCCACCGTGGAAAGGCTTTGGTACAATAAAGGCAGTTGGAAAGGAATCGATTGAGGAGGGCTTTTATATGTATATGGACAACAGTTTTCCACTGATTGAGCGGTTTGATCCGGAAATTGCCTCGCTGGTGCGGGAGGAGGAGGAGCGTCAGCTGCGCACCCTGAGCCTGATCGCCTCTGAAAACTACGCCTCTCCCCTGGCGGTGGGGCTGGAGGGCTCCATTCTGGCCAACAAAAACGCCGAGGGGTATCCGGGGGCCCGGTTTGTAGCCGGATGTGAACTGGTGGATCAGATAGAACAGCTGGCGGTGGAGCGGGCAAAAAAGCTCTTCGGCGCCGAGCACGCCAATGTACAGAGCATGAGCGCCACCATCGGCAATGTTGCGGTGCTGCGGGCGCTGCTCAAGCCGGGGGACACCATCCTCTCGATGGAACTCAACCAGGGCGGGCATCTGAGCCATGGGGCCAGATTCCATTACAGCGGCAAGCAGTACAACGCCGTTTTCTACGGCTTAAACCCCGAGACCGAGCGGATCGACATGGAGCAGGTGGCGGCGCTTGCCCGGGAACACCGGCCCAGGCTCATCATCTGCGGAGCCTCCTCCTATCCCCGTCTCATTGACTACAGGGCCTTTGGCGAGATCGCCAGAGAGGTGGGGGCTTATCTGATGGCCGATATTGCCCATCCGGTGGGGCTCATTGCTGCCGGTGTGATCCCCTCCCCCTTCCCCTATGCGGATGTGGTGACCAGCTCCACCCACAAGACCTGGCGGGGCTCCCGGGGGGGCGGCATCATTCTGTGCCGGGAGGAGCTGGGCAAAAGCATCGACCGGCAGATCTTCCCCGGACTTCAGGGTGCCCCCAAGATGGATATGATCGCGGCCAGAGCGGTCCAGCTGCTGGAGAGCTCCACCCCCGAATTTAAGGCCTACCAGGAGACGGTGCTGCGCCACGCAAAGATTCTGGCCCGGGAGCTCACCGACAACGGTCTGCGCCTGGTGACCGGAGGCACCGATACCCACCTGATTTTGGTGGATGTGCGCAACCTGATCCCCGACGGCAAACAGGCGGAGGAACTGCTGAATGCGGTGGGCATCGTGGCCAACAAAAATATGATCCCCTTCGACCCTCAGTCCCCCAAGCTGACCAGCGGCCTGCGGCTGGGAACCCCGGCCATTACCACAAGAGGCTTTTCGGAGGAGGAGGTGCGCAGGGTCGGCCGTCTGTTGGCCGACGCCCTCAAGCACCGGCAGCAGCCCCACCGGCTGGAGGAGATCCGATCCCAGGTCCTTGACCTGGCCCAGAGTCACCCCCTCTTTGACCAGAAGTGGATTCCCCACTGCTAAGGGAGGGATGTGCCTTGTGTGAAACCACCGTCAAAGCAATCGGCATTCTGGGCGGCATGGGGCCGATGGCCACAGTGGATCTGATGGAGAAGATCATCCGTCTGACCCCGGCCGGAACCGACCAGGAACACATCCCCATTCTGGTGGACTGCAACACCCAAATTCCCGACCGAACCGCCGCCCTGCTGTCAGGCGGCCCCTCTCCCCTGCCTCAGATGGTTCGTTCCGCCCTGCGCCTTCAGATGATGGGGGCTCAGGTGCTGGCCATCTCCTGCAATACGGCTCACTGCTTCTATGACCGGCTGGTTCCCTATGTGGACCGGCCTGCCCTTCATATGATCCGGGAGACGGCGGCCCAGGCCCGCCGACAGGGGATACAGAAGGTGGGCCTGCTGGCCACCGACGGCACCATCCGCACCGGAATTTACGGGGAACATTTTACCCGGCAGGGCATACAGGTGGTTCTGCCTGACCGGGAGGGACAGCGGCAGGTCATGTCCCTCATCTATCAGGGGGTCAAGGCGGGGGACCGGAACTACGACACCGCCCCCTTCCTGGATGCTCTGGAACGGCTTGCCCGGCAGGGGGCCGAGACCTTTGTTCTGGGCTGTACCGAACTGCCTCTGGCCTTTGCCCAGTATCAAATCCCCTTCGCCGCCCTGGATCCCACCGAGGTGCTGGCCCGCAGCGCCATCCGTGCGGTGGGCAGGGAGCCTCTGCCCGGCGTTCTCACTTGACGGGCCTCCCCAAGAGGCGGTATGATAGAAAATATCACAGGGTTTGGAGGGGAGTGCCGTG
>Ga0129314_1002276_pt1 | contig 11007 bp, 5 predicted proteins | sample O1111metagenome_FD_94431 | JGI IMG/M metagenome (GOLD analysis project Ga0129314, IMG submission 94431) | Orangutan individual fecal microbial communities from fecal samples from Wisconsin, USA - O1111 metagenome | ecosystem: Host-associated > Mammals > Digestive system > Large intestine > Fecal...
CCTCGATATGCGCATTTTGGAAGACAGTCGCTGTGGTGGCAACGACCTCGCCGCCGATGGCGTCAAACGCACGAGCGCCCAGGTGGCACATCGAGGTGATGGTTGTGTCACGCAGGAGCTTCTCACGCATCTTCTCAAAGCTGCCCAGGAACATCCAGCTCTGCATGGTCACCATGGCCGAGTAACCATTATGCTTCGCCAAGCCAAATCCGCGCTCGATGAAGCACGTGCACAAATCGCTCTTCACGTCCGGGTAGTTGGCCTTGATCCAGGCGCTTGTCCAGGGGTCGAAGTTGGAGCTGCCCATGTAGGGCGGGTTGGCTACCACCACGTCGAAGGTGCGGCTCAGGTGCTCGCATAGGTCGAGCGCCTGCTCAAGGCGGGTGCGGATATCGTCGTAGAGAAGGCCCGTGCAGGCAGCAATCGCTTCACGCAGCTCGGCGAGGTCGGTGGAAGTGGGAGCCAGGAGGCTGCCGCACTCGGTGAGGTGCGCAAGCGCATCGAGCAGTTTCTTGTTCTGTGCCAGGCGGCAACCCTGGGGCAGGTCAGCTACGGGGATTTCCACAGGCTTCAAGATGCACACGTCGGGCCTGGGACGCTCGGCGCGGGAGATAAAGCGTCTGTCGAGTGAGCAGGCGCGCATGTTGAGCACGAGCTCAGCCACCTGGGCCGCACGCTCGTCAATCTCCATGCCGTGCAGGTTCTTTTCCAAAATGAGTCGCGCCGCGTCACGGTCGCGATAGCCGCGCTCGCGATACATCTCCACCAGAAGGTCGAAGGCGCAGGCCAGGATATGGGCGCTACCGCATGCCGGGTCGCAGAAGGAGATGTCCTCCGGACCCTCGATGTGCACGAAGTCGCCCGGTTCGCCCTCGGGCGCGATATAGAACTCCATCTGCTCGGCAAGCTTGGAGTCGGGGTTGTTCAGCATCCACAAGCGTCCCAGTGAGTTCTGCACCATGTAGCGCACAATCCACTCAGGCGTGAAGAGCTGCGTGGCGGGGCCGATCTTCTCGGGCGTTGCCTTCTTGCCCTTTTTGAAGCTCGCAAACGCATCGTCCTTGTCACGTGCCACGTAGAACTGGTAGAGCCAGCCCAGCACCTCGGCCTGGTTGCCATCGCGTGAGTCTTCGCTTCCCCACTGCTCCTCGGGCACCTCGCACACCAGGCGCCTCACCAGGCCCATCTCGCCCAAAAGGATGCTCGGCAGCAGCAGCGCCTCGCTTGTGCTCACGCGACCGAACACGTCGGGCATGAACTCGGCAAGTTGGGCGCACTGTGCGAGGAGCAGCATGCGAAACAGCTCTTCGTCGTGGGCGCCATCGGACAGGCGCAGCACCTCCTGCTTGTCGAGACCGGGAAGCTCCAGGTAGGGCGCCTCGGCCAGGCATTGGGGACGAGCCCACTGGCCTTGGGGTGCACCGGGCTGGGAGAACATGCGCACATGGCTGGGCAAAAAGTCATGCAGCTCCATGTAGCGGATGGCCACGATGCGGTTGAACCAGCTGTAGGCGGCATGGCGCACCACCTCGGCGTAGCGCTCGGGGCTGCCGGCGATCTCGCTTACAAGCCTGGCACGCTGCTCCTTTTCCTGCGGGGTAAGGAGTTTGCCGTCCACCGCCTCGGCGTCGGCGGGCAGAGGCGAGGCCTCGGGGTCGAGTCTGTAGAGCAGGCCGCGCTGGCGTACGGCCGCAAGCAGGCCGTTGTTGTCGTCGGGGTCAGTGATGGAGAGACAGAACTTCTCAAGCTTGGATGTGTCCATGGGATGCTCCTTAGGTGGCCGGGTTGCGCTACACGAGGCGGATGCCGTCGTCGCCGTTTTCAAGGGCGTCGTGCAGGCTCTGCTTGAGACGCTTGGCAAGGTCGGCCACGTACTTGTCGATGTCTTCCTCGGTCTTGAGGCGGTCAGGGCTGCACACGGTGCTGCAGCTCACCTCGCGCGTCTTAGCGGCAGGAGGCTGCGGGGGATCGACGTGTGCGGGAGTGACCGAGAGGGTGTTCGCAGGCACATGCGTGGTGTCGACATGGCCTTCGCCGGTGGCCCCACCCTGCCCGAGGCGCGTCTTCTCGGCCGCCATGCGCTGCTCTGACAGCTCGCGCTGGCGCTTCAGCTCCTGCGCACGGTCCACCGCGGCGTCGACCTTGGAGAACGCCTGGTTGCGCTCGGCGTTGAGGCGTGGGGTCAGTGCGTCGAGCGCCATGCAGGTGACGGCGCTGTTGGCCTGGCTGCGCAGGGAAATCCAGCGCTCCTCAAGACCTTTAAGGGCTTCATCGGCGCCCTCGCGCCCGGCGGCATAGTCCTCAACGCCGCGCTTGGCGTCTTCGATTTGGTTGAGAATTGCGCCACGCTTCTCAACCACCAAGGCGCTGTGCGCCGCCTTTGCGGCATTTGCCAGAGAGGCAATCTCTTTGATGCGTCCATAAGGCTTCGGGTCACGCACGATCTCGTCAAGCTTGGCCAGCGCCTCGCATGCCGTGGTGTCGTGCTCGAGGTAGGCCTTTTCGCCCTCCAAGCCGTTAATCACCTTGCAGGCGCGGTCAAACTGGTCCACCTGGCAATCGAAGAACGTCTTGACGCTCTCCAAGTCCTCCCAAGCGTCGGCGAGGTCGTCGTCAAGGTTGCAGAACGTGCCCAGGTACGTGTTGGCGTCACCGTAGGTGCCCTGCACCCTGCGAATGAGATCGAGCATGGCGTCTACCTCGGGCTTGCCAGGGTAGCCCTGGCGTGCATAGCGCTGTGCAAGGAGCCCGTCAAGCTCTCGGGCCTCATCGTTGAGCCACGCATGCAGGGCCTCCACCAGGCCGTCCTCATCCTGAGGAATGTCCTGCTTGCCGGAAAGCTCGCGCAGCAGGGCACGGGCGCCGTTGAGCGTGGAGGTGGGCACGCTGCGGCGGGCCTCGATGACCGCCTTGGAGATTTGCGAGCGGTTGTGCAGGTACTCGGGCAGCTTGACGTCCTTGGCGGGCACCTCGTTGCCTCCCATGCGCACGCGCGCCTTCTGATCGTGGATGAGCTGGGCGGCAACGGCGGCCACGTCAAACTCCGACCAGCCAAACGGCTTGGCCTGGTAGAGGTCCTGCAGGGTCTTCATCGTCACCGTTTGGTGGTTGGCAAGCTGCATGTCCAGGTAGCTTGCCATCATCTGGCACGCCCGCGCATTGAGGCTGCTGTCGATGAGGGCATCGCCCAGCAGGATGCTGCGCAGCTGCGTCTCGGTCTGCGCGTGGAACTGCACGAGCTCACGGCTGCTGTACACTGAGTCCACCAGCTGGCCCAGGGCATACTCGATACGCTTGCGCGCACTGTCGGAGCGGCCCTCGGTGAGCTCGCGGCCCGCTGCGTACACGCGCGCCTTGGCAAGCGCGCCCTCGAGTATGCGCTTGAGCTCCTTTTCCAACGCACGCCTCTCGTCCTGGTAGGCGGCGATGATGGAGCGCGTCTTCTCGGGCAGGCTAGACATGTCGCCCTGCTTGGAGGCCACGTACTTCTGAATGCGCAGCATACGCAAGGCGCAGGCGTAGTAGTTTTCCTCGTCGTTGAGCACCACGAGCACTTGGGCGGGGTTGCTGGAGGCAAGCACGTACTCCTCGCCACCTGTGCCCAGGCCGGCATGCCAGGAGGAGGTCACCACGCGCAAGGGCAGCGCGTCCTGCACGCTGCCGAAGGCCTGGTCGTCCACATAGCGGTCGATGGGAAAGTCGCGCGCGGCGTCGCGCACCTTGACGAAGCCCTCGAGGATGTCGGCAAACACAGTGTTTGCCACCTGCCTTTGCACCTGGGCGGGCTCCACCTGCTGATGGTCGATCTCGCGGGCGATCTCCTGCTCGTCGTCGGTCAGGAAGGTGTAGACCTCGCCATTGCGTGCGATATAGTTCTGGCGCTCAAGGCGGTCGAGCGAACCCTTCACGCGCTCACGCAGCGACTGCACGTCAACGTCCATGCGGTCGGCCATCATGATGGTCACGTTGGTGAGGTTGGCCTTGAGGTCGCCCACGTAGCGCACAAGGAAGAGGAGCTTGAGCACCTCGACGTCCTCGGGCATGAGGCCCTGGTCGCCCTCGGCGGCCTGCTCGGCGCAGCGGTCGATGACACGGCGGATGTAGCCCTCCAGGAAGGTGCTGAGCGTGTCGTAGAAGCGCCAGAACGGCACAAGGGCATACTCGTCGCGGCTCGCAACGGCCTGGGCGGCCTCCTGGAAGCCCGAAAGCATGGAGCGCTCGCCGCCGGAGAGGTGCTTGCCGGAGCTGCCGTGCGTGCGCAGCTGGGTGAGCACGTCCTGCATCACCTTAAACTGGTAGCCCGCAAAGGGGAAGGTCTCGACAAAGTCCTCCTCGCCGGAGTATCCCTGCAGGTCGCCGCGGGAATCCTTAAACGCGAAGAGGTTGCGCAGCGCAACGGCGTTGGCAGCATACACGTCGGTGAGCGTGCGGATGGCGGGTTCGTTCTTGGCAAGCACACGGGCCTTGATGACCTCGTCAACCGAAGAGCTCGAAAGCGACAGGCGCGTGTTGAAGCGACCCTGGATCTTTGAGAAGTCGTTGCCCACAACGTGGGTGATCTCGTCGATGGCCTCCTGGCTCGTGACCATGACCCACACGCTGCCGGCGCAGCGCGCACCCAGCTCCTCCACGAGCGTCTGCAGGTTGAGCATGAGGTTGACGTCGGCGCCGATGTACTGGCCCACCTCGTCCACCATAAAGAGCAGGCGGAACGTGCCGCGGGCAGACTCGGCGCGGCGCTTGTTCACGTATTCGCAGATGTCTTCCACAAGGGTGTCGATGCTGAGCTCGGCGGTTTGGGAGCCGTCGAACCAGCGGGTGGCCGCCTCCTCGCTCATCACACCCGAGGCGGCAAGCGCCGCGATGACATCGTCCTGGTAGAAGTCGAAGCAGTCGCGCGTCTCAAGCCAGTCCTGGCCGGTTAGGCGCTCGTACTCGGCGCGGAATTCCGCGCGCTTGCCCTTGAGGTCGATCGCCTGCTCCAGGCGCACGCAGCGCAGGTTCTCGCCGTAGTAGCCCAGGTGCTCGTAGAACACGCGGGCGAACACCTTGAGGATGGCCGTCTTGTCCTTGTTGGCCGGACCCTTGTTGTCGATATTGAACAGGATGGACTCGCACGGCACGCTCGCACAGCGCCGGGCCCGCTCGGCCATGAGAGGGTCGTCGAACTTGCCGTCGAAGTAGTCGATGGCGTGCTTACCGGCAACCTCGCGATTGGACAGCAGGTACGAGAGCATCTTGAGGAAGTGCGACTTACCTGAGCCGAAGAAGCCCGAGATCCATACGCCGATCTTGTCGGTAGGAGTGTCGATGGCTGCGTCGTAGCGCTCGAGCAGCGTGGAGAAGTGCTTGCGCAGCTCGCGGGTGATGACGTACTCCTCGAGCTCGGAGCGGATGGAGGCGTCGTCGTCCTGGGCCACCTTGACCACGCCGTTGATGGAGCGGTTGATGTCTTTCTCGAACATGTCCTGAATGCGCATGGCAAGCCTCCTGGTTAAACGCGAGCGGCCGCCCAGTGCCGAAGCGCCAGGCGGCCGCATAGATGTATGGCTAGATCAGGTCGAACGCCCGGTAATAGTTTGAGTCCGACAGCTTTCCGAACAGCGTGAGCGACGATTTGTCATAGGTGCCCGGGTAGAGCATGACCATGGGGATGTCGGCAAACACGTGCTGTGAGTTCTCTAGGATGGAGTGGGCACGCACAAACGGGAACACCTCGCCGACGCCCGTGACGATGAGCACATCGCGGCCGGGAACGTGGGTCCAGTCGTCCATGGCGGCAACGAGGCGCTCGGGCGTGGCGATGGTCTGCAGACGGGAGAGCAGCACGTCGGAGCCGCGGCGGGCCTCGAGGTCATCCACCTTGTCGAGGATGTTCTTGTCGCGGCAGACCCCCAGCAGCACCTCCCAGAGGTTGCGTTCCACAATGTTGCAGGTACGTGCAACGTCGGCGTCTTGCTTGAGACGAGCGATGAAATCGCGCACCTCAAGTTCGCGCGATGCCGGATAGTCGAAGACGTAGAAGCCGACCTCGTTGCCCAGGCCTCTGTTGTGCAGGAAGTTCTCGTCTTGGACGCGCGTGCGCAGGGCGTCGAGGCGGGCCTCGAATTGGGCCATTTACGCCACCTCCATGCAGTTGAACGCGGGAAGTATCTGGTTGTCGCCGTTGAGACGGATGGCACTCTTGACCTCAGGGTCGAGGAAGACCGGGATGAGCTTGGTGGACCTGCTGTCTTCAAGCTGGCCCGACTCCACGAGCGACTTGCGCAGCACCTGACGTGTCTTTGCAAACGTGGATTCACTCCAAGAGGCAAAGGCGGGCTGCTCAGACTGCATGTCAGCGAAGAACACGTTGATGTCGGGCATGGTGAGGCTGTAGTCGAGCGTGGAGTAGTGCCAGCCCACCACGCGCACGAGGAACTCCCACACGATAGCGTAGGTGCGCGCCATGGCGTAGAGGTTTGCCTGGGCCGCCTGGGCGGGCGTACCGTGGGCGATGAGGGCTGTGAACTGCTCATACGCCGCACCCAGGGCGTCGAAACGCATGAGGCACGTGCGGGCGATGTTGCCCGTCATGGTGGTGGTGGGATATTGGAAGATGTTGTCCTGCACCGCCCGCTGAACGATCTCGTCTGCAGGCACGCCGTCGATGAGAAGCCGAGCCACAATGCGCATCTCGCGCATGAGGAACTGCTCGCGCGTGATGGAGCGGTAGGTGCGAACCTTGGTGGAGGCGGCGGGGGTCGCGCTGGGGGCGGGGGCGGGGCTGGTGTCGGGAGTTGCGCTGGGGGCTAACCCGGGGGCATCCTCGCCCAGCCAATGTTGCGTTATCTCGTCCACCAGCATCACACCTATCCTGAATCCCCACTTGTGCTTTGCGTCACAGGTTTCGTGACGTCCGTCACGCGGATGTCACGCCGACTCACCATGATAGTAGATGATGTGTGATTGCCGCTCACGAATATCCGACCTGCGGCAGCTTTTTGCACGCAGATACCTGCCCCCTCGTGGAGACGGCACGTGATTCGGGTGTGGGGCGAGGCGCGCGGGGGCGGGCCGCGCCCGAGCGGTCGGGGCTATCCGATTAGCACGCGCTTGCCCTCAAAGGCAAACCCGTAGGCATGGATGCGCTCGGGGGCTAGACCCCTGGCTTCGAGCTCATTGGCATATCGCTTATCGGCAATCTGCTGCTTGGCCGCTGAGACGGTGTCTTCAAGCGTGGCTTCTTTGCGCGGATTGTGCACCTTGAACTCAAGGACGATACCGTCGTCAGCCTTTGGGTCCACGGGCTCGAGGAGCACGTCGTAGCGTCCAAACCCGCTCTCGCGATTCGAGCAGATGAGGTAACGGCCCCGCAACTCGACAAGAAGGCCCAGAACAAATCCGTGGTGAAACCGCTCCGGCTCAAGGCCCGACGCCCGTTTTCCCGTATCAAAGGTGCTGAACGTATCAAGCGCGACATCGTTCATGTAGACGTTCATGGCATCGAGGTCGCCAGCAAGCAGTGCACGCACAAAAGCGTTGTAGCGAGACGAGACTGCATCGAACCAGCCCCGCACCATGCCGTCAAACGACAAGGCGACTTCGTGGTTGGTGATCTTGAGTATCGACCCGTCTTCATGGGACGGATCGGCCGCCTCAATACGCAGGTATCCACCGGCAACAAGCAAGCCCCAGACTGCCCCAGGCCGCCTACCGAGCTCATCAAAAGAAACCTGCTCGTCAAAACGCTTCTCAACCGAGCCACCCGACAGCAGCACCTCAAAATCAGACTTAAGGTCGGCGTCGCCCTCGCGTACTATCTTGCTGATAAGAGCATTCCCACTCGTATTGGCCCAGTAAGGGGCGAACCTGCCGGAATCGAGGTAGTTCGTGATGGACCAGGGATTGTAGATGTCGGGCACGCCGCCAAACGTGAACCCGTCGTACCAATCCTTGATCTGGTCGCGCTCGTGTAAACCGAACTCCTCCATGGCCGCAAACACCTCGTCTTGCGTAAAGCCAAACGACGTGGCGTACTCGGGCGAGGTGGCGCTGACGACCTTTGGGTTGTTGAGGTCCGAAAAGATGGACTCTCGGGCAACGCGCGTAATGCCGGTGAGCAACGCGCGCTCCATGCTGGGATTGGATTTGAAGGAGGAGTTGAAAAACGCGCGAACGAACTCGCTCACTTCATGCCAAAAACCGCCCACCCAGGCCTCATGCAAGGGCGTGTCGTATTCATCGAGAAGCACAATGCAGCGCTTGCCCATGGATTGCTCAAGCAGCTCACAGAGACGCGCCAACGAATTGGGTGCCACCATGGGGTCAACGAAAGGGGTTCTTCCCTCGAGCAGGTCGCGCTCTTGATCGCCGAGGGAATCCGCGTCGATATCGTCGCGATGCTGCCGCCACGCACGCGCAATCTGCTCACACACGCGACGGACGACAGCCTCAGCGCTTGCACCCTTGGCCGCCGAAAAGGAGAGCGACACGACGGGCCAGGTGCCCTGTTCGTGGCGCAAATCGGCGGCGCCCCAGACATCGAGCCCGTTAAAGAGGTCGGCCCTCGAGGCGTACTTGTTCGAGAAGAAGCACTCGACCATATCCATGTTGAGAGTTTTGCCAAAACGGCGAGGGCGGCAGATGAGCGTCACCTGGTCGGCCGAATGCCACCAGTCGGCGATAAAGGAGGTCTTGTCAACCAGGAAATATCCGCGCTCACGCAGCTCGGCAAAGCTCTGTACCCCTATCGCCACCGTTCTCGGCATACCCCGCCCTTTCATCTCTATCAGCTGGCCTGATTATATGCTGTTTCATGGCATCGGCGCAGGCTCGTCGCGCTTGGTTTGTCACCTTGCCATGGAGACGGCACGTGATTCGGGTGTGGGGCGGGGTTGCGGGCGAGGCGCGCGGGCGGGCCGCGCTACCATTCCCCCTGTTGCGCGCCTGGCGCGATGAAGACACGAAGGTATGGAGGAATGCGCGATGGCGGCTGTAACGGAGTCCATGAACGTCCTGCTCATCAACGACATGTGTGGCTTTGGCAAGGTGGCGCTGTCCGCCATGATGCCGGTGCTGTCGCACATGGGATTCCGCCTACATAACCTGCCCACCGCCCTTGTGTCCAACACGCTCAACTACCCCGACTTCTTCATCCACGACACGACCGACTACGTGAAGAAGACGCTGCCCATCTGGGACGAGCTGGGCTTCACGTTCGACGCAGTGTCCACCGGCTTCATCGTGACCGAGGAGGAAGCTCGCATCATCGCCGAGTTCTGCGAGCGCCAAGCGGCCAAGGGTGTACGCGTGTTTGTCGACCCCATCATGGGCGACAACGGCTCGCTGTATGCCGGCGTGCCCGAGAGCACGATTGCCCTCATGCGCAGGCTTGTGGCGCAGGCAAACATCGCGATGCCCAACTACACCGAGGCCTGCCTGTTGACCGACGCGCCCATCGACATGGAGGCCGGACTCACCGCTGAGGGCGCAACGAGGCTGGTAGACGCCATGCGCGGCCTGGGTGCGAAGTCGGTGGTCATCACGAGCACGAAGGTGGATGGCGTGAACGCCGTTGTGGGCTACGACGCCGAGTCGGGCGAGTACTTCACTATCCCCTTCGACGAGGTGCCCGTGTATTTCCCCGGCACGGGCGACATCTTCTCCTCGGTGCTGCTGGGCCGCGTGCTCAAGGGCTACACCCTACGCGACGCCACCAAGAACGCCATGGACGTGGTGCGCGAGCTCATCGTACGCAACGCCGACCAGGAAGACAAGCCCCGCGGCATCCCAATTGAGGCCTGCCTGGACGTGCTCGACAAGGAGCCCATACCCTGCGAGGAGACTGCCGGCGGCAAGAAGCAGGGCGCCGCGCGCGGCAAGAGGCCCAAAATCCGCCTCACTGTGGTGGATCAGCTCGGCGAGTGCGCTTGCCACCACGGTCACAAGCCCGGCGACACCTTCGACTACGACCACGACCGGGGCCAGCTCTGCCCCATGGCGGCCAACGTGGGCTTTCCCTACATCGACATCTTGCGCTACGGCGGCCAGGTGCCCGGCAACGACCCCGACACCGTGACCTTCTGTTGCCCGGAGCGCGAGACGCTCAACGTGTTCAAGGCTGAGATTGTGAACGAGGAGTAGCCCGGCGCGGCTGGGCGGAAGGTCGACGGGAAACGCGCTTAGTTTTGTGACAAAATCAAATAAAATAGCCATTTAGCTGGTGTGTTATGTCTCTGTGACATGGGCAGGCAATTCTGCAGGAATCACATGAACGCCTCCTTTTGACGGCAGGATACTATGAGGGTCACATCCCACCCCTGCCGTTCGGGAGGCGTCGAACATGAACTGGTCCTCGATGGAGAAACGCGTCGTGCTCCTTGCCTGCGCATTGGCGATAGCCGGCAGCTGCTGCATTGCAGCGTGCGATGCCACACCTGCAGGAAACCAGGCCCAAGCGGCGCTTGAGGGCGACGATGCGGATGCGGGCGCGCAAATCGAGCGGCGCAGCGTTGATGCACAGGAGGTGCAGGCGTACCTGCAGGGTGTGGATTTTCACATGGGAGATGTGCGGCTCGGTGCGGCATTTGGCGCGGGAGCTGATGAGGCCGCGTGCGGCGACGAGCTTGAAGTGCGTGTAAGCGAAGGCGGCGTCTGGGTGCTGGAGACATGCCGCGAGACGGCCGAGGAGAGAGCGAAAGCCGAAGGAGAAATCGCCAGCGCTTTGGTATGCGGGCTCTCCGCCCCTGCTGGGGAATGCGGACCGCTTGCGCTCCCTTGGTTGAAGGCAACTGACGCTGTGGGGCTGAAGGTCATGGAGGCTATGGACGGCAGGCTTACCGAGGTGCGGGCCTGCGTGCTGGCGTGCAGCCTGGCCACTGCGACGCTGGAAGAGGGTGAAACCGGCGAGGACGGGGGCGCCGAGGGCGAGGGTGCACGCGATGCATCCGGGGCCGAGCCCGCCCGGCTCGAGGTGCCCGAGGGCGCCTTGGTCGCGCATGTGCCGAGGACACCCGCAACAGCCGA
>Ga0129314_1002279_pt1 | contig 10998 bp, 6 predicted proteins | sample O1111metagenome_FD_94431 | JGI IMG/M metagenome (GOLD analysis project Ga0129314, IMG submission 94431) | Orangutan individual fecal microbial communities from fecal samples from Wisconsin, USA - O1111 metagenome | ecosystem: Host-associated > Mammals > Digestive system > Large intestine > Fecal...
ATCCTTGATCTGACCGTAGGTCGCCGTCCCTCTTTTATCCTGCACCATCTCCTCTACATCCACATCAATGTTGATATGTACTGCCGGTTTTCTCAGAACTAGCTGACATACCGTCTCCACATGCCGAGTTCCGGGGAACATATCTACCGGCTGGATTTTTCGTACTGCGTATTCCCCTCTCATCATCGCGAGGTCTCGGGCGAGGGTTTCGGGATTGCATGAGATATACACCACTTTTTTCGGCTTGGCTCTCATCACGGACGCGAGGAACTTCTTGTCACAACCTGCGCGAGGCGGGTCAACAAACAGCACATCCGGAGTCTTATCCTTTTTCAGGACATACGAGTTGTCGGCGGCACATAGGAATTCCGCCCTCTCGATTCCGTTCAGCTTGGCGTTTGCTTCGGCGTTCTTCACGGAATCCTCGCTTATGTCAAAGCCGACGAGCGTGCAGTTTTTCTTCTTCGCCGCGATTATTCCGACCGTTCCGATTCCGCAGTACGCGTCGACTATACGGCTTTTTTCGGTAATTCCCGCCATTTCTACCGCAGTATTATACAGCTTTTCCGTCTGAATGGGGTTTATCTGGTAAAACGACTTCGCGGAGACCTCAAAACTGCATCCGCACAGCTCGTCGGTTATATAGCCCTTTCCGTACAGCACATACTCTTCCCCGCCCATCCACAGCGGAGTTTTTGTGTCGTTTATTATCCTTGACACCGATTTCACCGCGGGGATTCGTTTTGCAAGCTCTTCGGCAAGCTCAGCCGCACAGTCGAATTTTCCGTCGGTCGTGACTATGGCGCACAGAATCTCTCCCGTCGCAAACGCCTTTCTCGCCATGACGTGACGCACAAGTCCGCGCCTTCCGTCGTACACAGTCAGCTTGTATTTGTCCACAAGTCTGCGCACCGTCCTGCAAACGCTTTGAAGCTCCGCGTCCTCCATCATACAGCCGTCAACATGGACGATTTTCCCGTCGGATGAGCGGTACAGACCGAAATTCACTCTGCCGCCGTTGTACTGCATGATGTACTGCACCTTGTTCCTGTATGCTTCCGGCTTCTCCATAGGGATTATCTCGTCAACATGACAGAATTTTCCGAGCAGCGTTATCTCCTGCTTCATTTTTAGGGAAAGCTCCGCGCCGTAGGTCAGGTTCAGCGTCTGGCAGGCTCCGCATTTTCCCGCGCATTTGCACTCACGTTTTGTATCAAATTTATCCTGTTCCATTTTTGTTCCTTTGTTTAGTTATTTCGCTCAGTCGCTGAATACAAACTGCTTGTCGTATTCGATATTGTACCTGCACCTGTCGAGATGTGTCATATCCGCGTCGTAGTTTATCTCCCCTTCTTCGACCGCGCGGAAAATGGCGTCCAAATCGTAAGCATTGTGCAGCTTTTTTTCTTTGTCTTCGATGCGCTCGTCTGTCTCCATGATAAAGACTTTCAGCTCGCTGTGTGTAATTCCCGCGTCACGGATTATGTCGGGTATCATCCAGTCGGTCAGGGTCAGTTCATTGTATTTCGCCACAGTCTGCTCATCCGCTCCAAGCTCTGACAGTCTGTATTTCAGCTGATTTTTCAGTGTTCTTGTCCTGTACTTGACTATGTCCCACGAAGGATATTCTCTGTCGTTCTCGAAGAGCTTCCGAATCTTCTTCTCGTCTCCGCTGTACATAACATCCGGGTCGTACTGATAATCGTAGTACAGTTTCGCGTAGTACAGCTCGTTGAAGTATTCCTCCGGCACGTCAAAATATTTCAGGCACTCGATGATGTTGTATTGGCTGAATGGGCAGTCGTCGGTCTTGTCGCTGTCGGTGGTAGACTCCACTTCCCTTACCCAGTCGTAGAACCTGTCGCCGATGTAATCTATCAAATCTGAGGGGTAGGAATGGTACTCGGAAATATGCGCGTGACACATCCTTGTTCCGATGGCAGAAGTTTCCACGGTTTCGTAGGTCTCAGCCGCTTTCTCAGTTTGTTCGGTTTCTGTCTCTTCGCTCACCGATTCTGTCTCATCCGCGGCGGTTTCGATATTCTCCTGCGTTATTGCCATGTTACATGACGTCATAAGCACTGACAGCAGGCACAGCAGTATTATTTTCTTCAATTGTCGTTCTCCTTTTCTCATATTGCCGATACTCACATTGATATTATACCTTATCCGGCGGAAAAAGTAAACAATAAAAAAGAAATGCCTGAACAATGTCGGACATTCCTTCTTGATTATATTTTTGCAGTATTATCAGGTCTCGATACCCGCGAACTGGTTCTGATACAGTCCGTAGTATACGCCTTTCTTTTCGAGCAGCTGATCGTGGTTGCCGCTTTCCATTACCTGACCGTCCTTCATAACGATTATCATGTCGGCGTCGCGGATGGTTGAAAGTCTGTGCGCTATGATAAGGCTCGTGCGGTTCTTCATGAGAGCTACCATTGCCTGCTGAATGTGCATTTCCGTTCTTGTGTCGACAGAGGATGTTGCTTCGTCGAGGATGAGTATCTTCGGGTCGGCAAGAACTGCTCTCGCGATGGAAAGAAGCTGGCGCTGTCCCTGGCTAAGGTTGCTGCCGCCTTCGGAGAGGACTGTATTATATCCTTCGGGAAGGCGTTCGATGAATTCTCTGGCTTCTGCGGTTTCTGCGGCGGCTTTGACTTCATCGTCCGTTGCGTCAAGTCTGCCGTACTTTATGTTGTTGCCGATGGTATCATGGAACAGAACCGTATCCTGAAGCACTATCGCGATTGCACTGCGCAGCTCCTTCTTCGGGATATCGTTTATGTCAACGCCGTCTATCGTTATCTTACCTGAGTCAATGTCGTAGAATCTCGTGAGGAGATTTACTATTGTGGTCTTGCCTGAGCCTGTCGCGCCTACGAGAGCTATCTTCTGACCCTGCTTAACCTCAAGGTTGAAGTCCTTTATGACCTGCTTACCCTTTACATATGAGAAATTGATGTGCGAGAAGTCAACGTTTCCGCTCATGTTGGGAATATCAAGCTCTGTTTTGCCTTCGTCAACTTCATCCGGAGTGTCGAGAATGTTGAACACACGCTCAGCACCCGCAATTGCAGTAAGAATATTGGCGTACTGGTTTGAAATCTGGTTTATCGGCTGTGAAAGCTGGCGTGAATACTGGAGTATCGCCTGAACGTCACCGACTGAAATTGCTCCGGTTACGGTAAAGTATGCTCCGAACGCCGCTACAATGAGGTAGTTGAGGTTGTTGATAATGTTCATCGCGGGTCCCATGATTCCACCCCATACGTTAGCCTTGATGCTGCACTTTCGGAACTCTTCGCTTATCTCGGCAAAGTCACGGCAAGCATCAGCTTCTTTTCCGTATGCCATAACTGTTTTGTAGCCCGTTACCATTTCCTCGACCTGTGTGTTGAGCTGACCGAGGAGCACCTGTCTGGCGATGAAGTATTTTCTCATGAGCTTGGAGAGCACCATGGAAACTACAACAGTCAGCGGAATTGTGATAAGCGACACGAGAGCCATTCTCCAGTCGTACTTCACAAGCATAGCGAACGCGCCGATAAGGGTAAGCACTGCGGAGATAAGCGATGTGATGGATGAGGACAGTGTCTGCGAGATATTGTCGACATCGTTTGTCATACGGCTCATTATATCACCGTGAGCGTGCGTGTCAACATAGCTTATTGGGAGATACGATATCTTACGGAACAGGTCCTTACGCATATTATAGACGGTGTCCTGAGATATCTTAGCCGAAGCTATTCCCTGCGCTATCTGTATGACGGTGCTTGCGAGGTAAACGACTGCCATGAGCACTAGTATTCTGACAAGTCCGTCGAAGTCCACGCTGAGTCTCTGCTCCGTTATGGTAATCGCGTCAATCGCCTTACCCTGGAGCGTAGGACCGAGAAGATTTAAGAGTGTTGTAATAATCGTCGTGACTATGATGAGTATGACGGAATACTTATTCTTGCCTATGTATTTGAGCAGCTTGCCGAGGGTTGCTCTGATGTTCTTCGGCTTCTCGCGAATCATAGCTCTCGGACCGCCCGGACCACCCGGACCCTTTGAGCCGTTTTTCTTCATCATATCGCGGAGTTCGTCTGCCGTAGGCTCGCCTTTTTTCTCTTTTTTCGGCTTATCCGGCATAGGAGGCATATTCTCGGGTATGTTTTTCTTCATGTTTTCAGCCATCTATCTCACCTCCGCTCGTCTTCATCTGAGATGAATAAATATCTCTGTAAGCCGCGCTTGTCTTCATGAGGTTTTCATGATTGTCAAACGCTGTGATTCTGCCGTTTTCGATAACTGCGATTCTGTCAGCGTGCATTACACTGGCAATACGCTGTGCTATCATGATAACGGTCGTGTCTTTGAACTTCTTGTTAAGCTCGTTTCTGAGTTTTGCTTCCGTTCCGAGGTCAAGTGCGGACGTGCTGTCGTCGAATATGAGTATCTCGGGATTGCGGAGAACTGCTCTCGATATAGCCACTCTCTGCTTCTGACCGCCGGAAAGAGACGCGCCCTTTTCAGCTACATACGACTCATATCCGTCTTCCATCTTTGAGATGAACTCGTCAGCCTGAGCAACAACAGCGGCTTCTTTTACGTCGTTTTCGCTTGCGTTTTTGTCGCCCCACTTGATGTTGTCTTCAACGGAGCCGGAGAAAAGCTCGCTCTTCTGGAGAACAAAGCCTATCTTTGAGCGAAGCGCGTGCAGATCCCATTTCTTTACATCAACACCGTCAACATACACCGTTCCGCCGACTGTGTCGTAGAAACGCGGGATAAGGTTGACTATAGACGATTTACCCGAGCCTGTAGCGCCGATTATCGCAACGGTTTCTCCGCGCTTCACGTCAAACGAGACATTGTTTATGATGTTCTCTCCTGCCGCGTCGGGATACTTGAAGGATACGTTTTCAAATCTTACGGTTCCCTTTTCACTGCCTTCCTTAACGCTGCCGTCGGTGATAACTCTGTCAGCCTCAAGAACCTCGCGTACACGGGATGCGCAGGCTTTGCTTCGTGCGATCTGCTGGAATATCATAGACATCATCATGATTGACATGAGCACCTGTGTGATGTACTGCACTGCCGCCATGACGTCTCCTACATTAAGTCTCGCGGCTTCAACCTGCCATCCGCCTATGTAAATTATCGCTACAACGGAAAGGTTCATGATAAAGCTCATTACCGGGAACACAGCGGACATGATAACGGTAGCCTTGTAGTTTACCGCCATGTAGTCGCTGTTTGCCGTGTCGAATCTGCCGATTTCATGCTCTTCTCTGGTGTAAGCCTTGACAACTCTCGCGCCGGTCACGTTTTCCTGAACCACAGAGTTAACGCCGTCGAGCTTTTTCTGGGCAACGGAGAACAGCGGGATAGCCTTTTTTATCATGACTGCAACAATGATAAGAATGAACGGAAGCGAGATTGCTACGACATAACCGAAGGAAACGTCGAGCGTCAGGCACATTACAAGACCGCCGAAGAAGCTGATAGGTGCGCGGACAAACATTCTCAGTATCATCTGAACAAGGTCCTGGAGAGATGTAATGTCGTTGGTAAGTCTTGTTACGAGTGAGCCTGTTGTAAATTTGTCTGTCTGCTGGAGTGAGAGAGACATAACCTTATTGAACGCGTCCACTCTCACGTCGTTACCGAAGCCCTGTGAAGCTCGGCTGGCGGTATAACAGCACATAAGTCCCATAAATCCGCCGATAGCTACAAGGACTATCATTTCTATTGCGGTTGAGAATATCGAGCTCATTACAACGTCAAGCTCGCCCGACTCAACTACGGTATTGATTATCCGCGACATGAGCTTCGGCTGCATTAGGTCGACGAGTACTTCGCCTATCATGAACAGCGGTGAGATTATCGCGAAGAACCAATATTTTTTCAGATATGAAAGAAAACTAATTTTCTTCTTCAAAATATTACTCTCCATAATTAAAATGCTAAGGATACTCTGAATAAATCGAATTTTTGCGATAAAAGGCTAAAATATAGGGACTTTTGTCGCAAAAATAACCTTAAATCAGAGGCTTCCTAATTAAAACAGATTGTCTTCTTTGTCATTCTCGGAGAGCATATTGCTTTTCAGCTTCTCAAGCAGCTTTAAGAGAGTGTCATATTCGCTCGGTGTGAGGTTGCTCATGGCTTCCTCTTCCTCGGCACGGATTCTGGCTTTCATCTTGTTGTCAAGCTCTCTTCCTTTTTCGGTGAGATAAACTCTCGTCGCTCTGAGGTCATACTGGTCGGGAGTTCTGCGGACATAGCCGTCATGCTCAAGCTTCTGAAGAACTACACTGATTGTCGGCGCTTTGAGGTGTGTTGCCTTAACGAGGTCGAGCTGCGTTCTGCCGTCCCTCTTTGAAAGCTCGATGAGAAGTGCGCGCCCGGACTTCTGCGATATGGGGTTGTCCTCGCCTTTCTCGCGAATTTTGTCTCCCATGATTCTTGATATCTCGTTGATGAGCATCATAGGGGATTTTTTATACGGCTCTATTTTTTCGTAGGGTTCGGGAGCCTTTCCGTTGACTTGAAGATTCATGTTTTGCCTCCTGATTATTATTTAGTTTATATATAGTTTAGCATTGGTTTAATTCCTAATTAATTATACATCATTACATCGTAAATGTCAATGTGGGATTTTGCACAATTTTTCAATCTCGTTTTTATACAAGGTAAGCACTTTTCCTTTTGTTTATTCACACAATAAAAAACCGACTGTAAAACAAAGTTTACTTGCCGGTCTTTGAGAGAATTGCGTAATATTCTTTACTTAATCGTGCTTTTTCAGTCTGAAAAACAGTCTTGCCATAGCGTTTCCGTTCCACGGGATGAGAGGATAGAGGTAGCTCCGCTTACCGTTTACGTTCTTGTTTGTAGCAACGAGCGTTACCGAGACGATTATCCCGAGAACAAAACCAACCCAGTCAAACAGTGCGGTCAGGCACAAGGTCAGCACACGCATATATTTGAACGCGTAGCCCAACTCATAGCTCGACTGAGTGAAGTTTGCAATGGCTACAAACGACATATAGAGGATAACATCAGGGCATAGCCAGCCTACGGTCACGGCAAAATCCCCGAGAAGCAGACCGCCGACTACCGATAGGGAATTTGACAGCACATTCGGCGTGTTGAGTGAGGCAAGCTTTAGTCCGTCAAGCGCAAGCTCCGTCATGATGAGCTGAACGAATATCGGTATTTCTCCGCTGTCCTGCGGTATCACAAAGAGCAGCCACGACGGAAGCACGTTTGAATGCTCAAGAAGCAGGTACCAAAGTGGAGTCAGTATCATCGTTATCCAGAAAATGCAATGGCGGAGAAGGCGGAGGTACGTTCCGGTGAGCGGAGGAAAGTAGAAATCATCGGTTTCCTGCAAAAAGTCGAACATGGACGTCGGGAATATCATAGCCTCCGGGCTGTTGTCGCACAGAATGATAATTCCCCCTTCAAGCAAAGTAGCAGCCGCCGCGTCAGGTCGTTCAGTCGCTCGAATTTTCGGAAATGGATTGTACCACCGCGTTTTTATCAAACTTTCCGTAAGGCTCTGGTGTCCGAGTACAAGCGAGTCCGTCTGTAGATTCTCTATCTTCGCGGAAAGCTCATTCACATAACCGATATCCGCTCGTCCGTCCATGTAGCACAGTGCGATATCGGTTCTCGTGCTCTTTCCGGCGTTGAGGTATTTTATGACAAGCTCGGGGGAGCGTATCCTTCGTCTTATCATGGCGGTGTTCGAGATGAGCGTTTCCACAAATCCGTCTCGGCTTCCGCGCATTACCTTGTCGTTTTCCGGCTCTTCCGTGTTTCTGGCGGGATATGTTCGCAGGTCGATTATTACAGCGTTATTGTCAAACCTGTCGCAGAAAAACGCCGTGCATCCGCTCATGACCATAAGCACAATGTTATCTATCGAATCCGTAACGTCAACCTCGGCGGCGGGAACGTGCATATCGGCGAATCTCTGCGCGCTGCCTTCCGATTTATCACCGAAATCCTTGACAGAGACGATGTATGTCAGCAGCTTTTGCAGAGTTTCCCCCTTGATAAAGCCGTCGATGTAGTACATCACAATATTCGCGTCGGATATCTTCATCGTTTTTCTGATTATATCAAAGCTCTTTTTCGGGCGGAGTATATCGTCCATCAGCCTCACGTCGCTCTCGAAGTCGCCGCTGACCTTTTCATTGAAAATCTGCATAAAAACACCTCTGTCATAGCATATACGCTGATTATTGACAGAGGTATTTTAAAATATTCAACGGTTTTAAGCCAAACGTCGGAGAATTTTCCGTAAGGTAAATTCTCGTGAGTGGGATGGATTGCGCCACTGTTTAGCTGTTTGTCATTCCCACTCAACGGTTTTAAGCCAAATGTCGGAGAATTTTCCGTAAGGTAAATTCTCGTGAGTGGGATGGATTGCACCACTGCTTAGCTGTTTGTCATTCCCACTCAACGGTTTTAAGCCAAACGTCGGAGAATTTTCCGTAAGGTAAATTCTCGTGAGTGGGATGGATTGCGCCACTGCTTAGCTGTTTGTCATTCCCACTCATTTATTCTGCTGTTTGAAGAACTGATAATAGTAGCACGGTATCATACCGTTGTAGAGCTTTCTTATCTTGTCCGCGCGTCTGCCGTACAGCTTCGGGAACTCCTCCGACTGGGTTATGACGTAAATCTGCCACCTGTCAAGCCGCGAGAATGCCTGTCCCATTGCGCGGTAAAGGTCGTTCGCCTCATCAACGGTAAGAAGTCTGTCGCCGTAGGGAGGATTTGTTACAATAGTTCCGCGGCGTCCGAGCGTGTCTATGTCAAGCGCGTCCATTGTGAAAATGTTCAGCATATCGTCCACTCCCGCTCTTTTTGCGGCTGCTGATGCTATCTCAACGCATTTCGGGTCGAGATCCGTTGCGTATGCTTCAAACTTAGTGTCGGTCTTTATTGCAGCCTTTGCTTTCTCGCGCGCATTTTTCCACGATTCTTTCGGGAAGATGGGATATTCCTCGGCGGAGAACGAGCGATTTATTCCTGGGGAAATATTTCTCATCTGCATTGCCGCTTCTATCGCTATCGTTCCCGAGCCACAGAAGGGGTCCCACAGAAGTACGTCCTCTCTCGGTCGGCTGATCTTCACCATAGCGGCGGCAAGAGTTTCACGGATGGGAGCTTCGACTGTCTCCGGGCGGTATCCTCTCTTGTGAAGCGGAGTACCGGAGAGGTCTATCATCATGCTGACCTTATCCTTGAACAGGAAAAACTCGATTCTGTATCTCTTTCCCGTCTCGGGCAGTCTTTCCAGTCCGTATTTTTCGCCGAGCCTGACCGATACGGCTTTTTTTATTATCCTCTGGCAGTCGGGAACGGAGAACAGCTTGCTCTTTATGGAATGTCCGCTCACCGGAAACTCATCGTCGCGTCCGATAATGTCTTCCCACGGAATTGACTTTGCTCCGTCGAAAAGCTCGGTAAACGTGAGCGCTTCAAACGAGCCTAAGTTAAGGTAAAGTCTCTCCGCGTATCGCAGGTTCACACTGGCTTCGGCGGCGGTATTTTCGTCTCCCTCAAAGGTGATTCTGCCGTCCATGTTGTCAGTTCGTTTACAGCCGAGAGCTTCAATCTCTTCCCCGAGGAATCCCTCAAGTCCGAAAAGGCAAGTCGCGGTATAGTTTAGCTTCATTAAGCGTTGTCTCCGTTTCTGTCAATATTGCTTTGCTTGGGCGCGGACGTTCTTTGCAGAGTGAAGGTGAATCTGCACCAGCTGCCGTATTCACTCTCCACGCTGATTTTTTCGTTCTGCGCTTCCATAATAGTCTTTGAGATGTACAGTCCGAGTCCAGTGCCGGTTTTGTCAAGTCCGCGGCTCTTGTCTCCCTTGTAGAATCTGTCGAACACATACGGGAGGTCTTCGGGAGATATGCCTTCGCCTTCGTTATAGACGCTGACGAGCACCTTTTGTCCCGCTTCTTTTATAGAGACGATGTATTTTCCGCCCTCACGCGAGAATTTTATGGCGTTGTCGCAGATATTGTACAGCACCTGATAGATGGAGTCGCGGTCAGCCGAAACGTACACATTGAACTTGTCGGTATCAAAGTCAACGTCGAGCTTCTTCGCTTCAAGTCTCTGCTCGGAGGAAATGATAATCTGGCGCGCCATTTCGCATATGTCAAACGCGGTTTTGTTGAACTTTCTCTCGCCCGCCTGAATCTTCGTAAGGTCAAGAAGACTGGACACAAGTCTGGCGAGTCGTTTTACCTCGGACGCTATGACTTCAAGGTAGTGCGGTACTTTTTCCTGTGGGATTGCGCCGCTCAAAATGCTCTCGATGAAGCCGGAGATGGTAGTCATAGGCGTTCTCAGGTCATGCGAAACATTTGCGAGGAACAGTCGTCTTGTCTCTTCGCTGTGCTGTAATGAGCCTGCCATGTTGTTGAACGCGTCTGCAAGCTCTGCTACCTCGTCGTTTCCGCTGACTTCAACACGTGCGTCAAAGTGACCCGCGGCGAACTCCTTTGATGCCTTGCTCATAGCGCGAATGGGAGATACAAGGCGCTCCGTGATAAAGTAAACCGCGACAAGAGTAGCGAGCATGAGCCACAGCGTCGACATAACTATTGTCTTTATCATCGCTTCGAGAAGCACGTCCGTAGCGGATGAAAGCGACACCGACATGACGGAGCCTACAATCTTTCCGTTCTTTGTGGTTATAGCCTGAATGTACGAGCGGTGCTTTTCGCTGAAGAATCCGTCGAGGTCGTCATTGCGCGAAACCGCTCTCTTTTCTTCAAGCTCGCTCACGACTGACGCAGGATAGACATAGCTTTGGTCTGTGCTGACAATGCCGTCCTCGTCTCCGAAATACTTATCGTTCTGAGTACCGCCGACCAGCTTTACAACTCCGTCTCCGTCAGCGATGAAGATTATGATAATGTCGCTGTCGTTAGCCATAGCCTTTAGCACCGGCATGATATCGTACACGGAGTTGTTGAG
>Ga0129314_1002282_pt1 | contig 10991 bp, 9 predicted proteins | sample O1111metagenome_FD_94431 | JGI IMG/M metagenome (GOLD analysis project Ga0129314, IMG submission 94431) | Orangutan individual fecal microbial communities from fecal samples from Wisconsin, USA - O1111 metagenome | ecosystem: Host-associated > Mammals > Digestive system > Large intestine > Fecal...
TCTCCCACACTGCTCCGTCATTCTGCGAACTCATTTCAAAAAACGGATTGGCCCAATGGGCGTCACAAGACTTAAAGCTTCTTGCAGACTGTGAAACAGAGAGACAGACCATAGATAAGATTCTGTCGCATCTTAAGTCTTCAGGCCACCCCATCAAGCACTGGTACTACGGACATTTCCATCAAAGCAGAAATGCAGAAATCGACAGCATCCTTTTCTCTATGCTCGATATTATGGAGTTCAAGGAATTGAGATAAAGTTGTCAAAACATCTAAAAACCATGCTGACAACAGCGAAAAGAGACTGCAATTCGAAGATATTACAGCTGCTTCGCATACCGGACTATGCCTACATCATCGGCAACGGCTCAAATACGTGCCAGGTACACGGACGTTTCATCCTGTTTGACAACGTCACCGGCTACCGAAGCCGGTACCAGCAGAAGTCTTTCCTACTGCAGATTGCTCAATAAAAAACTCTCCCAGATTGGTTGCCGGGAGAGTCAATGTCGTTTTACACCGATAAGTCCGAGTTTAGTGGCTAATCAAAGTCAGCCATAGTTTTCTCCTTGTCCCAAACAATCACTTGACCTATAGACTCGCTGCTGGTCTTCAGGTATTCTTCGATGGGAGATAATCCCACGGTGCTTCTCAGGCTGTCAAGAGCAGCGGGATTTTCCACCGGCCAGAGACATAACTGCATGGCAATATCATCATCTACAATCGTTACTGCCATCTTAATCTGGGTGCCATAAATCTGTGGCTTGCCCTCTTCCATACGAACTCTGTCATTCAGAATGGCATAGTCCGTTTTATCCAAAACGCCCTCTTCGGCTTTTTCCTTTACAAGACCAAGATACTTGCTCCGATAGGCAAGGTCGGAATGGTCAATAACAATCCAGATGGCCCTATTGGCCTTTTCGGATAGATGGTAAGGCCAACCCTCCTTGTCCAGAATGCCGAATACAGTCGCTTGATTCAATGAATCCACCCGTTTCATCGTTGTTGTATACTCCACAATCTCGTCAGCTGATAGTGAAGACATTCCTTTTGTCCACTCACGTGCAGCCTGGTCATTATCGTACACATCTTCTAAGATGCGATTATACTGATTGCAGCTGGATAAAGCGCCTATGATGAGAAAAAGAAGAACTCTACTATATCTAAGCATTGTAACGTTAAATCTCGATTTGTCGACACAAAGATACCACAAAGTTCTGACATACACACGAAAAACCCTCCCGGCACGCCCCGCCAAATCTCAGCCCTCATCCCGGACGCAGAAAACGGCCTCTTCTCCCGGTTCATCTTCTACTACATCCACTTCAAGCTGGAATGTCTTGACGTATTTGCATGCATCGACGGCTCAACCCTCGACGAAATCTTCGACAACATCGGCTGGTCCTTCGCCCACGTCTATCAGGACCTGGAAGGCATGCCCAAGATGGAATTCCAGTTCACCCCGAATCAGCAGCATGCCATCAACGACTACTACACCTCCCTGCAGGCCGAACTTCACAGCCTCTTTGGTGACGATATCATAGCCAGCGTCCGCCGCCTGGGTCTCATCACCTTCCGCATTGCGTTGGCCCTCACAGCCCGCCGCTGCCACGACACCGGCGAACTTGACTCCACCTTCCTCTGTGACGACGAAGACTTCGCCTCCTCGATGGCCATCGCCCGCATCCTCATTAGGCACACCATCCGCGTGTACCAGGAACTCTCCAGCGCCGAGCTCTCCAAGCCCGCCGCCGAGGGCACCAAGCGCAAAGAACAGTTCCTCTCCAGCCTCCCCGGAATATTCACCACACAGGCCTTTAAGATACATCTTGAGATATTTATCGTAATAGTCTCTAATGACAATACTCCGTTCTTTCAGTTCAACAAAATCATCCTGCTTCCGATCATAACGAAGATTTAGAAAGTAAATAGCAGCAAATCCCATGCTATCTTTGGACATTCTTTTTCCCTTTCTGCATCATCCTTCCTTGCAAAACTTCCATCCGTTGCAATTACAGAAGAGCCTCCACAAGGGAATTGACAATTCCCTCTTTTGGGAGATAACCTAATATAAGGATATTCTGCATTAACAACCAAGATAAACTGATCATAATCATCCCCAACTATATTGAGAATGTACTTGCTATAGACCAACCTTTCTGAAGGCCATCCTTTATCCTTATAGAAATCTTCCTCCTTATACACTTCTCTCATCGTACAATTCAGTTAATGATGATGCTACCTGTATTATTCTCGATATATACAGACTTTTCTCCGTTCTGAGTCGTTTGACGGATTACTGTTGGCTGAGTGTCACCAGAAGGTACAAGTTTCTCATCAATCTTGGCATCCACTTTAGGCAACGTCTTATTTAGTTCTTCTATAAGCAACGCAGCATCATTTTCTATCAACTTCTTGTAATTTCCAGTCGAATCACGGCATATAAAGAACCATAAGTCATCAAGAGTTCTGATAATCTCATCTATCTTCCTTATCTCCATCGAAATGAATCTCGAACCACCAGGCTCATTAACCATCCTTTGGGCTTTTCTCGCCTTCTCTCCTTGCCAATAGTCCTTTATTTCACCCAATCCATCTCCATTACGTTGGATTCCTTCCATATCAACAAGACGGATAATACGTTCTCTTACTTTGCCGTTCAAGAACATCTGGGTCATTTCGTACATGCATTCAATAGATTTGAAATATGGTGGTATTACAAACATGATAATCCTGTCAGAAGCGCCAATCTCCTCCTCATATTTATCAATACTGTCACCATACAGTATATCGTATCTGTCTATCGAATAAGCTATATTATTCTTTTCAAGTCCTGCAATAACCGCTTTTAATGCTTCTTCATGTGCATCATCATTTTTATAAGAGATATGCACTCTATCCAATCTATTCTCCATTAGTCTATACTTTTGTTCTTTATATACTAGTGTCTTTATTAGAGGGTCACATTCTTTTTTCACTATCCCTTTATTCTTACTCGTCACAATAATAACATCCTTATGGTGGGCTAACGACTCTTTCAATTTGTACAAGTCCTCATGTGTCAACGTCGTAAGATCCAGTTCCCCATACACATGGATAATGGTTCTGCCGTTCATACATAGATGCTTCATCATCTGTATCAGTAGGCTGTATATAATATTATCTTTTCCAGCACCATCTGAGGTAAAGAAGAGATTCCGAAGATTGCTAATCTCGACATTTCCAGTACATTGATGACTTAACCCTACCACAAACAATTCAAAGGCAGAGCCTCCTTTTGACAGCGGGAACAACGATTCCTTTATATAAGAGCAACAACCTAGCTCTTTTATGTGCCCCTCAATCTCCTCGTCCGTCAAATCCGTATCAAGCAAATACAGTCCAGATGGCAATTCTGGATTCATCAACTGCTTGCGAAGTTGCTCCAATTCAAAAGCTTTACTCATTATCCAGCTTGTTGATGAAATTGGTTATCAAATACTTGTTGCTAGGGTTCTGCATGATAGTATCCATCAAGTCCATTGCATGTTCCAACGTGTCTTGATAACTGCTATCACTAAAGGACTTGATGCCATTATACGATTGGATGAGCACCTCCACTACATGATTAACGATAAAGTAATCATCTGGTATATCATTGGCAATGGTCTGCTCTAGCCATTTCAACGTCTGCACGGGGTCTTTAATGGCATAGCCTGCTAAGAACTCTATGAAGACCGACACCTTGTGCTTACTCAAAGGAGATGCAACAAATGCTTCAGCAACCCTCAGTTGGTAATCATCATCCCATTTATCTGCATGATGGAACAGATTATCACACACTTCACCCATTTTGTGTGTGTCATATTGTGGCTCCATAAAATGAAGAATATAGCATATAGCATCATCATTCATCTTTCCATCAAGTGTACACAAGAAGTTCAACAAAGAAATCCTTGCATCCTCACTTGCGTCACACATCTTATCAAGGAAGACCTTAATCCTCTCGTCCCTATTATTGTGTGACCATGCCAGCCAAAGAATAACGACCTGTTCATTAAAACACTCCGGACATTCTGCCGCATGGCTGAAAAATTCAATCAGGTCATCTACAGCATAATTAACAAAATACACAAGCGGATTATAGTTGTGTACAGGCAATGCCATAAGTCTGGGATTAAAGTCATGCATCAGTTTTTTGAACAACTCAACATTTCTTTTCTTATCCAAGAGATTCAACGCCGCCATATTCAGGAGCACCGCTGCCCTGGTATATACAGAGGCGGTACCAGCAATCTGTTCTATCGTACTAAATATCTCCTCCTTATATTGTCTCTCACGGGTACATTTCACCAACAAGTAACCAGCATTACCCCTTGACTGGTTAATGCCCACTGTTTGCACATCTTTATCGTCTTTATGCCGGTCCTCTTCTGGTTCTTTGGCATTGAGCAGTGCATCACAGAACAACTTAAAGACAATTTCTGGCACATGCTCCATCTTTGGTATATCATTTAGTGCAAACAGTAGAGAATGCAGGTTAAAGCCTCTAATGGTAGAGTTCACATCATTTCCTATCACATCAAGAATACGCTCTAATACGTGCATGGCATCATCCACCCTTCCAGCATCCAACAATCCTTGCATACCTGCCTGTGGATAATCCAGAAGCACACAATCGTCGTCAAGAGCGGTATCTAACAATCCTATATACTTATCTGGCTCTTTTGCCACTACAGCTCTAAACAAATGGCATTGTCCTGTCAGCGATGGTTTATTCCAGTCCATCGGGTCATTTGTATAAGCCCGCATAGACTTGTGCCATGCCTCTGGACCCATTTTCATACCCTGGTCTTCTCGCAATGAAGTCCATCCCGAATGGGTTGACATACTGGATGGTTTTTCGTTTTTCAGACATGCTTCTTTAAATTTTCGTTCTATTCTTTGCTTTTCCTGATAAGCTGTCCATGACAACCTTCTCAGTTCCTCTTGGGGTATAAAATATAGAGCCTTACCCTTGTGCAAATCTATATCCAGCAGAGGATCTCCCCATTGCAACCTCATCTGCATAGCATCCTTAAATAGGATGCGCTCTCCCTTGTCATCTATGATCAATATACGATTGATGACAGCTTTCTTTTGCTTATCATCCCAAAGGGGATATGCCACTTTCAAAGCCTCAACCGCCTGATACTCCACCCAACCTGGAGCATTCGCTAAAACGGAGCGCTTGACTATAATATCATAGACATCATCCTTAAACTTTTCGGGATATTCAGTATAAACATACAAGGCTATGAAAACAAAGCCCTCATGCATACTTTGACTAAATTCTGATATATATTGTCTGTTTTTTTCTTCATCGACATCCTTCAAGAAATTGTCTATAAGGATGTTCACTGCGTCCTCAATAAAGTTTGACGTAAAATGTCCACCCATAGTACGTTGGAAGCTAAAGAACTCTGTCGAATTATATATCTCACTACCCTCAAACTTAAATTTAGTCTTATCATACACCATCGTTAAGATATCCACCAATAGTTGAATGCCTTTGTTATGGTGATGCTTAAGCAATTCTTCGTACAAATACTCTTCCTCATGGTTGGTACCAATCCTGTGAACATATTTGGATTCTTTTGCCTGCAACTGCAATCTAACATTTTCTTTCAGTTCCTGACACACGAAGTCAGGATTCCCCTTCATAATATTCTTAAGAAGGTGTACATGTTCCAGCGGTAATCTGTTCTTTACAAGCTTACTGTAGAACATAATAAGTTTATCACTACCGCAATCTAAATTATAATGTTGAAGTATGTTACTCAGATACTTGCAGTCCTCTTCATCCCCATAATCAAGTGAGGCATCTAACTTATCCAGCACTACGTTAGCATGACGCCAAAGAGCCCTTTCACACATTAGAATTACTTTCTCTTTGTAGCCCTTGCTTAAGCCTTTCCATCCACCTTTACTTTCTATGATATCCCAGATAACATCAAACCAATTAGGCATATATACAGACTCAAACACCACATCCATATATACCTTATTTTGAAATATCTTCCTCGAAATAATATTTTTTTCTTCTTCCAATGGCGCTTCAAAGTACGCCATATTACTCAATGCAAGCGATTTCAGATGATAACGATACAACTCTTTACCATCATCGTCTTTTGCATATAACAATTGATCTATAACATGGATATACTCTCTGCGGTCCTGATCTCGTAGGAATGTCAGAATACTCTTTACCGCAGCTCTCGAGAACAGACCTTGGTGTTGTCCTTTAAGCACTTCAAGTAAATCACGTCCCTGTTCTGTAAACCGACGTGCATACACATAATCGAACAATGTTTGATGGAAGAACTGGATCTGATTGCTCTCTGTCTTAAGCAACAATTCATTAGTCAGCAAGTATTGTAATTCCGCACTGAAATCTGTCTCAAAAGCTCTGATATGAACAGATAGTTCCTGACGCTCATACATCGTTGAAACAAGCTTATCAAACAATGCCAGAAGCCGGTCTTTATTAAACTTTCTTACACTGTCATCCAGTACATACTTTCTCCATAGTTGATGGTAGAGTAAATCAGTTGACAAGGGATCCGTCAGTTGCTCCTCAGGTTTAACCTTTAAGAACAAATACAGATGCAGCGGATTTCCCAAGAACCGCAGCAGATTATCGTTCATCTGCTCCTTACAATTATTCTCTATAAGGATACCCTCAACCTGTTTTTGGGTAAATTCTTTCAGTTCCCATTTGTTTTTGATACGCAGGTTATCCAACAAAGGATCATATTCCAAATCGTATGGTCTGCATGAGATCACAACTCTTACGTTAGGGATATGTTGTATCTGCCCTATTAGTTTCATAAGTGAACGCAACGGTGTACGGTTTGAAGAAAGCGACAATGATAATGCATCAATCTGATCTATCAGTAGGATTACACGCTTATACTTCTGCGCCATCTCCTCAATGACCGTTTCTATTGGCTTAGCCAAATGAATGTTTTGTCTAAGAACCTCAGTATCCACGAACTCTATCTGGTCAGACTTCAGTCCCAGCACGAGAAAATCTTGGTTGGACTGCAGGTCTTCCAATAGATCGTGCATTACTATCGACTTGCCAATACCAGCTTTACCATACAACAGTGCCAGCCTGGAAGGACGCTCATCAGAGGCCTTCCTTTCAATCCAATCTTTTATTTGGTCCACTTCATCCCTATGAATTGCCGGATGTATGGTAGGTGTGTATTCTTTCAGTTCGTATGAACCTTTATTAAATGCAGCGGAGGCTTCCTCTATGTAAGCATTACCCACAAATATCTGGCCCTCGTTCTTGCCAACAAAAATGGACTTCTCGCCATACTGCTGCACCATTACATTGCCATCCTTTTTCGAATCCTCTTCATTCTGCTTGTGGTGTTGCGTTTCAAAGAAAACATAAAGTGCATAACCTATCGTTAGAAGCGCAGCTACAATAACCGCGGCCCAATCAAAGCTGGAGCCATTAAACGTAATAGCCGCATTGAAATTATGATCTTTATCTATCGCAAATTGTATAGCGGGAAATGCAACACATAGACCTGCCATCGTCGCAAAATACATCATTGTCACCTTCCTTACGGAAATGACAAAGAAATAGTTGAATAATGGATTACCAATATTCTTCCACACCCACGGCATATATTTCTCTACTCTATCTCTGAAACGATAAATTAGGAACATTACCAATACTATAATTATTACTATCAAATATCCCATTTCATTATAATTCAATTATGCTAAGTCCCTACATTCAGCTATTTTCAACAAATAGCACGAATTACAGCCATTTGGTTCTATGACAATTACATGACGAAACACCTCACTGCACCACAAACACCCTCCAACTACCGTCTTTTTCTCCTCGCTCCACATGTTTTTTCTGAATCAACTGGTCAAGGAGTTTCTGAATGGCAGCAATACTGATGCCTGTCACTTCTTTCATATCTGCCAGCGTAAGCGTTGGTTGTGTACGCATGGCATTAAGAATTTTAGTATAGTTAGGGGTACGGAAAACAATCCGCTCACCATCATACCACCACACGTTTTCATCATGCTCACTTACAAAGAGGACATCATTGTAAACCTCGGTGGCAACCAATTCATTGAAGTATTTCAGGAACGGTTTGATGTCCTTAATATCAGCATGTGCACCATCAGCAGGTACAGGGCCTACCTCTAAGTCTGTCTGATGCAAAGCCTCTAAATACTCACTCTTTTTACGGCTGCGTACCACAATCATCGGATAATCGTGGCGTGTCAGGATGAAGTTTACCATCAGTCGGGCTATACGTCCATTTCCGTCCTCAAATGGGTGAATGCGAATATATCTATAATGGAATAATGCGGCCAATTCCACAGGCGAAAGTTTTCCTTCCTGCTCAGCCTTGTTATACCAATCAACCAGGTCGGTCATTAAACCAGGAGTTTCTTCTGGTGAGGCATATTCAAATCGGTCGCCATAACGAGTGATAACGCTATTAGGACGAGTCTTATACTGTCCAGCATGAATGACATAACTTGTTTGTACACCTCCAGGGAGTTCACGATACACAGTATAGTTTTCACGGAGTAAGGTCTTATGTAGTGTACGGATGAAGTTCTGTGTCAGTGGCACTTCCTTCACGGCAGCCTCTTCAGTCATCATCTTCAGTCCTACATTACTCGCAGTCATCTCCTGCACATCACGCACATCGGCTTCTCCTATCACCTTACCAAAAAGCAGAAGAATTTCCGTCTGTCCATAAGTCAGCGTGTTGCCCTCAATATGATTACTATTGTAGTTGAAGTCCACAGTGAAGCGTCGGCTAAGCCTCTGCTTATCCTTTTCTGACAATGGTTGCAAATCGTGCCACGCAACCAGCGCCTTTTTGATATTAAGATATTTCATACAAAAGCAAATATATTTTTTATACTGCAATAATACAAAATATTTTCGAAATGGTTGTAACACTACAACCTTTTTTGATGTTTTTTGACAATTTATCTCCAAATTCATATTTTCAGCGAATTCAGACATAAAAATCATGCAAAGAGCTAGAAAACACTCCACAATATCTGTCATCAACAACAAATAAGATGCTCTTATCCCTACTACATATATAAAATCGGCAATAATTGCGATTTATTGCCGATTTTATATAACTCTAAGTCAAAGACTCAAGTATAAATAGGATTTGCCGTTCAAAAGAAACAGAAGTCAATTTGCCAAAAAGTTTAGTTTATCTTCATATAATATATCTATAATCCAAACTAAACCATTTCTTTCGGCAAATAATAACAGAGAAACTTTCAATGGCAATTCAAGGCAATATAAGAACAGTGTTTTACGTTATAATATAAACATCAGCAAAGAACTGAAAAGAAATGAGCATGAAAAGGCCACTTGGAGAGACAGCAATTGAAGCACAAATGCACTCGTTTCACAGTGAATGCAAGAATGTGCAAAAATACGTATTAACAAATGTGAATATGCAAAGAAACGCTTCACCGTATTTTTTGATGTTTGCTTTTTCTTTTTTTGGCGGCAACGTCATTTGCAGATTCTTGCCAATTTTCTGTCCCTCAGATGTCCCTCGGCATAACTTTTGCCCCTCCAAAATCACGCTAGATCACTGGTTTTCAGTGGGGCTATATTTGCAGATATTAGATTCTGCATCGGGAAATAGAACAATCGCAATTATGACACTTCTTTAGAATTACGAAAACTTGATTGATATGGACAGCAAATTCACATGGGTTCCCCTATATGAGGAATTGGCACAGGCTCTTCTTCGATATAAAGAAGACCGTACTGAGCTTGTCGAATGGATATATGAGGACCTTGGCAAAGTGGCAAGGGCAGACGGACAATCGCTTGTTGCATATCTAAAACAAAAAGATGGGTCTAGGATTTTCGACATCGATCCGTTTTCTGTATTCGCGATATTTAACAGAAGTACGAGCTGGGATAATCGAACTGAACTGCTGACGCATTTCAAGAAATAATTTAGGTTAACTTCAACTATCCCTTCAGATTTCAACGGTATACCTACAGTTGACGCAAGGCGATCATTTTTCTTCTCTTGGAAATCAGACAATAACAAGGTCATTCATGATTTGTGGCAATTGTTTGAGAAAGTCATTTCAAACCACGACATCTCAGAAGCATTTGATCAGGTCCTTGAAAATGGAATGCCCAAGTACAGCTTAACGATGTGCTTGTTCTGGATTTGTCCAGAAAAGTATCTCGCCCTCGATTCCAAAAACAGATCATACTTGGAATCCTTTGGTTTTCCTAATGAATTTCCGAAATTCAATTACGATGAATATTCTAACCTGATGACAAAGGTGCAGAAGAAGATAAACAATGGAGATATACCTTGTTCTTATTTCCTGGAGTTATCTTTATGTGCATGGAAAACTGCCACAACTACGACTAAAGTATGGCTAGTATGTTATACTTTTAGTGATAGTTCTCAATTCGACAGATTTGTTGAAAACTCAATATGGGAAGGACATTTCAATGATAATTCCATAAATGACCAGAAACTATTGACCCTAGCTTCAACTATCAAAAAGGGTGACGTACTTATCCTAAAATCCACATCCACAAAGGGAGCGAAACATGACCAGCCGTTCCTTCGTGTCAAGGCTGTTGCAGTCGTACTAAGCGATGTCACTTCCAGCAAGAATGATGGATATACATCGTGTGTGTGCAATGTGTAATACTACGGAATAAAAGATTGTGATTTCGACAATCCCGTTTTAGCCTCTTATAGAAAAACCATTCATCTAGCCGACTACAAAGCCAAGGCCTTGGTTGATTACGCCAATAGTTTGATAAATCCTACTCACATGCCTCAATTTAAATATAAAGAATACATTGACCTTCTTAAGGAAGCGCATAACTTAGTCCTTACTGGCGCTCCTGGTACTGGTAAGACACACATGGCTCAGGCAATAGCAGAAGAGATGGGCGCCGTGACCAAA
>Ga0129314_1002283_pt1 | contig 10989 bp, 6 predicted proteins | sample O1111metagenome_FD_94431 | JGI IMG/M metagenome (GOLD analysis project Ga0129314, IMG submission 94431) | Orangutan individual fecal microbial communities from fecal samples from Wisconsin, USA - O1111 metagenome | ecosystem: Host-associated > Mammals > Digestive system > Large intestine > Fecal...
CACCCGTGATCTGCTTGGCGCCCTGTACCGCAGCGCGCGCAGGCGGAATGCCACGGCCGCGCAAGCGATAGATGTTCTCCAGCACGACGATGGAGTTGTCCACGAGCATACCGATGGCCAGCGCGATGCCGCCAAGGGTGAGGACGTTGACCGTGAGGCCGGAGAAGTACATGAAGATGAGCGCGCACAGCACCGAGAACGGGATGGAGAACGCCACGATGAGCGTGGGCTTTACTGATTTAAGGAACAGGGCAAGAACCACAACGGCCAGACCCGCGCCCAGAACCAGTGACTGCAAGATGTTGCTGATGAACAGCTCGATGTAGGAGCCCTGGTCGTACAGGGCGTCAATCTCAAGGTTGGAGTTGTCCTTCTCGAGCTCAGCGACACGAGCGGCGCAGGCCTTCGATACGTCGGAGGTCGAGGTGGTCGAGGTCTTGTACACCGACAGCAGCAAACCCTTGCCGTCGTTGAGGCGCATGTAGGACTCGCCTGCGTTGTCGATGAGCGTGACGTCGGCCACATCGGAGAGCTTGACCGCGCCCACGCCGTCGATGTCGACAAGCACGAGGTCGGAAAGCTCGTCTGCCGAAGTGAAGCCCTCGCCCACGCGCACGAGCCACTGATCATCGTTGGCATCGCTCACATAGCCGGCAGGCATAGCGAAGTTCTGGGCAGAAATGGCCTGGGCCAGCGTGGTCTTATTGACAAGGGCGTCGATGTTGGCTTGGGCAAGCGCCTGGTCGCGCTGCTCGTTGAACTGCTCGCGAGAGGCCTTGAGCTGGGCCGCTTGCTCGTCGAGCTGGGCCTGGGCGGCATCGATCTGCGCGTAGGCGTCGGGGTTGGCGTCGCGCCCGCCTGTCTGATCGAGCTGGTCGCGTTGGGTGTTAAGGTCGGACTGGGCTTGCGCGAGCTGGGCGTCACCATCGTCTAGCTGCTGCTTGGCATCGACCAGGGAGTCGTCGACATGCGCCGCAAGCTTGTCGTTGACGGCGTCAATCTTCTTTTGGTTGAGGCGCACCTCCACCGACTGCTCCACCGCACCGGAAATCGAAACGTCGGCGACGCCGTCGATACGCTCGAACTCGGGAGCGATCTTGTCTTCGACATACGAGGTGAGCTCGTAGATGTCCTTGGAGTCATCGCGCACGCCCAGGTAGACCGTGGCCATCATGTCGGAGCTGATTTCCATGTAGTTGGGGCTGCCCGCGTCATCGGGCAGCCGCGAGGAGGCCTCGTTCACCGCCGAGGAAACCTTGACGAGCGCCGAATCCATATCGGTGCCGTCCTCAAACTCCAGGAAGATCATGGAGTAGTTGTCCGAGCTTTTTGAGGTGACGTTCGACACGCCGTTCACCGTGGCGAGGCTGCCCTCGAGCACATCGGTGATTTCGGACTCCACCTCCTCGGCGGTCGCGCCTGGGTCGGTGGTGATAACCGCCAGATAGGGCAGGTCCATCTCAGGGTACAGATCGGTCTTCATCTTGGAGAGGGACACGCCGCCCAAAATCAGAGCGACGATGACGGCCACAACGATGATGTAAGGCCGCTTGACAGAGAATCGGCTGAGCATGGGCTGGGCTTGTCCTTCCGACGACACATGTGGGAACGCCATGCCAAAAACAGGCGCATTTCGTTAACCTACCCTGTCTTCCCGCCTCCCTGTCGAGCATCGAGCAATTTCCTAGAATTTCTGGACTCTCGAACTCGTTAGCCACCTACAACGCCAAGAATGCGCCCCGCCCAGCACCCGAGACCTACAGCCCCGATGTCAGCCCGTAGCGTTGGCGGGGGCTGTTCTTCTTCTGGGTGGGTCGAATCACCCCTTGGGCAACAAGGCCCTGAACCGCCTTGAGCACCGTGGGTCGCGACCGGCCGGACTCCTCCATGAGCTCAGCCATGCTTGCTGTGCCGCGCATAGTGATAACCTCGACGATAAAATCGTCGAGCCTCATGATCACCTCGTCCTGCTTCACAAAGCCCCTAGCACACGTGACGGCATCCTCACGAACGCCTCGGCTGGCAGAACCCAAGGGCACGTCAGCCAGACGAAACGCGCCGGCGGACAGGCCGCCCTCATTGCGGCGGCGCATAATCAGCGTAAAAGCAGAAGGCGAATCATGCGGCTCTGGCGCAGACATGCCCGCCTCCTGAAGTGCTAGGCAGATGCTTTGATAGCCAGTGCCTCGGTTTTCTGCCACAAATCCGCCGCCCTCCAGGGGCGTGTTTTCTAGCAAAGCCGACAAGAACTGATTGCGGGCGGACGCTATAGGAGCATCTTCAAGCGACCGAATTGTCACACAGCCGTACAGTCCGCCCACATTTCTCACTTCAAGCCGGTCGTCGTACATGTCGACAGCGACGGGCGTCCCGAGCGCCTCGTCGGAATAATCGCGGTGCATGAGCGCGTTCACCACGGCCTCTCGTACTGCAACAAGCGGGTAATCTGGCACGTCGGTGCGAAACGCCCCCTCGATTCGCGCCCCCGTGCGCATATTGCGCCCGACCGCAACCAACACGTCTTGAACCATTGCCGGTATCGATCCCACGCACGTGGCCATGTCCAAAAAACGCCGCCCATCCGATGTGGGCTGGGCCTTGGTATTGCCCGGATAGCGTGTAAATACAACGCAAAGGCGAGGGAAAAATTCCTGGGGATAGACGCCCAGAGCCACAAGACCCGCCAACGTCGGACGCGGCTCCCCTGCCTCGTCCTTTGCAAGCACTCGAAGCTTGGTCAGTGCCGTCCCATCATCGAGATGGGCGAAGTTTCGAGGATGCACGGCCCTCTCGCGCGCAAGAACACCGGTCACCAGCTGGGGGTCCAAATCGGCAAGCGACGCATCCCCAACAACGCGCGCGTCGTAGCGGGGCTGCTCATGCTCGTCCATGAAGCGGTCAACCTCGTAAGGCGAAAGGCGGCAATCCCCATCTGCCATACGGATATACGACCCCATATATCTGCCCGACGCGCTCACATAGCACGGCTTGTCCTTAGGCCTCATCTCGGGAATATATGCCGTCACAACGGCTTTTCCTTCGAACTGCCGCGCATCGATAATCGCACGAACCGGAGGCGTCATACGCTCGCCGCACCATGTAGCAAGCATGTCTTGGATGCGGGCAGCATCAAACCCCTCGACAGGGATAAAGCCATCCTTTTCGCTCAGGCCGCAGACAATCAACCCGCCCGCCCCGTTGGCAAAAGCCGAGATGGTAGACCCGATGTCGCGCGGCAAGCCCCCGCGCGCCGTTTTGACCTCGCACGAGACTCTGTCAGTCCCCGCTACGCGCATGGAAGCGACCAGCCGCGCGAACCCCTCATCATCCATATTCGCAAAGTCAAGCATCGCGCCATCCCAACCCCGACTTATAAACTTGATAAGCAGTTTATCAGTATGCATAATACTTTACAAGTTGCTTTATGAGTAAGTATGCTTAATAGCAACCGGTTCGTGAATTACCAGCATAAGGACGCCTTGGCACAATGCTTGCTGTGATTGAAATCGCGTCAAAATCCCAGGCAGACAGCGATTGAAATCTCGTACTCATCGTCTGGCTATGGCTATATATCAACCAAAACGAAAGGGCCCTCTCGTTCGGGTTTATATCCAAAGCAAGAGGACCCGTGTATCAAAAGCTAAAGTACCAATAGGATTGAAGTGTCCTATTTCCCGTTCACGCAATTCTCGCCGGCGACGCGGCCGTAGAAGATGCACATGGAGGTGTCGGCGCCCTCCATGGCGCTGGGGGCCGCAACCCTCATTGATCTCATGAGTGCAGGAGCCTGCCGCGCCCTATTGCCAACAGCTCACACCGCTTTATTAGGAAGCGGGCCGGCCGGCCCTGCCGCTTACTTGTTCTAAGCCGCCGATTTGTTCAGTGCGCCTTAATACTCGGAGCTTAACAGGAAGTCCGCTATGTGCATCGTCTTGATGCCCTCATAGTTTCCTCCTGAGAACTCATCCGTTGTGAGAACATATTTGGGGTAGTTATCAGGAATCTCCAGCAAACGGTCGTATTCCCGTTTTTCCGTTTTCGAAGAGCGAAGCTCCTGCGTCACCTGCACATAGAGCTTTTCGTTTTGCCTGACAGCCACAAAGTCGATCTCGCCGTTGCCGGATTTGCCAACATTGACGGTATATCCTCTGCGGCAAAGCTCCAGGTACACGATATTCTCAAGGCTGGATGCCACGCTGTCAGCGTTGTAGCCGAGGACGCTGTACCTCAGGGCGGTGTCCGCAAGATAGAATTTCTCCTGCGTTTTCAGGATTTCCTTACCCTGCAAATCAAAACGAGAGCAACGGTGAAGCAGATATGCCTTTTCCAGCTTCTCCAAGTAGCTGTAAACCGTTTCGTTGTCCAGCGCGCGGTGCTCCGCTTTCAGATAATCCGAAATGGATTTTGCCGAGAAGGTATTGCCGACATTGTTGAAGGCGTACTTGACCACTCGTTCCAACTGGTCAACCTTCCTCACCTGATTGCGCCTTACAATATCCGAGAAGATCGTGGAGCTGTAAATATCCCGCACGATGGTGTAGACCTCGTCCTGGGAGAACTCCTGCAAATGCGTTGCTGGGAAACCGCCCAGGCGTACATAGTTAGCAAGCTCCGCCCTCGGCTCTCCAACCTCGGTATATTGACTTTTGAACATCAGGTATTCGCCAAAGGACAATGTGAAGATGCGGAAAGATACATACCGTCCCGTCAGATAGGTTGAGATCTCAGAGGACATCATTCGGGAGTTTGAGCCTGTCACATACAGGTCAACATCGAAGTCGGATGCCAGCGAATTGACGACCTTTTCCCAGCCCTTGATTTCCTGCACCTCATCGAGAAACAGATAGGTTTTTCCATCAGGCGAAAGACGCCCCTTGAGCTGCGCATACATCTGCTTTGCCGTCATATCCTCGTATTCCATCGAGTCATAGCGGCAGCTGACAATGCGCTCCTCCGGAATACCTCGCTGCGTTTTCAGCCGTTCCATGATCATTTTCAGAATCGTTGACTTTCCGCAGCGGCGCACTCCCGTGAGGATTTTTACAAATGGCGTATCCACATAAGCCATAATCTTATCTACATACAAAGGTCTGTAGATCATCGTGACCACCTCCGTTTGTAGATAATATGCCGCAATTCTCTGCAAAAATCAATTTGTTTTGCGATTATAACCGCAAAACTTTTAGACAATTTATTTTATTGCGGATAGAACGTCAAAAAGTGAGGGTTAAGCACCCTGTCCGGTTTTACCGTACGAACCCACATGTACAACATGTACCGAAAGCTAGGCGTAACTTCACGCACCAAGCTGCCGGCGCTCGTGAACAAGCAGGCCCAGCCACCTGGCGAAAGCCTGTTACTCCTCCACGGCGAAACTGTTCTTGCCCGTGGCCTTCGCATCGTACATGGCGCGGTCGGCGCGCTGGATGAGGGCCTTCGCGTCCAAGTTCTCGACCTCCTCCTGGTAGTAGGCACCAACGCTGAAGGTGACCCTCATGCCCCCGTCGACTTCGATGGGTGGAATCGACCGCAGCCGACGCTCAAGTTCTGCCTCGCTGACGTTGCGCAGCGCGGCAATGAACTCGTCGCCGCCATAGCGCGCCAAAATGTCCTCGGCCGTAGGTGCCAGGGCCTCGCGCAAGGCATCGGCCACCCGAGAGAGCGCCTCATCGCCCGCCAGATGCCCCAGGCAATCGTTGATACCCTTGAAGTCATCGATGTCGAACATCACCACAGAAAGCGGCGTGCCATCGAGAACCGAACGGTTGATGAGGATGTCCAGACGCTCGTCAAGATAGCGCCTGTTGGAGAGCCCGGTGAGATCGTCGGTGTACATCTTACGGTTGAATGTGGTGACGCGGTCGACGAACTCGTTGTTGCCAAACGCTGAGAGCAGCACGTTGTCGTTCGAGGCCGTGACGACCTCCAGCACGTATCGCTTGCCGTCGACCTCCACGGGTTGAGCCACCACATGATAGATGTCGCTGCCGATGAACTCGAATTTTGAGTACCGCTCGCGCTCTATGAAGCACCGCGCCGACACGCAGTTCTCGCAGCGTGCGGCCTTGTTCCACACATGGAAGCAACTGTCTGGCTGGGCATGGAGCATGCCGTCTTCGATAGTATATGCCGTCATGCTGATGGGATCGACCAAGCGCACCACGTCGAACAGCTGGGACATCTCAGCAACGAGCTCCTGGAAGTGAGCTTTCTTATACGTAGGCCCGTTCTCCACGAGGCATCCTCCAACTGCGGTTTGACAAACGCCGTGTATCTTAACCCAATGTCATGCGTTGCGTCGTGACAAAGAAGTATGCCTTGCCTCCCTCTAGGGCTATCATTGCCCCAACAAGAGGCGCGGGAGGTCAACATGCGTTGCGAAGACATTGCGGAACTATCGGCAAGGGTACTGCTGGCGTACTATGACAACGATATCGAGCCTTTTCTGGACGCCTGCCATCCAAACGTGCTTTGGATTGGCCCCGGCGAGGGTCAGATCATTCACACGCAGGAAACGCTCAGACACACCTTCTATGCCGAGAAAAACAATCTAAAGTTTGCAGTTCACGACCTCAGCGTCACCGCGCTTCCCACCGGAAGCCCCTCGGTCATCGAGGTAGTGTTGATGTTCCTCGTCGACACATTCTGGCCAAACGGGACAAGCGGCCGCGTAAGCCAGCGAATCCATCTCAGCTGGGTAGGCTGCAAAGAAACGCCGCGCATCCTTTTGTGCCATATCTCAAATGCCATCGCATACGACGAGCGCGACACCATTTATCCCCTGCATTATGACAAGACATTTGGAACGGAGATGCACTACGCGGGGGCTCCCGCTTCAGGCAGAGTCTGCTTGCGCACAAAGGAGCGGACGTCGATTTACCTCGACCACGAGCACATCACGTATGCAGAGAGTTGCGGCCGTCACGCGCTTGTCCATACCTCCGAAGACGTCTATGAAACCACCGAGTCCCTTTCGGCAATTGCCAAGCTCTACCAAGACCTGCTTGTGCGCTGCCATGCAAGTTACCTGGTCAACCCGGCTTTCATCTCGAGCATCTCGCGTTTTCAAGCTGAATTGCACGACGGAACAATCTTGCCGATCCCAGAGAAAAAGTACACCACCATTCGAGCGCTTCTCGAGCAGAGGATGCGCTAGAGAAGCGACGGAAGACCCCTCAGGCGGAGCCGCAAAAATACCCGCGGCCCCTCCCTGACGCTTTTCCAGCGCCAATACGGGAGAGGCCGAGAAATCGGCAGCACCGATGGTCAAATGGATTGTAGATTTGCCACGAGTTGTCCCTAAGCGCTGGTCACCACAGCCGAACATCAGCCGATATCGAAGCGCCGCGGCATCCAAACAAGCATGCCACGGCGCCCTCTTGCGATTCCTACCCCACCCTGTGCACAGCGGCGACGCACTTCTCGGGATCGTCGGAGAAGTGCAGGTACGTGAAGAGGTCGGATGTATTGCGAGCCTCGACACCGTCAAAGAGCGTACGGGCGCCCAGACCGAAGCCGAGCGTCTCCGTAGTGCCGGCTGCCACAAGTATCTCGTAGGGGCTCTCGTGACCAGGCAGGGCCCAGCACCCAGGGAAATACTCGGCAAAGCCGGCTGCGGCGAGATCCTCCTGCATGGCCGCACGTACCTGCTCCGCCTCCTCGGCGCCAGAGGTGCAGGCCGCGGCAGATGCGGGCACGGCAAGGTTCGCCGCAGGCCTGCAATCCCCCAGGCGCACCTCGCTTGCGCCATAGGCCAAGGCTGCTTCCACACTTGCGCGTGCCGAGGCAGGCGTCTGCCCCGGGATACCCACAAGCAGCTCAAACGCAAGGTCCACCTCGCGACCGGCCAGGCGCACACCATGGCCGCACTCTGGCAGGGCACCAAGCACCATGCGTGTCACGTCCATAGCACTCGGATCGAGCACGCGACCCAGGACTCGCCACTCCTTGAGCGAACTCGTGGCGTAATCCATCACAATGCGGCTCACATGCCCGATGCGAAAAGCGTCCACCGAAGCGGCCGCCACCATGCCGGGTCGGGCGCGAAGTGCAATCTCCGCACCCGGTGCGAGGTTGAAGCTCTGGCGCACGTCGCGCAGGAGCGCCCCCAGGGCGTCATCAGCCACATGTGCCGCCATGCCGCCGGTGAGAGCCACGGCCTGCACCTGGCAGTCGGCATAACCGGGCGCGCTGGCGAGCACTTCACGGGTGAGTGCCTCCACATAGGCATGGCCATCCACCATGCGCGAATCGAGCATGCCCGGCACACCGTTGCCGCCTGCTTCCGGCGAGAAGGGCATGCGCAGCTCGACTACGATGGGACGCAAACCCGTCCCTTCCGCCATCGTTTTGCACTCCATAGCCCGCAAATCACCTTTGCAACCGTCGTTTGTACCCATGCCCTCGCGCACTCCCCTCGAATCCATGCCCGTTTGCGACCGATGCCGTACAAAAAAACCGGCACGTTTGCGTTTTGTTGAAAGAGGAGGACGTACAGTCAAAAGCCGCACCTCATCTACCTGCGACGATGCAACCGCCCATTGAACGGATAGTCACCTCGTCGCAATTAAAACGCAAACATGCGGGAGTTTAGAGCATTGGCGTGCCGGCTGTCCCACCAATATCCGACGAAAAGGGTGTGGGCAGCACGCATACGCGCCGCCCACACCCCTCATAAGCTGCTGGCCTACCCGGAGAATACCTTACTCCGCCAGGCTACCGAGGTGCTCGCCGAGCAGCGCGCCGAACACGGTGGCAAAACCGATGGAGATGCCGTTCATAGGCGCGGTGTACTGCAGCGGGAAGCGGCCGCCCGAGCAGTTGCCCGTGGCAAAGAGACCCTCGACGGGCTCGAAGTGCTGGTCGAGCACCTGCTGGTTGCCGTCGACGAACAGACCCGACAGCGTGACGAGCACGATGTTGGCGTTGCGGGTGTTCTTCTCGGCATAGAAGGGACCCTCGTTGATGGGCCACATCATGTCGGCAGGCTTGGCGTAATCCTCGTCCTTGCCAGCCTCGGCGTACTTGGAGTAAGTCTCGACGCTCTCGACGAAGTTCGCAGCAGCCTCGACCTCGAGACCGAGGTAGCCAGCGAGGGTCTCCAGGTCGTCAGCAGCGAAGACGCCGTTGGCACCCTCAGCACCGGCCTCATAGGCCTCCTTCAGCTTGGCCTCGTACTCGTCCATCTTGGCGTCGGAGATGTCAGCGCAGTTGAAGTGGCCCAGGGCCTGGTTCTGGGCAAACTCGCGCCAGTGACCGTTGTCCCACACCTGGATGATGTCGGAGTCGATGGGCTGGCGGGCACTCTGGCAGCCGGCGACGAACGGCACACCGAAGGCCTCGTTACAGAAACGCTTGCCGTACTTGTTGATCCAGCAACCGGCAGCGGCACCGAAGAAGCCCATGGGAAGGGCGCTCGTGGCGCCACCCATGGCAGCACGGGGACCGATCTCCATCACACCGCCGGCCCAGATGCCCATCTTAATGCCGTAGCCGTCGCGACCCGAGCCCACGAGCTGCGTGTAGGGGTTGCACTCCTGCACCTCGGTGCACAGGGCGCTGTACATATCAGAGTTGGCGGAGAAATCGCCCATGGCAAGAACGACGCCGACCTTGGCGTTGATCTGCTTGTAGGCGCCGCTCTCGTTGTCCTGCACGATGGCACCCGTGACCTTGCCGTCCTGCTTGATGAGGACGACGGCCGAGGTACCAAAAAGCGCCTGCGAATCGGGGCTTGCCTCGATACCCTTGTCGACGGAGGCGGTGCAGAAGGCGCCGGAGCTCTCAAAAACGCCGGAGCCGAGCTTCAGCGTGGCCGGATAGGTCCAGAAGTAGCCCTTCTTATAGCTATAGTCGCTACCAGGCTGAATGGTGCACACAGACGACACGGCGGTGATGTCGGGCTGAAGCTCCATCATCCAGTCGACCATCTCGCCGTTGCGCTTGGCAAACTGCTTGATGAGGTCGGGCTGGGCACGGCCGGCGCTCTGGAGCTGGTAGGAGTCGATGAAGTCCCACGGGTCAAACGTGTCCTTGGACACACCGAGGACCTTCTCCTGCCACTCAGAGTTGAAGTGACCCAGCTCGCCGCCGTACGTGGTGAAGCCGTCCTTGTCCTGGGTGTCGATGCCCACGACGGTCAGTCCCTTCTCGGCCGCCATGCGGAAGCACTGCGAACCGGAGTAGCCCAAGCCGAGCACCACGACGTCGGCGTCGATGGTCTCGGCGATGTCGGAATCGGCGATGACAGGAGCCTCGCCCACCCAGTTGCGACGCATGGAGTAGTAGACGGTGTCACCGTTCTCGTCGACACGAGCCACGTCGTCCTCGCCGGAGTAGGGCGGAGTGGTGGGCTCGGCGCTCATGGGACCGCCAGCAGGCGCGCCGCCCTCGGGGCCACCAGCAGGCGCACCGCCCTCGGGAGCACCGCCCTCGGCAGGCGCATCAGCCAGGGCTGCGCTGGCAGCCACGGTCATCGCGGCGGCGCCGGCAGCAGCAAGGAAAGAACGGCGGGAAACACGGGAAGCCTGGGACATGCAGATACCTCCTCTTGAAGGCCGGGACGATGAGCCCACGGCCGTTGACAGATCACAGGCGCCGTTCCGCTCGCGACGCGGCACCTGCACTGGACCTAAGGGTAGGCAAACCCACCCACAAGGCCATACCTAATTGTTACGAGCTATCTACCAGGCAAAATGTTTGACAAAGCAAGTGCGATACCCAATATCTGCTATCCGTATCGCACGCTTTGGTGTATGCGATGCCCACGAGGTACCACACTATGCGCGGCTAAAGGCTATCCATGTCGCACGCTTTTGAGTATGTGATGGTCCCTCTCTCGTGCTCTGCCGAATTGCCTTGAGAGGCGTTGTCCCACCACGGCCGACACCATCTCCGCCTACCACATACCAAAAAAGGCGCACCCGCGGGCCTTAAGCCCTGGCAGGTGCGCCTTAGCACAAACGCGATTTCGCCCGCGGTGTTCTCTTA
>Ga0129314_1002287_pt1 | contig 10982 bp, 6 predicted proteins | sample O1111metagenome_FD_94431 | JGI IMG/M metagenome (GOLD analysis project Ga0129314, IMG submission 94431) | Orangutan individual fecal microbial communities from fecal samples from Wisconsin, USA - O1111 metagenome | ecosystem: Host-associated > Mammals > Digestive system > Large intestine > Fecal...
CACGGATACTGATACTGACACGGATACTGATACAGACACAGATACTGATACTGACACGGATACTGACACAGACACGGATACAGATACAGACACAGATACAGATACTGACTCAGACACGGATACCGATACTGACACGGATACCGATACGGATACTGACACAGATACAGATACGGATACCGATACCGACACAGATACTGATACCGATACCGATACAGACACTGATACTGACACGGATACCGATACCGATACTGACTTAGACACAGATACAGATACGGATACTGACACTGATACTGATACGGATACAGATACTGACACAGACACAGATACTGACACCGATACGGACACAGATACAGACACAGATACTGATACGGATACCGATACAGATACAGATACCGACACAGATACTGACACAGACACGGATACTGATACTGATACTGACACAGACACTGATACCGACACAGACACAGATACAGATACTGACACGGATACCGATACAGACACTGATACCGATACTGACACAGATACGGATACAGACACGGATACTGATACCGACACGGATACCGATACAGACACTGATACCGATACTGACACAGATACGGATACAGACACGGATACTGATACCGACACAGACACTGATACTGATACCGATACTGATACAGACACAGACACAGATACTGACACGGATACAGACACAGATACGGATACAGACACAGATACCGATACTGATACAGACACAGATACAGATACAGATACGGATACAGACACGGATACCGACACAGATACTGATACAGACACAGACACGGATACCGATACAGACACGGATACCGATACGGATACTGACACTGATACCGACACGGACACGGACACAGATACCGACACGGATACAGATACCGATACTGACTTAGACACGGATACTGACACAGATACAGATACCGATACAGATTCTGACACAGACACGGATACCGACTTAGACACAGATACTGATACCGATACTGACACTGATACTGATACTGACACAGACACAGATACAGATACAGATACAGACACGGATACAGACACCGATACTGATACTGATACGGATACCGATACAGATACTGACACTGACACAGATACAGACACTGATACTGATACCGATACTGACACTGACACAGACACGGATACTGATACTGACACTGACACGGATACCGATACTGATACTGACACAGATACCGATACAGACACGGATACGGATACAGACACAGATACTGACACAGATACCGATACTGACACTGACACAGATACTGATACCGATACAGATACTGACTTAGACACCGACACGGATACAGACACTGACACGGATACTGACACAGATACAGATACGGATACTGACACAGACACTGATACGGATACTGACACAGATACAGACACGGATACAGACACGGATACTGACACAGATACAGATACAGATACAGATACTGACACTGATACCGATACTGACACGGATACAGATACCGATACAGATACTGACACAGACACGGATACTGATACAGATACCGATACAGACACTGATACAGATACTGATACGGACACCGACACAGATACGGATACAGACACGGATACTGACACGGATACAGATACAGACACAGATACTGACACGGATACAGATACTGACACAGATACAGATACTGACACTGATACGGATACAGATACGGATACTGACACAGACACGGATACAGATACTGATACAGACACAGATACCGATACAGACACAGATACCGATACTGACACGGATACCGATACAGATACTGACACTGACACAGATACGGATACTGATACTGACACAGATACTGACACAGATACAGATACTGATACTGACTCGGATACAGATACAGACACTGATACTGATACAGACACGGACACGGATACTGATACCGACACAGATACAGATACTGACACAGATACAGATACTGACACAGATACAGACACTGACTCGGATACTGATACGGATACCGATACAGATACTGACACGGATACAGATACAGATACAGACACGGATACTGACACAGACACTGACACAGATACGGATACTGACTTAGACACTGATACAGATACGGACACCGACACAGATACAGACACGGATACAGATACAGACACGGATACAGATACTGATACAGACACCGATACTGACACTGATACCGACACAGATACAGATACCGACACAGATACAGACACTGACACGGATACTGACACAGATACTGATACCGATACAGATACTGACACAGACACGGATACAGATACAGACACAGATACAGACACTGACACGGATACTGACACGGATACGGATACAGATACTGACACAGATACTGATACTGACACCGATACGGATACAGACACAGACACGGATACCGATACTGACACCGATACCGACACGGATACAGACACCGATACCGACTCGGATACTGACACAGATACCGATACTGATACAGACACAGACACTGATACTGACACAGATACTGATACTGACACAGATACTGATACTGACACGGATACCGATACAGATACTGACACAGATACTGACACGGATACTGACACAGATACGGATACTGACACAGATACGGATACCGATACTGATACGGACACGGATACCGATACTGATACTGACACAGATACAGACACGGATACCGATACCGATACAGACACGGATACTGATACTGACACAGATACAGATACGGATACGGATACAGATACAGACACGGATACGGATACTGACACTGATACGGATACAGACACAGATACTGACACGGATACAGACACTGACACAGATACCGACACTGACACGGATACGGATACTGACACCGACACTGACACGGATACTGACACCGACACAGATACGGATACAGATACTGACACAGATACTGACACAGACACGGATACCGATACCGATACTGACTTAGATACGGATACCGATACAGATACTGACACAGATACCGATACGGATACAGATACCGATACTGATACAGACACAGATACAGATACTGATACAGACACAGATACTGACACGGATACCGATACTGACACGGATACAGATACGGATACGGACACGGATACAGACACGGACACAGATACCGATACTGACACAGACACTGATACTGATACAGACACAGATACCGATACAGACACAGATACTGATACTGATACAGATATGGATACAGATACAGATACCGATACAGACACGGATACCGATACAGATACTGACACGGATACAGATACTGATACAGATACAGACACAGATACTGACACAGATACAGATACTGACTCGGATACAGATACCGACACAGACACAGATACGGACACAGATACTGACACTGATACCGATACTGATACAGACACAGATACGGACACAGATACTGATACGGATACCGACACGGATACAGATACTGATACAGATACCGATACAGACACGGATACAGACACGGATACTGATACTGATACTGATACTGACTCGGATACTGATACAGACACTGATACTGACACAGATACCGATACGGACACAGACACCGATACTGATACCGACACAGACACTGATACAGATACTGACACAGACACTGACACGGATACTGATACCGATACAGACACAGATACAGACACAGACACTGACACGGATACCGATAACGATCGTGTAAACGGTGATGAAGTTGACTTTGACGACAGAACACCTCAGGGTGAGCGTGTAAACGGCGATGACAGCAACGGTAACCTTGAGCGTACTGACTTTGACAACACAAACGGCAACCCCAATACCGGCGTTGGCATTGACGGAACGCTTGCGGCAGGTGCGGCGGCTACAGCGGCTCTTGCAGCAGCAGGACTTCTTCTCGGTAAGCGTAAGAAAAAGGATGAATCCGAAGAATAATTGGTGAATAACCAAACAGCTGTATGGCTAAAAACCATACAGCTGTTTTCTTGTATAAAGGCAAAAAAATAACGGCAATCAACACGATTGCCGTTATTACCGTTTTGTCAGGTTTTCTTGAACTGACTGTTGTAAAGTTCCGCATAGAATCCGTTCTTAGCAAGAAGCTGATCGTGATTACCTATCTCGATGATCCTGCCCTTATCCATTACCAGAATGGTATCGGCATTTTTTATAGTCGATAATCTGTGAGCTACTATAAAGCTCGTTTTGCCCTTTGTCATCTTTGCGAAAGCGTTCTGAATCTTCATTTCGGTCTTTGTGTCAATGCTGCTGGTCGCTTCGTCAAGAATCAGCATAGGAGGCATTGCAAGCATTACACGGGCTATGCACAAAAGCTGCTTCTGACCCTGTGAAATACCGTCATTGTCGCTTATTATCGTATCATAACCGTCTTTCATACGCTTTATAAAGCTATGGCAGTGAGCGGCTTTTGCGGCGGCTACAATTTCTTCTTCAGTTGCGTCCTGTTTTCCGTACGCTATATTTTCACGGACTGTTCCTTCGAAGATCCATGTTTCCTGAAGCACCATGCCGTAGCTGAGCCTGAGCGAATCACGGGTCACGTCCTTTATATTGTTGCCGTCAACCGAGATACTGCCATTATCCGTATCATAGAACCGCATAAGCAGGTTGATTATAGTGGTTTTACCGCAGCCGGTAGGACCTACAATAGCTATCTGCTGACCGCTCTTTACATCAAGATTAAGGTCCTTGATAAGTTCTTTTTCGGGAACGTAGGAGAAGTCAACGTGGTCGATCTTTACGTTTCCGCTTACATCTGTAAGCACCTTGTTGTCAGCGTCGGATATTTCATCGTCGCTTTCGGTGAGGGCGAATATACGTCTTGCCGAAGCAAACGCCGATTGTAATTCGGTAACAACGCCTGAAATTTCGTTGAACGGCTTTGTATACTGGTTGGCGTATGATAAAAATGCGGAAAGCTGACCTACCGTGATGCCGCCGCCTATAGCGCTGAGTGCGCCGAAAATTCCGACACCGGCATATACAAGACCGTTTACAAATCTTGTGGAGGGATTGGTAAGGGCAGAGTAGAACTGCGCTCTTACGCCGACCTTATACAGCTTTGCGTTAAGTTCTTCGAATTTTTCTTCGCTGTATTCTTCACGGGAGAATGCCTTTACGACCTTCTGATTTCCGATATATTCTTCGGCAAGTCCGGTGATCTGACCTCTGAGCGCCGCCTGCTCCTTGAATTTCTTTGAGCAAAGTCTTGCTATGGTAGAAGCCACAATCAGTGATACAGGGGTAATAACGATAACTACAAGCGCAATGCCTACGTTTATAGAGAACATAAAGCAGAGTGTTCCTATTATAGTGACAGAGCCTGTGAATATCTGCTGAAATCCCTGCAGCAGACCGTCAGATACGGTATCAATGTCCGCAACGACTCTGCCTATTATATCGCCGTGCGGAGTAGAATCTATATATTTCAGCGGTACACGCTGAAGCTTGTTGAAAGCGTCTGTTCTTAAATCTCTTACCGTTCTTTGAGTGAGTATGTTGGTGCAATAACCCATAAACCACTGGAATCCAGCACCTACGATTACTACAACGGCAAGTTTAATAATTATCGGCAGGATCTTTTCAAAATTAACGTTGTTAATATCAATGATAAAGTCAACAGCCTGACCGATAAGCACCGGGGCATACAGCGTTGCTATTGCGCTTATAACAGCGCTGACTATCGTGAAAACGAGATAGAACGTATAAGGCTTTGTATATTTCAGCAGCTTTGCAAGAACGGTAAAACCGCTGTCGTTATTTTTTTTACTCATCGCCGTTTATCTCCTTTTCAAGTTCTTCCGCACTGAACTGAGTAAGACAGATCTGACAGTAATCGGTACAGCTCTGTAACAGCTCTTTATGTGTGCCTAAGCCGACTGTTTTGCCATCGTCAAGTACGATAATCTGATCGGCATTTTTGACTGTGTTCGCTCTTTGAGAAATGATAAACACCGTCATATCAGAGCAGTTTTCCTTGATTGCCGTTCTCAGCTTTGCGTCTGTAGCAAAGTCAAGTGCGCTTGCGCTGTCGTCAAGTATCAGTATCTCAGGGTCTGCGGCTATTGCCCTTGCAATAGTAAGCCTTTGCTTCTGACCGCCGGAAAGGTTCTTACCGCCCTGAAGTATCTCATAATCAAGCCCGTTTTCAAGTTTTTCGACAAACTCATAAGCCTGTGAGATTTTCAGCGCACGCCATATCTGCTCGTCTGTTATATTATCTCCGCCCCACTTCATATTTTCACGGATCGTACCGCTGAAAAGTACGGCTTTCTGAGGAACGACCGCTATCTTTTTGCGAAGACTGTTAAGGCTGTATTTTCTGACATCTGTTCCGTAAACTTCAACCGAACCGTCTGATGCGTCATAGAATCGTGGGATAAGATTTATAAGCGTTGATTTACCGCTGCCCGTACCGCCTATTATGCCTATCGTCTGACCTTTTTCGGCAGTGAACGATATATCTTCAAGCGCATATTCACTGTTATCGTGATAGCTGAAATACACCTTGTCGAATTTTACGGCAGGAGCAGAACTGTCGCCGTTTTCTTCGGTGCTGTCTGTATCTGTAACGGACGGCTTTGTGTCAAGCACCTCGTTTACTCTTGCCGCACAAGCCGCCGACTTTGTGAAGATAACAACAAGGTTTGCAACAACCACAAGGGCGAGCAGAATCTGATTCATATAGTTTACAAGTGCGATAACCTGACCTTGTGTAAGGTCACCGACATTTACCGAGAATCCGCCGAACCATATTATTGCAACGATTGCAAGGTTCAGTATAATAGCGTTGACAGGGCTGAGCAGTGCCGAGATCTTGCCGGCTCTCACTGCCGCTTTTTCAATATCCTCAGCGTTATCCTTGAAACGTTCTATTTCGTGCTGCTGCTTTGAAAACGCTCTTACGGCTCTTGCACCGACAAGATTTTCACGGGTGATGAGCGAGGTCTTGTCCAGCTTTTTCTGTATCGACTTGAAGAAGGGGATAGTCCTTGTTGTGACAAGCCACATAACAATCGCAACAAGCGGAATAACGATAACGAAAATCAGTGCTAATTTCACATCTATCATAAAAGCCATTATCGTTGAACCGATAACCAAAAACGGCGCTCTTACCACAAGTCTTATCAGCATCGCAACAGCGACCTGCAGCTGATTTATATCGGAGGTAAGCCTCGTTATAAGTGATGGCGTGCCGAATTCGTCAACCTCCTTGTGCGAAAGAGTGTTGATATGATGATACAGCTCACGTCTTAACTCTGTGCCGAAGCCCTGCGACGCAACCGATGCCACATACTGACATATAAGCGCAAATCCAAGACCGCATACACCGAGCAGAACAAGCACTCCGCCTATCTTCCATATATAACCGCTGTCTTTGTTTGCAATACCTACGTCTATTATCTTCGCCATGACCAGAGGAACGATAAGCTCAAATACCGCCTCGGTCAGCTTGAAAATAGGTCCGAGTATTACGTTTTTTCTGTATTTTTTAAGATACTTAACCAGTTTTAGCATATTTCACCGTCCAATAATAATGACATCGGAGCAAAATCCGATGCCATTACGAATATTTAATTATTATCAGCCAAGAACTTTCTTGATTTCTTCAGGCAGAGAGACAGCAAAGCTGTCGCCTACCAACAGGCTGATCTCGTCAACGCTCGTTGTTATTAGCATTACATCAGCGCATATGTTTTCGCAAGCCTTAAATACCTTAGCCGCAAAACCTGCCTGATCAACCATTTCCTCGCTCTTGATAACTATCTTTACATTACCGCTGTTTACACAGGGTGTTATTCCGTGTACTGCAGTTATTCTGGGTAAAACGGTAAGCAGTGTGGGTATATCATCATCGCTGAACGTAAAGCCGAATGAGAACATATCCGACTTAGGAGGTGTCTGCGAGATCATATCTACATTGATACCGCTTTCGGCTACCGCTGAAAGAGTAGTTGAAACAAAACGCTTTCTTGACGGAACATCTGAAAATGTTACGATTGATATGTTTTCGTATACTTTAATATCTGTCATATTGACCTCCGTTATGCTTCGGAAAGAAGATCCGACATCTGATAAAGACCTTTTTCACAGCCGCTTAAGAATACTGCCGCATTGACAGAGCCGACTGCGAATACCTGTTTTGAGCCTGCGCTGTGAGAAAGAGTTATCACTTCGTCACGTCCCGCAAATATAACATCATGCTCGCCTACTATTGTACCGCCTCTTATCGAGTGCATACCGATTTCGGTTTTCTCACGGGGCTTTCTCACGCTGTGGCGGTCATATACATAGTGCATCTTGTTGCCAAGCTCTTCGTTTATCGCTTCCGCTATCATTATTGCCGTTCCCGAAGGAGCGTCCTTCTTGAGATTGTGATGCTTTTCAACTATCTCAATATCAAACTGATCGCCGAGTACCTTTGTTGCACGCTTTGCAAGATCAACAAGAAGATTTATTCCGAGCGACATATTGAATGTGAAGAACACGGGAATCTGACCCGCCGCTGTCTTTATCTGCTTTATCTGTTCATCTGTGTAGCCTGTCGTTGCAATAACTACGGGAACATTGTTTATTTTGCAGTAGTCGAGCAGCTCGTCAAGCAGTGAGGGGTGCGAAAAGTCTATTATAACATCGGGCTTTTCCGGCAGATCGAATAACTTCTTGCAAACGGGGAAGTCAGCGTACTGTTCGCCTGCTATATCAATGCCGGCTGTTATTTCGCAGTCATCTCTCGTATTGACAATGTCATTTATTACTCTGCCCATTTTGCCGCAGGCACCTGTAATTACAATTCTCGTCATATTAACGTCCTTTTTCTGAATTTACTTTGTAAGACCAAGCTTTTCCATAGATGAGAACAGCTTAGCTATCTTTGCGTCTTCCATTCTTATAAGCGGAAGTCTGCACTCGCCGACATTCTTGCCCATTATGTTAAGTGCTTCCTTAACGGGAATGGGGTTGACATCTATGAAAAGATCGTTTGTAAATTCAAGGAGCCTTAGCTGTAACTCAGCCGCTTTCCTATAATCGCCTTCAAGACAGCAGCTTGCTATCTCGTGCGTTTCGGCAGGAAGGCAGTTTGCAAGTACCGATATAACACCCTTACCGCCGAGCGACATTATAGGTACTATCTGGTCGTCGTTACCCGAATAAATGTCAAGGTCGGTTTCAGCCGCTATCTTGGCTACTGCGCTTATATTTCCGCTTGCTTCCTTTGCGGCAACTATGTTGTCCTTCTTTGCAAGCTCCTTGTACGTTTCAACAGAAATGTTCACACCTGTACGGCTGGGAACGTTGTAGAGGATTATCGGCAGGCTTACGCTGTCCGCTATTGCACTGAAGTGTGCAATAAGTCCTCTCTGCGAAGTCTTGTTATAATAAGGTGTCACAAGGAGCAGTGCATCAGCACCGAGCGCCTCGGCTTCTTTTGAAAGCTGAATGGCATAAGCGGTATCGTTACTGCCTGCACCTGCTATGACAGGAACTCTCTTTGCTACCTTTTCAACGCAGAAGCGGATACATTCCTTATGCTCCTCGTCTGTCATAGCCGCAGATTCACCTGTTGTGCCGCACACTACTATAGCGTCCGTTCCGCCGGCGATCTGCTCCTCTATACGATCTGCAAAATTATCGTAGTTGATGCTCCCGTCCTCGTTCATAGGGGTCACTATAGCTACTGCAGAGCCTGTAAAAATTGTCTTTTTCATCGGATACCTCCGTGTTCAATGAATCAAAATCAGTCGAAATAACCCTTTGCGGCATAAAGCTCAGCCATTTCAACTGCGCCGCCTGCGGCACCTCTTAATGTGTTGTGTGACAGGCAGACAAACTTGTAGTCGTACTGTGTGTCTTCTCTTAATCTGCCGATCGAAACTGCCATACCGCCTTCAAGGTTTCTGTGCAGCTTAGCCTGAGGCATATTGTCTTCTTCAAAGTAGTTAAGGAACTGCTTGGGAGCGGAGGGAAGTTCAAGCTCCTGCGGTGCGCCCTTGTATTCCTTCCAGATATTGAGGATCTCTTCCTTTGAGGGCTTGTTCTCGAAGCTAACGAATACTGCGGCAAAGTGGCCGTTTGATACGGGAACTCTGAGGCACTGTGTTGTGATTGCGGGAGCGGCAGCCTTTACAATCTTGTCGCCCTCGATCTTGCCCCATACCTTCAGAGGCTCCTGCTCGCTCTTTTCTTCCTCACCGCCAATGTAGGGGATAAGGTTATCTACCATTTCAGGCCATGTTTCGAATGTTTTGCCGGCACCTGAAATTGCCTGATATGTGCAGGCGAGTACCTTTGTGATACCAAACTTGCGTAAGGGGTTGAGAGCAGGAACGTAGCTCTGGATAGAGCAGTTTGACTTAACTGATATGAAACCTCTCTTTGTGCCAAGACGCTTCTTCTGAGCCTCAACGATAGCCATATGCTCGTCGTTGATTTCGGGGATGATCATAGGAACATCGTCTGTGAAACGGTTAGCTGAGTTGTTGGACATAACGGGGCATTCGTGCTTAGCGTAAGCCTCTTCAAGAGCCTTTATCTCGTCCTTCTTCATATCTACTGCGCAGAATACGAAGTCGACCTGTGATGCGATCTTTTCAATATCGGCAGTAGCATCCATAATAACAATGTCTTCCATAGCCTTGGGCATAGGCTTTTCGATAAGCCATCTTGAGCCGACAGCCTCTTTATAAGTCTTTCCTGCGGAACGGGGAGATGCAGCAAGCACCTTTACGTTGAACCAGGGGTGATTTTCCAGCAGAACGGCAAAACGCTGTCCTACCATACCCGTAGCACCGATAATACCTACGTTGTAGTTTTTCATTTTAGTTTCCATCCTTCTTTTTTTGCTTTTAGCATATTTTCTTAAAAAAGCCGCTTGTAAAAATGATTACAGGCGGCTTTGTATGCAGATGTGATAAAGTTGTGTGATAGCTCTCCACCTACAGCTTAACCGCTTGATGACAATCGTGCATATATTAGACACACGACCAGATACATAAGCTCCGAC
>Ga0129314_1002289_pt1 | contig 10959 bp, 17 predicted proteins | sample O1111metagenome_FD_94431 | JGI IMG/M metagenome (GOLD analysis project Ga0129314, IMG submission 94431) | Orangutan individual fecal microbial communities from fecal samples from Wisconsin, USA - O1111 metagenome | ecosystem: Host-associated > Mammals > Digestive system > Large intestine > Fecal...
CGGCATATTGATAAACAACTCGTCCAATAAATCATCTGCGAGGTCTTGAACACCCTGCGCTACCTGTCGAAGTGGATTTATTCTCGGCTGATAGAATTTCTCTTCTGCCGGTCTGTTCTTCTCCATGTACAGTAAGAAACTCTCAAACCGGTGCGGTGCTTCAAACTTAAGTGCTTCCCAGTACAACTCATTCATTCCAACCGATACCGGCAAGGTAGGCACTTTCCGCTTGACGAAATCAGACAATTTCAGCGCATATGCAATATCATTATCGCCCTCTTCATCAGCGATTACCTTTGCCATGTCCAGAAGGTCACGCAAAGCCTTGTATGAGTTCAAATCTGCTGCTTTTATTGCCGCTACGATAGCCTTGTTCTGTTCTGAAACCACGAAAAAAGAGCCTCCTTTCCCTGTTACTTTGGAAATTTGGCTCTCTAAGGTGCTCTACAATATTCAAGATACACAATAATAAATCATCATTTCTCGCATTACCGATTCATAAGCAGGACGTAAATCTTTATCCCCCGAAATAACACTAAGATTATTTATATTCTGCTCAATCCATGTTTTCGTCTTTCCGTTATCCAACGCTATTCCCTTTGCATTTACTACTCTCTGTTTAAGTTTGCAAGGTCGCTTTTGATTTAACCGTTCAAAACTTTCATTCCAAGCGTTACGGAAAAGTTCCGATTTATCTTTACCATTCGTATAATTGCCAATATTAACGATTTTGGATATGCACCGTTTACACCACGCTTTAAAATCTTCTTCATCATCGGTCTTTTGAAAAGTATCTACAACCGCATTAACCTTATGTTCTATCTGTTCCTGCTTCTCAGCAAGTCTTTTCTGCTCCAACTGTTGTTGAGCAACAGAAGTAAAAATCTGATTGAACATCTGCAATTCGGGAGAAAGTTCTGACATATTAACTACCGTCTGCTTATACTTTTCTTCTACCGCTATGAAATATTTACGGACTTGCTTTCCTTTCTCGTTGCGTTCAAGCATCGCCATTTCTTTGGCGGTGTCAAGTAAAATAATATACTCTGTCCTTGTAGAATGACCACCATTTGCAGTTCCATAAATTTGTGGAGCTGTAGAAAAATCCTTGTTTTCCTCTGCGTCACACTCTGCAAGTCTTTTCTTTACCCAAGTAGAAAAATCTTGTCCACTCTGTAACACTTGATGTAACTCTCTACCATTTACAACCTTTACGCCTTTGTCCGTCTCATAAACAGGAACAAGGTCATTTTCAATAATTTTCAGCTCACTCATTTAGAAACACCTCCATTATCCTCACGCAAATATAGATACTCTGCAAGTTTATAAATACGACACAATAACTTTTCGCTATGTATTTTATTAATCATTTCAACAATCAGCTTACGGTAATATTCTTTCATTCTGCCGCACCGCCCTTCACATTGTATATCCTTGCCAATTTTTCAAAGATAAATATGTAAAAGTACCTCAATACAGTAACGCTTTCCACCTTGTCAAAGGCTTCGGTTATCTTCTGCTTGTACTGCTCAGCGGTCAACTCGGGATAATTACACATATCATTGCACCGCCTTTCAGTCCTGTAATTTTTCCAAAGATACTTTTACATCAAAGACATAATCAAGTGCGATATGCAGTAATGCTCCAATCGTATTCTGCTGACTCGCAAACAATGTGGCATCGTCCTGTGTTTTTATATTCCTGCTCTCAACCTTATCTATCAGGACACCAATCAATTCCTGCGTGAGTTCCAATTTGCTAGATGCTTCAAATACTTTGTTTAATACTTCGTTCATAATACAAAATCTCCTTTCAATTTTCTGTTGAAAGAGACTCCTCACTATGATAGAATATTTCACAGAGAGAAATCTCGGTTGTAGAGTAATCGGTTATCTTGGTAGGGTGACGATTACTCTATTTTTTTAATTTAGCATATACCTCTCTGATTCCTTCTCGAATTACATCTGCTTTAGATTTCCCCGTTGCTTTACAGCAAAATTCCAAAATTTCCACATCTTCATCAGACATTCTAATCCTTGTTTCGTGTTTCTTTGGTGCATCAGTAGGTCTGCCTGTCCTCGGTGACATTTCTACACCCCCTTTCTTTTGGTGACACATAAATCATACAATATGGTGACACAAAAGTCAAGGGGTATTTTTTTTATTTCTCAATCAAATTTATTTTTCCGCATTTCGGACATTTTACCTCGGCTTGCCCGTTGAATCTGCCGAGCAGTCTGCCGCAAGAACAGCGGTGTTCCTTTAATTGGTTTCTGTTTTCACATTGACAGATAATCTCGTCTATGATTCCATAAAGTTCGCTCTCCGAAATCAATCTTACATTTTCTCTCAAACGAGCCTTGATATCCTCCGTCGTTTTATCTATCTTTTCATACTCTCTATTGCTTACACGATATGCGGGATATTGTTTAAAAACTGCATATTGAATCTTATCGTTCCTAAAGCCGCCGATACGCCCGCAATTTATTGGCAAACCGATTATTTTGAATTTCTCGCATTCTAAATTCATATTTTGGCGGTCAATTTTGTATTCGATTCCTTTCTCTCTAATATGAGAAGCTATTTCAGAGAGAAATACGTCGCAATATTTGTAGCTATACGAAACATAAAGAATTATAACCATACCACTCCTCCATTTTTGCGTAAAAAAATACCAACCATCGAATATTGACGGTTGGCACTACAATCATCTATACATTTTCCAGCTAGATTTCCACCCATGCAATTCTGCCATGTGTGCAAATTCTTCTTTTCTATCATCTGGTATATCACCAATATAATTCTCAACACCTATATAACACTCATCTGCAGAATAGTTAATAGTTACGCCTGTAACTTTGTATTCATATGGGTCTTTCCAAATCGGGTCTTCGATACAATCGCCCACTCTTGGAATAATTACTGATTCATATTCTTTTCTCCAATTATGTGGGAATTTGTCTCCAACTATTTTTACCCCTTGACTTATAATTATCTTCATAATCATTTCCCCTTTCGTAAATTCATAGGGAAATTATACCACTTCCAACCGCAATATTCAATTATCAATGTACAAACAGCAGCACAAGGAATCGAACCTTGCCAGCCTAACCAGACACGACATTTCAAATCTGCACATTCTACTCTGCCGCGGGTTTTCTGTTCCCAGTAATACCGCTACCACCAATACGTCTCCCATCGACCCGACATTATGCAGATGACCGAACTAAGTGGAGATAATGATAATTGGATAGGTTGGGATTTGCACCCAACATGACAGCATGCTCCCGTCATCTAAGTTGTGGGTTCCAACGGATAAATCTACCACAATAGCGTCTACCTATTCCGCCACTATCCAATTGCGGCTGTGTTTAGCAGCACTTTTTCTGTACCACACATTTAATCAAGCCTTGTCGCTTACTCGAACCGCAAGTTGTCCATCTTATGTCTGCAAGGACTGTGCAGGAGCTCTCCAGTTTAGCCTCTGTCGGCTCACCCAGACTCCCTATTTGCTCGTGCGTGCCGGGACAGCCGTATCGTTGTTAAAGCGGGACTAACACCGCTTCCACCAGCTGTAAACAGCCAGTGAAGCACCGCCGGACGGTCACGCTCCGCCCTTAACAGAATCGTTCTAGCGGCTCAAAGGGGGTATTCCAATGGATATGCGGAAATGTTCATTCCGCAAACGCAGAGTATAGGGCTCGAACCTATAAGCCATTTCTGACCGACACATTAGCAATGTGCTCCAATACCATTATGGGAACTCTGCTTTTTATTTTGAAAATTTTTGAAAACTCGTTATCGAATGTAACTTTTGAATTTTATCGGATGTGGATTAAGAATTTCGGTTTTAATCTGCCAGTGATATGTACTCAAAGACCTCATCTTCAAGACCTTGCCAATCTTCGTTCTCAATAAGCTCTTTGAATGTCTCTTTTTCACTCTCAATCATCTCTGTAACTGTTCTTGCAAAATCTGTAGCATTCATGTTCAGTCCTCCTTGTGTAATGCGTTTTTTATTTTTTCGAGTGGAAAACCAACTCAGTTGTGCCGCCCGGGTCCTTTTCCACCATACCCCCACCTGGTGTCATTCCAACTATGCGCAAAATAACTATTTTTCGAATAGTTTATTGTATAATCCTTAACTATCCAGTGTTTATGCGGCTTTCGGGGCTTTTGCGCTCTTGTATCTGCTCTCTTAGGCTCTAAAACCTTTGTGCATTTTGCCTAGAAATCCGGCTCCACATCGCCCGGCAGTGCCGCTTGTGCGGGATAATCCGCTGCTATCTGCTCCGCTGTTCTGTGCTGCTCTTGGTTTACTACTGGAACAGGGGCTGTCTCAACCATGCCATCTACAGCTTTGCAAAGGAATATGCCACCAACGTTTCCAGATGCGGCGCTTTTATAGCGTCCGAGCCTGCACTCATCTTGCCATTTTTTAATCGTGTCGGAACGTGATGTACCGAGTTCTGCGCTATAATCGTCCTTCCTTGTCTCCCCATTCAGCCAAGAATATATAGTGTCTCTATGCACTCCTATGAGTAGACTAAACTCCTCTATAGTTGGCTTTTGCATATACTTATATACTAATTCTGTATATACTTCCCATATATTATTTAATATATCTATATCGTCGTATATACTTTTATCGAATTTAACATTACGCCTTATGTATTTAATTAATCCAGTAAATACACTACTGGTATAAATATCATCTGGATTTTTTAACGTAGATATATATTCATCAGCAAAATAAAGCATATTGTCAGTGTATATTTCTACACCGTTATAAGCTGCAACTGTATTATCTTTCATGTATGATATACACCTCCTGAACGAATAAATAAAATATATTACTTTAAGCCGTCACACTCGCCCTGATCGCGATCTTGGCACTCGGTACACTCTCCGAAGCATTCTCACATATCGCCGATGCACTCGCCGCCGTCCGCTTCGCACTGTCCGTCAACCTCGTAAACGCATTTGAATTTATCGCATCTCATCTTCAAACCTCCAAAATAAAAAACCGCCAAGGTTTTAGCCTTTAGCGGTTCAATTCTCTAATCACTACAGCGTCACGAATTCGCCGAGTTTATCCGGACTATTCCACCGGTAATTTAATTTTATATATGCTCTATGTTTATATTATAAAGCATAATAAAATAAATCTGTCAATAGCCTATTTCCCAAACAAGTCGGAATGCGTTCCGGTTCTGTATAACATAAGCTCGTTACCTTCTACGCGATACACAAGCAACCAATCAGGCAGTATATGACATTCTCTCTTGTTCGCATAGTTTCCGGTCAAATTATGGTCTTTGTTCTTCTCTGGCAGTGCTTCAGGAACCGCCAATGTATCAATGACAGATTGAAGCAGTTCCATGTTGTATCCGCGTTTCTTGCACAGCTTATAATCTTTCTTAAACTGTCCGGTAAAGCTGACTTGCAACATCTTTATCCCTCCAAATCTGCAAATAAATCCTTTGTATTTGTGTATCTTTGCCCGGTTCCATCTGCAAGCATTTTATCACCCTCTGCAAATGCTGCAAGCGTTTCTGCGTTCGGTTCCGTTCCTACGCCTGCTATAATGCCTTGCATATATGCTATAACGCAATCTATTTTGAATTCTGGAACGTCATCAAGTAACTGCATTGCCATTTCTCTACTACTCATAGTATTATACCTCTCTTTCATGTATATATAATATTCACAGTATTACTAATTCATAAACGGCACATCAGAAAACTCTTTCGGCTGTTCTGATTGCTCCGGCTCTGTACCTGCTAAATTCTCCAACCTTTCAAGGTCTGCAAGCGCCAGTTCTGAAAGATAAGCATTGCAGCTCTTCCCGGTCAATTCTTTTATTCGCTCCTTTGTTCCCTTTGGAAGATTAACCGCTACTCTATCAAATTTAGCATTGTATTTATTTATTGCTCTTAAATTATATTCTGGCACTTTTCCCATTGTTAAAAACTCCTTATATATGTTATTGACATATTCACTATATATAAACAATAACACAAGTTAATACATAAAGTCAATATATATTCAACTTATACAAATCTCACAAATTTTCACTGAATTCAACTTATGTATTTTGTTTATGTTTGCTAATTGCATATTCAACTTATGTATGTTACTATAATATCAACAAATGAAACACAAACATATTTCAAACACAGGAGGGAAACACAATGAGAACAATAGGAAATTTCAAATGGGAAAAAGGAAGCATTAACGACAACATCAGAAAGATTTTAATAAATAAAGGCATCAGCTACCGGAACACATTAAACGGAGATGTAGAAGTTGACTTGTTCGGCATTAACTACTGGGAGAAAGTAAAGCACACACTTACAAATCCGGATAATGAAATATATGCAGTATATCTTGATTAAGCCGAAACGCTCTTCGGAGCGTCCACCGCGGGACGGTCTCCCGGTGCTGATGATGGCAAGCCAGAAAACACAAAGAAAGGCGGTTTTGATTATGGAAAAAATCAAATTAAATGATGATACATACAAAGAGCTTTGCATCATCAAAAAATCAGAGTATGAAGCAATAGACAGCGATTACAGAAGCACGGCATTATTTGATAAAAATATCAAGTGTGCAATGCTTCCGGGCGACGGTTGCAAGCTGTCATTTGAAAATATCCATTTTGTAATTATCAACGACAACGAACCAACGAAAAAATATGCAATCTGGAGAAATCACAAAGTTATAGGCTATTGCAATATAACAGAAAAAGCCGCGATACACTCAAACGGCGCAAGCAATGCAAAGTTTTACTTCGGTTTCGACAGAGTAACAAATCCGGAAAAATATTAGCACTCTTCCGCTTCTCCGGTTAAGCCGGCGCAGGTTTACAACATGGAAGCGGATTTATAGAAAAACGAAAGGAGTTGATATCATGAGCAAGTATCTCGTCGAAGCGTCCAGAAAATCCGGACTGTTTGAGCCATACGAGCCACGGAAGTATTATCTTATGAGCCAAGAAATGCTCTCTAAAATGCTTTTGCAGTCTGTTTCCTGGGCTGTCTGGTCTGCAAAGTGGATTAATCCTGAACTTACACCGATTGAGCAATTAGAAAGCATTTACGGCAATATAGAGGTTTTGGACTAAGGGCGGCGCGTCTGCCCTTCTTCGCGTGCACCTTGACAAATATATATTGACCTCGTAAAATTGATTTTAAGCGTACTTTGCATTCTTCTGGTTTAGAGTTGGACACATTAAGCCGTAAAATCAAAATTTGAGCCATTCAGCGCGTCCACAGGTATAATTTATAGCCATGCCAGACAACGGTCGCCGCTCTCCTGCTCTATAAGTCCCAAATATACGCTTTACCATGGTAAAGTTTCTAATCCATTTTTCAGAGACAATCGTCTCGAAATCGTCACCAAATTTTGAGAATTTTTAAAATGAGATTTTCCACCAGAAATTCTAGTGGGTAGGGGGGTATTTGAAACGGAGCAAAAATTTTTTAAATAAAATTACCGCAACCAAATTATAGGTCACGGTATAATAATGCTATTTTCCCACTATATCTTCCAATGCTTGGTATACTGTCATTCCTTTTTTATTGATTCTTGAATACAACATTCCATATTGGGTTCCAGTCATTTTTGCTATGTCCTTCAAATTCATCATATCGCCATTGTACTCATACAATTTACTTGTGCGTCTGTTATCTATCTGCACCTTATTGGTTGCCCATCTGCAATTATCCGGTGAATATCCCTTATCGTTATCAATCCTATCTATCGACAATTTTTCGTTATACCCATTTTCCATAGCCCATTTATAAAAATAGAAAAAACCATCTTCTCCACTCCATTCTTTGCAAACATTAATTCCTCTTCCACCGTACTTTTCATAATGCGGGTCTAATACATTTTCACACCTTACATGCATTAATTTAAAAATATTGTATAGTCTTGTTTTAGAGTACTGACCTTCTATACCAGCAAACTTTTTCATTGATTTTCTGTGCTGTTTAATCGTCTTTGCTCTTTGTGCTACTCCACTTTTTCTTTTCATAGAATCACCAAAATAGCAGTTATCCGGCTCATAGTCTCCAGAACTATCTCTTCGTTCCAATCGCAAACCCTTAACATAACCGTTTACTATTGCCCACTGTCTAAATTGTTCTCTCTCATGCCATTCTGGACAAACAATAATGCCTTTTGCTCCATAGTCTTTAAATGCTACAGATTTCTCATTGTAGCACCTTCTCATCATATCGTAATGAATTCCACCTATAGTGTTAAGGTCTGACATATAATCCTCCATTGATATCATTATAAATCTATTTTACCAATCATTATTGTTCTCGTCACGCATTTTTGCGCAAAAAAATAAACCGATTTATGGTCGATTTATCCTTTGTAGCACTTGCACAGGACTCTCCTTTCCTGTTTTTTTAAAAAAGTAATCACGAGTAATCACGCTAAAAATGAAAAAACACCGAATTTATCGGTGTTTTGCACTGCCGGCAGCGGGACTTGAACCCGCACGTGGTTGCCCACAACAGATTTTGAGTCTGCCTCGTCTGCCATTCCGACACGCCGGCATTTGTGAACTGTCTCACAACAAAAGTTATTTTATCATAGACTGAATCACTTGGCAAGTAAATTTTTGTATTTTTTTACACAATTTTTGCAAACTGATTTTTGTAACCTTCATTTCCCTAGGGCGGACACTCCACATAACAAAGCAGAAATCAGTTTACTACTTCGAAGTGTCCATAGAAATGGCAATATCATTCCCCCGCACAGTGACCTGCGCCCTGCTGCCCACAATAAGCGGCATCATAGGCGGCAGATGCCCTAAATCCACGTCCATAATAACCGGCACATTTTTATTTCCGGCAACCTTAAGAACAGCGTTGTAGGCATCAAGCCCCATCATCTCCTGCCCGAAACACAAGGGTCTTCCAATCAGAAAGCCCTTTACATACCGAAACCAGCCCGCCTGCTCCATTTGCCACATGGCACGACGAATGGCAAAGACATTCAAGTCACACGCCTCCAAGAACCAGATAATACCATCCTCCTTATACTTTTCAATAAATTCGGCGGTCTTATCAAATCGTGTGCCCAGAAGGTTTACAAGACAGTCCATGCAGCCACCCAACAGTCGTCCGCTAAAACGTATTTCGCTGCCGGCCGCCACAGTTGCACTGTCACACTTCTTCTCCGGCTGACCTTCCCACACAAGAGGCTGTTCTCCGAGAAAGCACCGCAGCACTCTCTCCTCGGTGACATTGTAGGGTGCCAGTGGATTCTCCTCACTCTTTACAGACTCCCTCTCCCATTTATCGTAGCCTCTCGCGGTATCCGTATTTCCCGTAAGAAGCCCCAGTGCGTCCTTTAGGGAAGCATGCCACGGCTCCATGCCAAAGGCCGGAGCATTGGGTCCGTAAATGGAAGCCGTGTCACAATAGGTTGCCAGCAGATAAGTCATATTGGTATTGTCCGAATAGCCCATATACCACTTAGGAGGAGCCTTTTTCAGAGCCTCAAAATCCATATACTCTAAAATTTCACACATCAGCTCCCCGCCACCGCAGGAAATCAAAACATCATTCTCGGAGCTTTGGTAATATTCCATAAGCTCCCTTGCGCATTCCTCCGGCGTATTGCTGATTCCTATACCCTTACCTTCATAGCAGTTTGGACCTAAATCCACCTCATACCCAAGCTCTGCAAACTTTCTTTTTGCATTCTCAAAGGCACTTCTATAAGGCTCGATATTGCACCCAAAGGAAGGTGCAACAAAGCCTATCGTACCGCCACTTGGCAGTTTCTCAGGATACCGCATACGCCCGCCTCCCTGTCACTAAAAATCCATCTTATTATAAATATCAAAGCAGTCAAAGGTTGCAAAATAATCCTTGGGGGTCTCCGCACGACGAATCATTTCCACGCTGCCGTCCTCCTTAAGGAGAAGCTCCGCAGATTTAAGCTTGCCGTTATAATTATACCCCATGGCAAAGCCGTGAGCACCCGTATCATGTATGGCAATGTAATCTCCAATCTCAATCTCGGGAAGCATTCTGTCAATGGCAAACTTATCATTATTCTCACAAAGAGAGCCTGTCACATCATACTTGTGGTCACAGGGCTTATCCTCCTTACCCAGCACGGTAATATGATGATATGCACCATACATAGCAGGACGCATCAGATTGACCGCACAGGCATCCACACCGATATATTCCTTGTGGGTATGCTTCTCATGAATCACCTTCGTTACCAGATGTCCGTAGGGTGCCATCATAAATCGTCCAAGCTCAGTGTAAATAGCCACATCACCCATACCGGCAGGAACCAGAACCTCCTCGTATACCTTTCTTACGCCCTCGCCGATTGCACGAATATCATTGGGCTCCTGATCCGGGCGATAGGGAATACCAATTCCGCCGGAAAGGTTAATAAAGGTGATATTTGCTCCCGTCTCCTCCTTCAGCTTTACAGCTACCTCAAACAGGGTTTTTGCCAAGGTAGGATAATACTCGTTGGTTACGGTATTGCTTGCCAAGAAAGCATGAATACCGAAATTCTCCACACCCTTTTCCTTCAATATCTTAAAGCCCTCGAAAAGCTGCTCCGTGGTAAAGCCGTATTTTGCATCTCCCGGATTATCCATAATGTTATTGCTGATAGAGAAATATCCTCCGGGATTGTAGCGACAGCTTAATGTCTTAGGCAGATAACCAATCGTTTTTTCCAAAAAATCAATATGGGTAATGTCATCCAAATTGATGGTAGCGCCGATTTTTGCCGCATATGCAAAATCCTCAGCGGGTGTGTCGTTGGAGGAAAACATAATATCCTCTCCCTTTACACCCATGGCATGGCTGAGCATCAGCTCCGTCATGGAGGAACAGTCGCAGCCACAGCCGTAATCTCTTAAAATATTAATCAAAAAGGGATTGGGGGTCGCCTTTACCGCAA
>Ga0129314_1002292_pt1 | contig 10946 bp, 11 predicted proteins | sample O1111metagenome_FD_94431 | JGI IMG/M metagenome (GOLD analysis project Ga0129314, IMG submission 94431) | Orangutan individual fecal microbial communities from fecal samples from Wisconsin, USA - O1111 metagenome | ecosystem: Host-associated > Mammals > Digestive system > Large intestine > Fecal...
ATCTATAAAGAACAGATTTTCGTCCTCTGAAGACCACGCCCTCACTTGAACATCCTTCGCAAGTGGTCTGCCATCTAAATGCGAGGACAAAATTTGATAAGTTGACTTCAAAGATATCCTCCTCAAAAATCGAAGCTCATGCCCGTATCATTCTGGATTGCAAGATCCGACAATTCCAGCATGGTTTCATATACCTTCTTTAACTGGCGGTCAGCCGGACTCTTCAGTCTCTGTTCGATCCATTCTTTAAATTTCACGCATCTTTCAGGGTAAAAGTACTCATAGTCACCCCAATCAAACATTGCATCCAGTTTGGACCACATTTCTGAAAGAAAACCATCTTCTTCCAATGCCTTTGCAGTCTCATCGCCAAAATAAAATTCTTTGATATTCTCTCCATCCACATACGTATACTCAGGGCTATTGCCATAGTGAACGGCATTCTTATCCAGGGCTACACGAATCCACATACTTACATCTCCTCTCTACGCTTGATCTTAAAATGCGTCTTTTCCGGATTTTTTGACAACGTTCCATCAAGTAAGCAGTAGGATTTTTCTTTTTTATCGTAAATTCGCAGATAGCCAGCAACTTTATCGCATCGAACAATATACCGGCTTCCTTCAAAATTATATTTCACGCCACCTTCTGTGCGCTGTGTTACAACATCGCCATTTTCTGGAATGAACTGATCAACGATTTCATTCAGATTAACTTTTTGCTTGATCCAGTTCTCATTGTTATTTGCCTCACGTACCTTACTACGGTCATACCGTTCCTGTTCCAAAGAACTCGACGGAACCAGATTTTCAATATAGTCTTTCGAGATATCAGAGTAAGCCGATTTGTAATCTGCCATTATGCGACCCTCCTTCTCTCAAACGGACGAGAAGCCCTCTTGCTACGAGTATGGAAGTCAGAGAAGTAGCGATAGTCAATTCCTAAAACATCAAGTTGGCTATCAACAATGGTATCATGCTTCCCATATATCATCAGTTTTGAAGGTCTTAATCCCAGTATCTTGTTTACATACGGAGTTGCAGAAATGGCATCCTCGGCATTGTCACAGCCCAGAAAACCCGATGCACACATGACGTGTCTTGGCACATTTTTGAAGTGACGAGTCGTTATCTGAATTCCACTACGAGTATTGAACACGATTTTTATGTTGTTTGCTACCAATACCGCTGCAAACAACTGGTTTGCCAGCATAGCCATTTCCTGCATTTCGCAGTCCATATCCCTGGTGATCGTTATATCTGGAACTACAACACCTAAGTAGCGCTGATAAATCGGAATATCATTCGGAAGATTTTTGAACCGACGAAAGTTCTGAACGTCTCCCATGTAGAAACATAGAACCGTTTCTGTTTCTGGTAAAATCAGGTTACTCTTTCTGTTTTCGTACGTAACCATGTCACGAGGCCATTCATTCAGAAAGTGTTCTTTCTGAAAGATGGGCCACCCATCTGAATCAAATTCAATTTTCCCATATGCACATCGGTATAATTCGTCCGATATGTGCATCAGTTCCATCAAAGTCATACTGACCTCCTTCTGGCGTTCAATCAAAAAGAGCGCCGACAAATTGTACAAAACGCCAATTGTTGCATAGAGTCAGATATGCTAAAATGCAGATGTTTCGATTTGCTAATAGCATATCTGCATGAAGCGCACTGGATTGCCGCGGCAACGGTTTTTCAGTGTGCTTTATTTTTCACAGACATAAACATCACCACCTTTCATCGATCACTTCCTCAACGCAATAACAAATGTTATTGTTCTCTCGCTAATTCAAGCAGTTGCATGAAGTAATACTTTCTTCCACGTTTACGATCATCTCCCAGAAGAATCTGCTTATCCTCCAGTTTGTCTAAATAGCGTTTTGCTTGTCCATTCGTTACAGAAAGCTGCTCGGCAAGATAAGCCACGCTAAGAATTGGTTGTGTGAAGATACATTCGATGATCTGATCGAATTTAGGGCTGTTGATCGTCTCCTTGACTTCTGCCTTTGTCTTTTCGTAAAGTTTGTTAAGATCATCGATGTAGCCACTCAGTTTTTTGGCCTGCACAATACACTTCTGAAGAAAAAAGCGGATCCATTCATCGTAGCTGTTTGATCGTGAATCTGTTAACCGTCTGTAATAGACGCCTTTATCTTGGCTGATCGCTTCACTGATGTAAAAAAATGGAAAGTTTATAACTCTGGATTTGTAGAGGTACAAACTCACAAGTAAACGTCCAACACGACCGTTTCCATCTTCAAACGGATGAATAGATTCAAATTGACTATGAATAATGGCCGCCTTAATCAAAGGATTGATTCCATCGTTGACGTCATTCATAAACTTAAGCAAATCCTTCATATACGCCTGTGTCTCAGTATGAGCCGGAGGCGTAAAAACAACTGTTCCCACACTGTTCACGATAAAGTTATCCTTCTCCTTATATTTTCCGATACAAGATAGCTTTTTAGGCGGAAGAATACCCGTCATCATAATTCTATGAAGTCCCAACATCAATTCGTCGGTAAAACCACTCGAACGCAGGTAATCGGTTCCGTAAAGAATCGCATTGGTATGGTTACGGTACTCAATGATTCCTTTGTCCTTTGTATCCTTCGTTATCCGTATATTATCCTCAAGGACGTCCGTAATTGTTGTTTCAGACCCTTCGATCAGCATAGACGAAATTGCTTCCTTATTGCGAAACATAGGAATCAGAATCCTGTCAAACTGATAACTGGAGATTTTGGCCTCGAGTACGCCAAGAAGTTTTGAGGCTTCAAACAGTTCATTGATAAAATAATTCGCATTAAAATCGTTTTTTCTTTCATTTAATGTTGCCAAAGCCATCTCATTCACCTCCTTTTCCCATTATGCCACAGAATACAGTTAAATTTCAACGATTAATCTGCATATTTTCAAAAAAGATGCAGATTAATTAATGTTTTTTCTATTTAAGCAGGCATAATAATATTTACATGATCATAATTATCGTTATCTATAAAAAACTGCCTGTGAAGCACATTCGAGATGATTCACAGGCAGTTTTATTATTTGATGGTTTATAAAATTCAGATCGGCTCCCTCTACGAAGATGTTCAGTGTGTCGACATAGGAAATTCGCTTCTCGGGATCGGCACTGTAATCCGAATCCCGAAACAGATAGTCTTGATTCTGATGCATGAGGAAATCCCTTTCTATACTTTATACACGGGCCTGTCCAGCTGGCGCAGCATACTTCTGTCTGCCGCCGAAGCGTACAGGGCCCGTGCTCTGATGTAGTCATTGGTCTAAGATGATGCACCTTCAGTCTGCCTTTTCCGGTGCACGCTTATACCAGTCCTTACCATAGAGGAAGCGGCTGACCATCATGGACGCGACGGTGTCACCGCAGGAGTTGACGAGGGTGCAGCCCGGGTCGAAGAGCTGAGTCATCATGATGAGGATCGGCAGGGCCGCACTCGGGAAGCCGAAGCTCGAGATCAGCATGGTTTCCATGGCGGCACCACCGCCCGGCACGGAAGACACGGCGATGGATGCGGCGACGGCGATCACCAGTGCATACGCATAGTCACCGATGCCGTTCAGCGGATGATTGAAGAGCGCGCAGCAGAGCACGATCTCATAGACCGTCGCGAGGCAGGCACCATCCATGTGCATCGTTGCGCCCATCGGACATACGACCGAGGAGACCTCCCGCGGCACGTTCATGTTGTCGCAGGCACGGAGCTGGAGCGGCAGCGCGGCGGCGGAAGAACGGGTACCGAGCGAGGTCAGGGCCGGTACGAAGATTTCCTTAAAGAAATGCTGTACGCCCCACCGTCCGGCAGCCACGAACGCATAGAGGCCGAGGAAGATGAAGAAGTACGCAAACATCGTCGGATAGTAGATGAGGAGTCCGCGACCATAGGAGGCGAGCAGCTCCGGGCCGTAGGTACCGGTCAGGTTTGCGAAATAGCAGGCGAGGCCGATCGGTGCGAACTTCATGAGGATATTGACCATCTGGTAGAAGACCGTGGACATGTTCGCGAGCCACTCAGAAACGGCACGGCCCTTCTCACCGAGGGTCGACACGGTCATGCCGAAGAACACGGTAAATACGATCAGCGGCAGGATGTGCGCACGGGTGATGACATCCGGGAAGTCACTGACGGTGAAGGTGTTGACAATCTGATCACCGATGGACTGCTCTGCGCTCTCGACGGCGGCACTGGTCGTCTCGATCGTGATGCTGGTGTCCGGCTTGAAGATCGCCGTCACGATGAACATGATGGTACCCGCGATCGCAGCGGTGATGATGAAGATCGCGATCGTCATGATCAGAAGCTTTCCGACACGGCGCGTATCCCCGATCGCGGCGATGGAGCTCGAAATCGAAAAGAAAATCAGCGGCACCAGAAGCACGAAGAGCATGTTCAGCCAGATCTGACCGATCGGATATAGAAACGCTGCCTTGTCGCCCAGCACGATGCCGAGAACCGCACCCACCAGCACACAGGCGATCAGAATCACCGGCTGCTTATAGGCTTCCCACTTACTCTGCTTTTCAGTACTCATAATTTTCCCCTTTCCACTTATGACCGAAAGATAGTAGATAGCTATCGTTATAGCACTTTAAAGCAGTAAAGGCAAGTAAAGAGACGCCCGGTCTGGACATCTCTTGAAAATCATTTCGTAACCGTGAAGGCAGGGGACCCGGACTGTTACAATTATTCAGTTTACAGAATCACCGGCTGAAAGTTTACCTATCTTCTGCTCCTCCGCAGCGCAACGAGGAGCAGCGCGGCGGTGAGGGCTTCGGCGGCGGTGAAGGCAAGCCAAATGCCGGTCATGCCGAAGAGCCACGCCATGAGGAGGGCACAGAGGATGATCGCCACGATACCGCGGACGATCGAGACGAGAAAGGACCACATCGCGGATTCCGTCGCGGAGAGGTAACCCGCGCCGACGATGTTCACGCCGGCGAAGAGGTAGCCGAGGAAGTAGAGCCGCATGCCCTGCACGCCGAGCCGCGCCATATCCGGGTTCTGCTCACTGTTGAAGATCTCCACGATCTGTACCGGGAAGAGGTTGAACACGAGCAGGAACAGGAGTGCGAACACGAGCGACGAGATCAGCGCGAGCCGCAGCGTTTCGCTGACCTGCTTCGTCATCCGCCGGCCGTAGAAGTCACTGAAGAGCGGCTGCGCACCCTGCGCGATACCGCCGAAGACCGCCGTTTCCACGAGGGCAATGTTGCAGACCACACCGAAGGCGGCGACGCCGACCGTGCCTGTCAGCGAGAGGATCAGGAAATTGAAGACCAGCATCGTCACGCCCGATGCGATGTCGCCGACGAACGCAGAGGTCCCGAGCTGCGAGGCCTGCAGAATCATGCGCCATGACGGCTTCCAGTTCTTCATTCGGATCGAACACTTCTTCGTAAACATATGCGTTCCGCAGACCGCGCAGCTCACGATCGGTGAGATACCGGTCGCGAGCGCGGCACCCGCGATGCCGAGCTTCATCGGGAACATGAAGATATAGTCGAAGATGATGTTGAAAACACCACTCAGGAACACCGCAACCATCGCGGTGCGCGGCGCACCGTCGTTTCGGGTGAAGGCGCTGACACAGCGGTTCAGCATAAAAAGCGGTGAAAACATCATGAAGATCCGGGTATACGGGATGCCCATCGCAGCGACCGCCGCATCCGCACCGAGGAGCTGCAGGATCTGCGGTACACAGAAAAGTCCGAGCAGCATGAACGGGATACTGCAGATCACCGACCATACGATCGCGTTCGTAAAGTAGCGGTCTGCCTCGTCCTCGTTGCGCGCCCGGCAGATCGTGAAGCGCGTCGCCGAGCCCACCGAAAACATATCGCCGAAGGCGAAGATCAGATTATAGAGCGGGAGCACCAGGTTCAGCGCCGCCATACCGGTCGCGCCACCCGCGATGGAGATGAAGAAGGTATCCACCAGGATGTAGGCGGACATACCGATCTGCCCGATGATATTCGTCGCGACGTATTCTGTAAAAAGCGCCGCGACACTCGTCGGCCGCGCGTTGTTCTGATTCATAAAAACCTCACTATTCAATGCAATGTTGTTAAGGGAACCCGGAGCACCCAATCTAATGTATCATCTTTCAGCGATGTACTCCGCGGTCGTCATCAGCTCGACGTGCAGTGGGCTCAGTCCCTGCAGGATCGTCTGTACCGCGCGCTCACTGTCGGCATCCACCCCGGCGCAGGCGTCGGTGAGATACACGAAGCGGTAGCCGGCATCCGTGCCCTCGAAGAAGGTCGAGAGGACGCAGCACTCCGCCACGACACCCGTGAGGACGACACGTCCACCGTGCACCATGCTGCGGTCCGCAGCGACGCGCACGTACTCATTCGAGAAGCAGCTGTAGGTGCACTTGTCGATGTACGGGAACTCCTCCACGTAGCGGGCGATCGCCGGGATGAACTCGTTCATGACCGGATTCTCATTGATGGCACGGTTTTCGCGATTGTAATCAGCCCAGACACCCTGCGCATCCTCGTCTGCCGCCGCGATGTAGCGGGTCAGCAGGACGCTCGGCGCGTCGCGAAGCTCCAGCACATGGTCGAGGAGCGTCTCGATCTGCTGCGCGGCCTCGTTCACGTGCGCGCAGGCCCAGGGATTCCCTGGCTGGTAGACCTTCTGCATATCGATCACCAGAATCGTGTCTTCTTTTCTCATAGCTTCCATCCTTTCTGACGCATAGTGTCACGAAGCGTACCATATATTCAAAAAAAGTCACGCGGTAATAGCGCCGAATTCCTTCTCGAATACATCACATACTTGTGCGATTCTTAACAAAGATTTCGAAACATCCGCTCTTTTCAGTAAAATGAATGTAAATTATGATACTCCATGTTATAATCTTTTGTAACTATAGCATATTTTATGCGTTGAGCTATAGACCTGTATGTAAAGGGGAGAATCATGGGAAAGCTTTTTAAAACAAACTTCACCACACCTGTCATCGTTCTGATCCCGGCCTGTATCGGTATCAACTACCTCGGTAAGCTGTTCGCAGCGGTACTGAAGCTGCCACTCTGGCTCGACTGTATCGGTACCTGTATCGGTGCGATCCTGGGCGGTCCGGTCATCGGTGGTATCTGCGGCGCAGCCAACAACCTGATCTATGGCTTCACCACCGGCGACAACATCACACTCGTGTATGCACTGACGTCCTTCTTTATCGGTATCGCGGTCGGCGTGATGGCACGTCTCGGCTACATGAAGACGCTTCCGAAGGCGATGCTCACCGCATGTGCCGGCGGATTCGCAGCGGTTCTGGTTTCCACACCGCTGAACATCATCTTCTGGGGCGGTACCACGGGCAATGTCTGGGGCGACGCTGTATTCGCAGCGACACAGGCAGCGAAGATGCCGGTGCTCCTCGGTTCCCTCCTCGACGAGATCGTGGTCGATGTACCGGATAAGATCATCACCCTCGCGATCGTCTATTTCATCATCAAGGGCCTGCCGAAGAAGCTCACGGCGCTCTATGATGCCGGCAGCGATATCCAGTCGCTCGACTGATATTCGTTGAATCCCGGAGGGGCGGCAACAGAAGCTCAGTACTCCGAGACCGGTAAACTCTAAGCCGGGATTCCTAAGCGGCTTGTGTCTCGACGGATGGATAAACATTTGCTACAATAAAAATTGAACATTGAAACATGGGCGGTCATCGAATCTGGGTGGCCGCCTTTCTTTTAAAGATCCTGTCTGCTCCGGCTCATGCATCCATCGGGATGGCCTCCCGTCCGGGACCAAAAGCCACCGCAGCAGAATCGATGAGGTGAACATCATGAAATCCATCTCTCTTTACACGAACAACGGCTCCTGGCTGACGAAGCTTCATCCGTTCTCGAAGATCTTCTATCTCGTCGCGGCGATCGCGGTGCCGCTGATTTCCGGGCATCTCACGGTCTTTCTCGGCGTGATCCTTTTAAGCATCCTGCTTCTGAAGAGTGCGGGGCTCGTGCACAGGGCCTTCCCGCTGCTGGCCTTCTCCTTCACGATCATCCTGACCGTCGTGATCATCCAGGGCATCTTCAACCAGAAGAACATGACCATCCTCTTCTCCCTGGGACCGATTCACTTCTATAAGGAAGGACTTCTCTACGCTGCGCATATCGGCCTCAATATCCTGAACATGCTGCTCAGCTTCGCGATCCTCGTGCTGACCACGAGTCCGTCGGAGCTGGTCGAGGAGCTCGAGAAGAAGGGCTTCAGTCCGAAGTTCGGCTACATCATCAATTCCGTGTTCCAGATCATCCCGCAGATGACCGGCACGATGAATACGATCTCCGACGCCCAGCGAAGCCGTGGCATGGAGACCGAGGGCAGCCTTCTCACCCGTGCGAAGGCGTTTCTACCGCTCATCTCTCCGGTCGTCATGTCCGCACTGACCTCGACTCGTGAGCGGGCCATCGCCCTCGAGGTGCGTGGCTTCGGCGGCTCCGCGAAGAAGACCTATCTCTACAGCCACCCGTACTCGAAGGCAGACCACATACTGAAGGCGCTCAGCATCCTCGCCGTGGTGGTGACCCTCGCGCTGCGCGTCACCCACGTACTGTAACGGCCGACGGCATACACCTGTCGCAGACACTGTGCTGCAGCACCCGGCATTTATGTGACGGGCGACGGCATTGGCCCAGGCAGCGGCCGCGGGGAGCAGACCATCATGGGGTTATAAAGCGGGCCCGCCGCGTATGGTGAGCATCGCGTAATTTCGAAATCGGAGGAAATCATGTCTCTCATCGAAGTGAAGGATCTTAAATATCGTTACCCGGGAACGACGGAGCTCGCGCTCGACGGCGTCAGCTTCACAGTCGAAAAGGGCGAGTTCATCGGCATCGCCGGTGAGAATGGCGCGGGCAAGAGCTCGCTCAGTCAGGCGCTGCTCGGTCTCATCCCTCAGTTTTACAAGGGCGCGTACGGCGGCTCCGTCACGGTCTGTGGCATGGATGCGCGAAGCACGCCGGTGTCCGAGCTCTGCCGCCACGTCGGGCTCGTCTTCCAGAATCCGTTCAATCAGCTGAGCGGTGCGAAGGACACGGTCTACGACGAGGTCGGCTACGGTCTTCAGAACCTCGGCTTCCCGCCGGAAGAGATCCGCACCCGCGTCGAGTCCGTACTCCGCTGCTTCGGCATCTGGGAGTACCGCGACCGGAACCCGTTCGACCTGTCCGGCGGTCAGCTCCAGCGCGTGGCCATCTGCTCCGTGCTTGCGATGAAGCCGGACGTCCTCATCCTCGATGAGCCGACCTCCCAGCTCGACCCGGAGGGCTCCGAGGAGGTCTTTCATACCGTGGACGAGCTCACGAAGATGGGCATCACGATCATCATGATCGAGCAGAAGATCGAGAAGCTCGCCGGCTACTGTGACCGCGTGCTCCTCATGCACCAGGGCCATGTCGTCGACTACGACACGCCGCGGAAGATCTTCTCCCGCGAGGATCTCTACGATCTAGGCGTGAATCCGCCGGCCTATACCCGCTTCGCCCGGGCCAATGCACTCGTCTTCGAGGATGGCACCCTCCCGGTGACGCATGCGGAAACGCTGGAACGCGTGAAAGCGTCCGGCGCGGACCGTGCGACGCTCATCGCGTCGCTCCGGACGATGACCGCCGGGGTTCAGATGGAGAGTGCGACGCCGCAGCCGGTCGCAGCTCAGCCTGCTCGCGCTGGTGTGGATGCCGCTGCCGCCGCTGCTTCTGCTTCCACAAGCAGCGACCACGCTTCGGAAGCTGCCGGCACAGCGGACGCTACCTTCCAGGTAAAGGACCTGCGCTTCTCCTATGTGAAGGGGCGGGAGGTGCTGCATGGGCTGAACCTCGCACTCGACCACCGGCCGACGGCGATCATCGGACAGAACGGTGCCGGCAAGACGACCCTCGTGCGTGTGCTGAAGGGCCTGCTGAAGCCGGACAGCGGCGAGATCCGCTACCAGGGCGAGAACCTTGAGACGAAGACCGTCGCGGAACTCGCGTCCCGCGTGGGCTACGTCTTCCAGAATCCGGACGACCAGATCTTCAAGTATAAGGTGCTCGGGGAGGTCATGTTCGGGCCGCTGAACATCGGCATGTCCCCGCAGGAGGCGGAGGCCAGCGCCCACGAAGCACTGCGCATGGTCGGCCTCGACGAGAAAGCCGGCGAGAACCCGTACGATCTCGAGCTTTCGGACCGGAAGATGGTCGCCATCGCTTCCGTGCTCGCGATGAACACGGACGTCATCATCCTCGATGAGCCGACCATCGCCCAGAGCTGGAACGGCCGTGAGAAGATCCGCGAGATCATGCAGGCGAAGGCCGCAGAGGAGAAGCTCGTCATCGCGATCCTCCACGACATGGACTTCGTCGCGAACTCCTTCGCCCGCGTCATCGCGATGGCGCACGGCGAGATCCTCGCCGACGGCGCACCAGCCGAGGTCTTCCGGAATCACCCGGTCCTCGAAAAGGCCGCCCTCGCCGCCCCGCCGCTCTACGAGCTGCTGGAAGAGCTGGAAGCGTCGGAAGCGAAGTGACGTATGTCATAGATATAGGTCAAACATAACATTTAAGCCGGAGTGATTTTTTCTTACTCCGGCTGATTTTTTAAGGGATGCCTTTACCAGACGTCTCTTTTATTTGCTTGCCCGCCCCAGTATACATCTTTTATCTTCTTACATATTGAACCCCCCATGCAAGCAAACAAAAATCGACGATATTTCTTCAGTTAAAAAGCTGGAAATGGATACAATATCCGTTTTTTCGCAAGACGGCTTTATTTTGCTTGTGTGCCATTAGGTATTTTCACAATCTGCTTTCCTGACAAACCTATGACATTAAGTCCAGTCGGTCTCGTCCTGTGATATCATGGTGATTTCCTGATTTTTGACGCAAAACCTGCCTTTTTCGAGACAGTGACTTTATCTATGCCA
>Ga0129314_1002296_pt1 | contig 10929 bp, 10 predicted proteins | sample O1111metagenome_FD_94431 | JGI IMG/M metagenome (GOLD analysis project Ga0129314, IMG submission 94431) | Orangutan individual fecal microbial communities from fecal samples from Wisconsin, USA - O1111 metagenome | ecosystem: Host-associated > Mammals > Digestive system > Large intestine > Fecal...
CAGACGTAATTGACTTAACCGTCTTCCTCGCAAGCTCTGTACATGTTGTACAGTTTTTCATCTGGTGCTTGTCAAAGTTTCGTTGTTTAATTTACAAGGTGCACGCTCCGTTTCGCGGAACAGTATGTTATTATACACGCATTAAGCGAAATGTCAAGCGCATTTTATCATTTTTTCTTCCTTTGTCTTATCTTTCAATTGCAGCCCAAAATCGCCCCTCTCGCTTGTGCATCTCACCCACAAATCCTTTGCATTTACCTTATTTTGTAATGTGTCGCCGCTGCAAACACCAAATATAGCCCTTTCAAAAAGGGGCTTCGATTTCGCAAAATCGAAGCCCCTTTTTTCTCTTACAGCGATAAAAGCAGCTCGCTCAGCTTGCGTCCCGCGCTGCCCGCAAAGTCCTCCGCGCGGCAGATGCGCAGAAACGACGCGCCGTAGATCATGCGTTCGTTTTCAAGTTCCCCATCCTCACCGAGGAAAATACCGAGCACATGCACACCCTCGCGCCGCAGCTTTCGCACCTGGGAGCAGGTATCGCGGATGGCGGCGTCGCCGACATAGCGCTCCGGCATACCGCTGCGCTTGCGGCCGCTGATCATATCGTTTGGCAGGCCATCGCTGAAAACGATGACCACTTTATGTTCCTCGCGCCGTTTTTTAATGTCGAGCCCTGCCGCCGCCAGCGCAAGGCCATCGCGGTTGTTGGAGGTCGCGCGGTACTCAAGGATGCGCCGGTCCGCCTCGGGATGATCGTCATAATCGCGAAAGCGCCGCAGCACCGTGTGGTCGCCGTAGGTGCAGTAGCTCATCACGCGGTGCGGGATACCGATGCCGCTCAGCGCGCTGCTGAAAAGGTAGCTTTGCAGCGCCACCATGCCTTGCCGCACGGACTGCGAGCCGCTCGCGTCGATAAGAAGCTCCACGACAACGCTTGACTCGTCCTGCCGCACGATCTTTTCAAACAGCAGCGGAAACGCACAGCGTCCGACCCTCCACAGCGCCGCATTGTCGAGCGTGCCGTGGTCAGCGCGGTAGATCTCCGGCTCGCTGCGCAGGCTCAGCGCGTTGCGGAAGGCCTGCTCAATGCTGCGCCTGCCCTGCCGCGCCGCGTCCTCGTGCGTGCGCAGCATTTCAAGATTCTTCTCGTAGCTCGCGCGCAGCGACTGGGCGCGAGGGTCCGTGCCCTCGTAGGCATCCTGTCCCAGCCCGTCTGTGAAGAGAAGCTTTCTCTCCTCGTGGATGCCGGTGCAGACGGCGCGCTCGATCTCGCGCATCGCCTGCTCAGTGCGAAAGCTCGGGCCGAAGTTGCGCTGCAAATATTTCGGCACCGACGCGAGCGTATCCTCCGGCAGCGTAAGACCGTCCCCTGAGGCCGCTCCCGCGCTTTCATATTTGAGTTCCTGCTCCTCGGTCTGCGTCCATTCGATCTCGCCCGGTTCGGCAAGCTCCTGCGCCTCGTCCGTCTCCCGCTCGGGAAAAATGTCCTGGTCGTGGCCGGGCGCGAAGTAGCGCGTCAGGATCTTGCGGTACAAAAGCGCCGCAAGATCGACCAGCGCGCGAGCATCGGCGCAGGTTTCGCTGCGCCCCGAGAGCTCTTCGAACAGGTCGAGCATCTCGTCAAAACCCGCAAGGTTTTTTAGCAACCGGCGATCCTCAACCGTTTCCGCGCCGGGAAACTTCTTTGCAAGGTCGTAAATATAGAGCCAGCCGCGCGAGCTGCGGCGGTATTGCAGCAGATCGCCGCGCAGGATCTCCCCCGCCGCCTGCCGCGCCATCGCGGAAACGCCGGGGCGCTCCGCCACGAGACCGGTACGCACCGCGCGCTCAAGGCACAGGTGCGCAGCGGGCAGCAGCACGTCCATATCATAGGCGGCGTAGCGATAGCGGCGCAGCCATAAATTGAGTTCATCCAGCCCAAAGCGCTTGTCCGCTCCGCCGAGCAGCACGCCCTCATAGGCCGCGACCATACCGCCCGCACGCGAAAAGGGCGCGCTCATGCGCTGCACGTATTCAGGATAGGCCCGCTGCCTGTGATCCTCGGAAACGGTCAGAAACAGACTCTCTTCTCTGCCAATGCTCACACTCTCGTCCCCTTACTGCGCAAAGCGAGTCATCACCACGTCGCGCACGAGCGCATATTCGTACTCGTCAAAGCACTTGTTCGTGATGCTCACGGCGATGGCCTCGTTCGGCGCCATGCCGTCGGTCATCAATCGCAGCGCCGCGATCATGCCGCGAAGGTCGACGGAGTTGGTCGAGATCTCGCCGTTCACGGCCTTTGCGTTCAGATCGAGGAACAGCCCCACGCAACGGCGGATGTTTTCCTCCGCCGCTTCCGGCACATCGGCGCGCAGCAGCTCACAAAGCTGCGCTTCGTCGAGCGTCGGCATCCGGATGACCGTGAAGCGCGAGACGAGTGCCTCGTTCAGCTCGCGCGTGCCGGCGTAGCCGTAGTTCATCGTTGCAATGAAGCGCGTCGCCGGGTGCAGCGGGATGCACTCATAGCCCGGCACGTCGATGAGGCGGCGGTAATCGAGCACCGAATGCAGCACCGCGACCGCGTCGTTTTTTGCCATGTTGATCTCATCGAGCACGCAGAACCCGCCGTACTGCGCTGCAAGCGCGATGGGGCCGCGGCGCAGCCGCACCTCGCCGCCGGTGAAGGTGTCGGTGCCGATGAGCATGCTGCTGTCGGTATTCACATGGAACGAAGCGGTGAACACCGGGCGCGCGAAGAGCCATGCGAGGTTGTCCGCAAGAATGTTCTTGCCCGTCGCCTTTCCGCCCGCGAGCAGGAGATTCTCCCCCTGCAGCAGCGCGGCGACCGCCGTATTGAGCACCTCTTCGCCGATGAATCTAACCATCGGGCGCGCAACGCGGCCCTGCGCGGCCGCATCCACGCTCCACTGTTCTTTGAAGCGCTCCAGCCGGAGCGCAAGGTCTTCTCTCATGATATAGTATTCTCCTTCTGCTATGGGCCGCTGTGCACGATCCCTTCTGTCGGAAAAAAATTATAGCCCCGGCGGCGGAAAAAGTCAATTTTCCGCCGCCTTCAGCGCGCGATTGCAATTCCTCTCATCTTAGTATAAAATGAGGCTGTATTTCGATTTCAAAAGGAGACGACCGCTTATGGCACTTGATTGGGGCATCCTTCACTGGATACAAACTTATCTCGCCTGTCCCGCTCTGGACGCGATCATGCCGCGCCTTACGCTGCTCGGCGACATCGGCTTTATCTGGATCCTCACTGGCGTGGTGCTGCTGTGCACAAAAAAGCACCGCTGCACCGGCATTTTGCTGCTGCTGGGGCTTTTGTGCGGCGCGCTGGCCGGCAACGTCGTGCTCAAGAACCTCGTCGCACGCCCGCGCCCCTGCTGGCTCGATGAGAGCGTGCAGCTGCTCATCGCTGTGCCCAAGGATTTTTCCTTTCCCTCGGGGCACACGCTCTCTTCCACCATCGGCGCAACGATCTTAACGCGCGCAGACCGCCGCTTCGGTTATGCGGCCATCCCGCTCGCCGTGCTGCTCGCCTTCTCGCGTTTATATTTATATGTACACTTTCCGAGCGACGTGTTCGCCGGCGCGGTGCTGGGGCTTGTGATCGGTGAACTCGTCTCCCGCTATGGTCCAAAGCTCTTCCAAAAGCGCGGATAATACGGTAGATTTGAAGCATTTTCAAACTTCTTAATATATCCAGATAAAATTAGGGTTCTTTTAAGGTGCTGTTCATACTGTGTTCATTTTCCCTGTGTAGTCTAAGCGCCGGTACAACAGAAAGGGTGATAATTTGAACAAGACATTTGACAAAAAGGCTGGGATGCAGGTTCTTTTTCTGCTGCTCGGTCTTGCATTTCTCGTCTGCGGTGTGATGCGCGGCGAGGCGGACACGGTGCTGAACAAGGCGATCAAGCTATGTCTGGAGTGTGTGGGCATTGGATAAGAAAAAACCGTTTTCCTTTCTGCTCGCCCGCTGGCGCGGACTGGTCCAGGCCTGCGCGGCTCTGCTGACAAACCTGCACCTGCCGAACTTCCTCACGGGTACGCTCTATCGCGGCGCAGGCAAGACCGTGTGCGTGCCGGGACTGAACTGCTACTCCTGCCCGGGTGCGGCGGGCGCGTGCCCCATCGGCTCGTTTCAGGCCGTTGTCGGCTCGTCCAAATTCAGCTTTTCCTATTACATCACTGGCATCCTCATCCTGCTCGGCGTGCTGCTGGGCCGCTTCATCTGCGGCTTTCTCTGCCCGTTCGGCTGGTTTCAGGAGCTGCTGCACAAGATCCCGACCAAGAAGCTCTCCACCAAGCGCCTAAAGCCGCTGACCTACCTCAAATATGTCATTTTGGCGGTGATGGTCTTCCTGCTTCCGGTGCTCGTGGTGAACGAAGCAGGCATGGGCGACCCGTTCTTCTGCAAATATCTCTGCCCGCAGGGCGTGCTCGAAGGCGCTATCCCGCTCTCGCTTGTCAACAGCAGCATCCGTGCCGCGCTCGGCAAGCTCTTTTCGTGGAAGCTCTGCGTGCTCATCACGGTCGTTGTTCTGAGCGTCGTCTTCTACCGCCCGTTCTGCAAGTGGCTCTGCCCGCTCGGTGCGTTCTACGCGCTCTTCAACCGCGTGTCGCTGCTGTCGATGCACGTTGACGAGAGCAAATGCGTCTCCTGCGGCAAGTGCGCAAGGACCTGTCCCATGGACGTGGATGTGACCAAAACACCGAATCACAGCGAATGTATCCGCTGCGGCAAATGCGTGACCGCCTGCCCGACGGAGGCCGTCCGCTTCCGCTACGCCTTCGGCAGCGGCGGAGCATGTTCCAAATTGTCTCAAAAACCGATCATTGAAGAAAACAAAGGAGAATAAACCGTGAATTTTAAGAAGATCATTACGCTGCTGCTCGCCTTTACGCTGACGCTTTCCCTCGCCGCCTGCGGCAGCAAGGGCGACGGCAAGGGCGATGGCGATACGCAGGGCGCGACCGCCGAGGAGATCTACGCCCAGATCCAGGAGCTCGCCGACAAGGAAAACGCCATCATGGAAGAGAACCTTGAGCTGTGGCAGAAGCTCTTCGCCGCCATGAACGAAAAGCGCGACGAGATCCCCGATGAATCGAACTACGGTGCTTATCTGCTTGCCGCCCTCGACCTCGTGAAGGACAAGTTCACCGAGGACGAGCTCAAGACGCTGACCGAAGGTTCCGAGCAGATCCGCGACCTTGAAGACCAGATCCAGCCCCTGCAGGAGCAGTATGCCGCGCTCCAGCCCGCAGGCAACGGTGAAGACGGCGACATGAACGATGCCGTCCCGGCCTTCCCCGCCTTCACCGGCAAGGACCTTGACGGCAACGATGTGGACAACAGCATTTTCTCCCAGAACGCTGTGACGGTCGTGAACTTCTGGTTCAGCGGCTGCAAGCCCTGCGTGGCGGAGCTTGGTGAGCTGAATGCCCTCAATGAAACGCTCAAGAAGCAGGGCGGCGCGGTCGTCGGCATCAACGTCGATACGCTCGACGGCAACGCTGATGCGATCAGCACGGCCAAGAACCTGCTTGAGTCCAAGGGTGCAAGCTACCAGAACATCTACTTCCCCTCCGACAGCGCAGCCGGTGACTTTGCGGGCGACATCATGGCCTTCCCGACCACCTATGTTATCGACCGCAGCGGTGCCATCGTCGGTGAGGCGATGCTCGGCGGCATCGACAATGAGGACAACATGGCAGCGCTTCAGGAGCTGATCGATCAGGCTCTCGCAAACGACAGCGCGAACTAAGTCTCCCTCTCTCATATCAATAAGAGCAGCCCGCCCTGTGAGGAATCACAGGGCGAGCCGCCTTTCTTCTGCCGTTTCTTACCTTCTTAGCGTGCGCAGAAACGCCCGCCTTCCGCTCAGGAAGGCGGGCGTTTGCCGTCTTTTATTCTGCGATCTCCATATCCAGAAGATCGAGGATAGCGTGGTCGGCACTCCAGAAATAAGCGTCCTCGCCCAAAACCTCCGTGATGCCGGCACGGTCAAAGTAGGTGCGCACCGCCTCGGTCATGCCGCAGCAGGCGACCGTCTTGCCCTGACTCTTGAGCGACTCACACAGTTCGAGCATCGCCTGCGCGCCGGAGACGTCCACGCTCGGCATGCCGCGCATCGACAAGATGATGTGGTCGTACTGCGGCATCTCCGCCATGCGGCGGTTGAACTCATCCACCGCACCGAAGAAGAGCGCGCCCGTGATATACGCCACGCCGGAGGTCTCGAGGATGGGGGGCTTGCCCTCCACCGAGCGCAGCTTGTTCGCGTCGATATCAGAGAAGTTCACATGGATATGGCTCGACTTTGCCATGTACAAAATGGCGGAATACACCACGCCGAGCAGGATCGCGACCGTCAGGTCAAAGATGACCGTTGCGAGCATCGTGATCAAAAACTGGCTGATGCCGGACTTGAACTTGTGGCGGAAGATGTAGCGGATGCCCTCCCAGTCGTTCATGCGCCATGCCGTGACCATCAGCACACCCGCGAGCGCCGAGAGCGGCAGGCGCGCCATCACGCCGCCGAGCAGGAACATCGAAGCAAGCAGGAACAGCGAATGGAACACGCTCGTAAGGCGCGTCTGCTGGCCGGACTTGACCGCCACGCTCGTGCGCGCGATGGCCGCGGTCGCGGGCACACCGCCGAAGAGCGGCAGCAGGATATTGCCCACACCCTGCGCGATCAGCTCCTGATCGGCGTTGAACGCTTCGCCCTTCATGCGCGAGGCCGACGCGCCGCAAAGCAGGCTCTCGATCATGCCGAGCGCCGCGATCGTCACAACGGGAGAAGCAAGGTCTTCGAGCATCGAAAGGCTCAGGCCGCGAAGGGACAGGCGGTCGCTGAGGAGAAGCGTTTTCGGGATATCGCCCACCACGGCGAGCTGATCCATCCCGGCAAGCGCTGCCACAAGGGTCGCAAGGATGATGCCGATGAGCGAGCCGGGCACGCGCGCACCCCACTTTTTCGGCCAGAAGGCCATCACCGCCACCACAAGAAGGCCGATGAGCACCGCCTGTAGATTGGGGTGGAACCCAAGGCGGCCATAAGACGCGAGCTTTTCCAGGTTCGTTCCGCCTTCCGACACCGTGCCGAAGAAATTATCGATCTGCCCCATGGCGATGATGATGGCAATGCCCGAGGTAAAGCCCATGATGACCGGCATGGGGATGAAGCTGATAAGGCGGCCGAGCTTGAAGATGCCCGAGAGCAGCAGGAGAACACCCGCGGCAAAGCAGGCAAAGAACACGCCCTGCAAGCCGTATTCCGCCACAATGCCGACCAGCACCGCGCTCATCGCACCCGTCGGCCCTGAGATCTGGAACGACGCGCCGCCAAGTACGGCGATCACCACGCCCGCGATGATGGCCGTGACCAGTCCCGACGCCGCGCTCGCGCCGGATGAAACGCCGAACGCCAGCGCCAGCGGCAGCGCGACCGCGCAGACCGTCAGACCCGCCATCATGTCGGCGAGCAGCTTTTTCGAGTTGTAGCCTGCAAACTCCTGTTTCAGGCTGCCAAAAAACGCAGAAATCATAGCAAATCCTCCAAAAACACATGCCTTTAAACTATAGCACGCGTCATGGAGGGGCGCAAATGGCAAAAGGGACGTATTTTAACGCGTTTTTTATATCTTTGCATCGCTTTTGCACAAATCCCGCCGTTTCCTCCACCCCGCTTCCGTTTTTTCTGCAAAAAACAGCCTTCCATCCTCCCAAAGAGGAGAACGGAAGGCCTGCGCTCAGTCTTTTTTGAAAAACGCCACGGCGACCACGCCGGGACCGGCGTGCGTGCCGATCACACTGCAAATGAGCGTGGAATCAAGCGTCTCCACCCTGTCCTGCCAGATGTCGCGGCTATCCTCCACATACTTTTTAAGATAGATATCGCTTAGGCCGCTGTAGCCCAGCAGGATCGGCTCGTCAAAGTCGATGCCGCCGCTCTCGTGGATCTTCTGCACGAGCAGGTTGTTGCCCTGCTTCGACCCTCTCGCCTTGCCGATGAGCTGGATCTCGCCGTCGACGACCGTAATGACAGGCTTAATGTTGAGAAGTCCGCCCGCAAAGGCGACGGTTTTCGAGATACGCCCGCCCTTTTTGAGGTATTCGAGCGTATCGAGCAGCGCGACAAGGCAGACCTTCTCGCGCTTTTTGGCAAGCGCCTCGGCGATAGCGCGCGCGTCCATGCCCTGCTGCACACATTCAAGCGCATACTCTGCGAGGATACCCGCGCCGATGGCCGCGCTCCTGCTGTCCACGACAAAGATGTTGTCATATTCCGCCGCGGCGATGCAGGCGGACTGATAGGTGCCGGAAAAGTCCGAGGCGATCGTCAGGACGACCGCGCTGTCGCCCGCAGCCTGCACCGCAGCAAACTCCTTGTCGAAGGCCGCAGGCGTCGCCTGACTCGTCGTCGGCAGCTGGTCGCTCTCCACAAGGCGCTCATAAAAGTGCTGCTTGTCGATCGTCACGCCGTCGACGAACTCCTCGTCGCCGAAATGCACCGTCAGCGGGACGATGCGAAAGCGGTCCTTGATGCGCTCGGGCATATCGACCGTCGAATCCACAATGATCTGAACACTCATGTTTTGTTCCTCCGTTATTTTTCGCTCCGGGCGGCAGTGCCGCCCTCCGTCTTTTTTTCGATATAAATGCTCTCCAGATTGCCGCTGATGCGCACGAGCGCACGGTACATCGTCTGCCGCTCCTCCTCGCTCAGCCCCTCGGAGGCGGCATCCACGATGTGCGTGATCTTCTCTCCGATCGCGTGTCCGACCGCTCTCCCCTTCTCCGTCAGGCGAAGGGGACTTTTGTAGCGCCTTCCCGCGCCGCTCGCGCAGGTAATGTAGCCGTTTTTCTCCAGGTCATCCAGCGAGCGGGAGATGGCCGCCTTGTCCTCGTCGCAGCGCTCGCACAGCTCCGCGGCCGTCATTTCACCGCAGCGCGAGAGGTAGTAGAGGCTCGACACGTGCGGCCCCTTGAGCCCGAATTCCGCCATCTCTTCCGCCTTGATGCGCTTGATGCCGCGGCTGATGCGCGCGATCAGAACGGTAAAGGTCTCAAAGCGCTCTTCCATGGATGCGTCCTCCTCTTTTCCGCTTGTTTGTTGACAAATCAACAAGCTTGCCCATCATAGCGCATTATTGTTGACTTGTCAACAAGTTTTTATCAAAAAAGGAGGTCGTCCGCTTGTCGGATGACCCCCCCTTTTCAGTTAGGCAGAGTGATTTAAAACGCCACGTGCATGAACAGTGCCACGCAGCACAAAATGACCGCGAGCGGCACATAGACAAAGCGGCCCACATTGTACCACAGCGCGCCGCGCGTCTTCTTGCTGCCGGTGTTCACCGCGGCAAGCAGCTCATCCTTTTTCATCACATAGAACCACGAGATCGCGCCGAGCGTCGCGCCGATGGGGATGATGTAGATGGAGACGAGGTCCATCCACGGGCCCCACTTGCTGATCGGCTCCATAAAAATGCCGATGCCAAGGCACAGCACACATAAAATGGCCAGCACTGCCGTACGGCTGAGCTTGGGGAACTTGTGCAGCAGCGACTCCGCCACCGCCTCGAACATGTTCTGCAGCGAACTCACCCCCGCGAAGATCATCGCAAGGTAGAGGATGATAGCAAACAGACGCCCCAGCGGGATATCCTGCAAAATGGTCGGCAGCGTGACAAAAAGCAGGCTTGGACCCGCGCCGACGTCCAGCCCATAGGAGAAGCACGCCGGGATGATGACGAGCGCCGCGACCACGGCGGCGATGGTGTCAAAGAGCGCCGTATGCTGCGCAACACCGACCACATCCTCATCCTTCGAGAGATACGCGCCGTAGACGATCATTCCGCTGCCCGTGACGGAGAGGGAGAAGAATGCCTGTCCCATCGCCCAGATCCAGATCATCGGATCCTTGAGCGCCTCCCAGCGCGGTGTGAACATGAAGCGGTAGCCCTCGCTCACGCCCGGCAGCATCGCAACGCGCACCGCGAGGATGAGGAAGATGATGAAAAAGAGCGGCATCATGATCTTGTTCGTCTTTTCGATGCTGTGCGCGCCCAGATAGAGCGTCAGCAGCGTGCCTACAACCACGATCACATGATAGGGGATGACGGCATAGGGCGTGGAGGAAAACGCGCCGAACCACGCGCCCGCGTCAATGCTCATGAGCGTACCAACGAGTGAATCCGCCAGCGCCTTTAGGATATAGGTGACGATGACCGCGTAGCCGAGCGCGATGCACAGCGAGCCTGCAAGCGGCAGCCACGCAAGAAGGCCGCCGGTCTTCCCCATGCGCTCGCCGCGCGTGGCCCAGGCCTTTTCATAAGCGCCAAGCGTGCCGGTCGCCGCGCGGCGGCCCATGGCGAATTCCGCGGGCAGACCCACGTAGCTGAAAATAAAAATGAACAGCAGATAAATGAGCAAAAATGCCCCGCCGCCGTTGCTGCCGAGCTTGTTGGGAAAGCCCCAGACGTTCGCCATGCCGACCGCTGAACCGACGGACGCCAGAATAAAGCCCCATCGGCTCGCAAAGTTTTTTGAAGTCTTCATCGTTTCTCCCATCCCAGCGAAAAAAGAAGCGCGCAAGCGATCAAGGCCCGCGCGATCCATCCGCCTGTTTGTGTTGCACCCCCGCAGCATTCGCGCGGGTGAGATTGTCATCCATCATACGGCGTGGCAGCATAAATGTCAAGCCCTCCCGCGCACATCCAGCGCAGTGCGCGGCAAAACAAAAAATGCCCGTGTCATCAGACACGGGCATCTTTGAACGTGAGGTGCAAGTATAATTACTTGAGCTCGACCTTCGCGCCAGCCTCTTCGAGCTGCTTCTTGAAGTTCTCGGCATCCTCCTTGGACACGCCCTCCTTCAGAGCCTTCGGAGCGGACTCGACGAAAGCCTTGGCCTCGGCCAGGCCCAG
>Ga0129314_1002297_pt1 | contig 10926 bp, 10 predicted proteins | sample O1111metagenome_FD_94431 | JGI IMG/M metagenome (GOLD analysis project Ga0129314, IMG submission 94431) | Orangutan individual fecal microbial communities from fecal samples from Wisconsin, USA - O1111 metagenome | ecosystem: Host-associated > Mammals > Digestive system > Large intestine > Fecal...
TATCTTAGCACCTACCGCCGCTTTTGTCAACAGTTTTTTTGCTTTTTTTGACATTTTCTTTTTCCTGGATTTTACAACGCTCAAAAAAGTCAGCGTTTTCAATGGTTTGCGGGCAGCCAAACAGCTGCCCGCATTCCGCATTTTATCCCGCGTTTCGACCGATCAGATGATCGTAACGCATCAGCAGCAGTGCGACCTGCGCGCGGCTGACCGCCTGCGTCGGATACCAGACGCATTCCTTCTCCGTGATGAGTCCGCTGTTCCACGCCCAAGTCACAGCGTCCTTGCCGCTCGCGGATACTTTGGGCGCGTAAGGATAGCCCTCAAGTGTGCCCGTAGCGGCCGGTTCGCCTGCAAGGCGGTAGAGCACGATGATCGCCTGCTCGCAGGAAAGGAAGCTGTCGGGGTCAAATGCGCCGCCGTTGCCGCCCATTAAACCCTCGCCGACCATCCACTTGACATATTCATAATACCATTCATCCCCCTTGAGGTCGCTGAAGGAGGCATTCTCTGCCGTCGGCGTGCCGCCGGCAAAGCGATACATAATGACCGCGAACTGCGAGCGCTCCACGCCGTATTCCGGGCGGAAGAGATTCTGTGCCTCGTCGCCGCTCATCACACCGTTGGAAACGACGTAGTCGACCGCCTGGGCGTACCACGCGTCGGGTGCAACATCGGTGAAGGTATAGGTCTTGGTCGTGCCGTCCTCCGCCGTCACAGTGATATCCATACCGCCGCTTTCATTCGCCGTGAGCGTGCCAAGCTGCTCATCCTCCTCGCCGTCTGCATTGGCGGCGCTGTTCACATCGATCTGCTCGGTCTGATCCTCGGAAGTCTTGTCCGAAGGATCCTTTTTATCATCTGTCCCTTTCAGACGCAGCGCCAGCAAAATGACCAGCACCAGCACCACAGGGATCGCGATCAGCCATTTTCTTCGCATGATCGTCACTCCTTTGTCTCAAGAAATTTGCTGCATATTGTATTATGTTAGCATACCGCTCCCGCCCTTGCAAGAAGTTTCGCCATCGTTTACAGAAAGTGCACAATCGCCCCCCCTCACCCCGCGCGCGGCGCGGCATAGAATGGAGGGCAGGAGATCTCCTGCATGGGATCAAAGGAGGGTGATCGTCATCAACCGTTTTCAGAACAATTGCTGCTGTGACTTTCCGCCGCCCCGGCCCGTACCGCCCATGCCGCCTCCGCCGCCGTTCCCGCCGTATCCCGGTCCTGTTGTGACCGGACCGACGGGGCCGCAGGGCGTGCAGGGTATTCAGGGCGTACCGGGGCCAATGGGACCCACGGGGCCGCAGGGCGTGCAGGGACTTCAGGGGCCTGCCGGTGCGGCAGGCGCCGTTGGGCCAACAGGCCCCGCCGGTGCGCCGGGCGCGACCGGACCGCAGGGCGCCGTGGGCGCTGTTGGCCCTGCCGGGCCGCAGGGTGCACAGGGCCCCGCAGGCGCGATCGGCCCCATGGGGCCGACGGGACCCATGGGCCCTCAGGGACTTGCCGGTGCCGTCGGGCCTCAGGGTCCTACCGGTCCTGTCGGTCCGCAGGGCCCACAGGGTCTTGTCGGCAGCGACGGCGCGCAGGGGCCGATCGGCCCCACCGGGCCGCAGGGCCCCGCCGGTCCCGCTGACACGCGCGTAGCCGCGGCAGTCACGGATGCGACCGGCACTGAGGATGCCGTCACACAGCTCAACGCGCTGCTTGCGAACCTGCGCGCAGCAGGTCTTCTCGCAACGTGAGCGAAGGCGGCGCGGCACACGCCGCGCCGCCATACATATTAAATAAGAAGGTGAGTCTCATTTCCTACCGGGTCTGCGTTTACGCCATCTGCAAAAACGAGTCGCAATTTGTCGGGCATTTCATGGATACCGCGTCCGAGGCGGACGCGGTATGCGTACTCGACACCGGCTCGACGGACGATACCGTTGAAAGGCTGCGCGCCCGCGGCGCGCATGTTGCGCAGAAGGTCATCGCGCCGTGGCGCTTTGACGCAGCGCGCAACGAATCGCTGACGCTCATCCCCAAGAGTGCCGACCTCTGCTGCTGCATCGACCTTGACGAGCAGTTCCGCCCCGGCTGGCGCAAAAAGCTGGAGAAAGCATGGCAGCCGGATGCAACTCGCGCCCGCTACCGCTACACATGGAGCTTCCTCCCCGATGGGCGCGAGGGCTGCGTGTTCTGGACGGATAAGATCCACAAAAACGGCTGCTACCGCTGGAAGGGCGCGGTACACGAGGTGCTGGAATACACCGGTGAGGGCTCAGAGCAATTTGTCGACGCCGAGGGTGTGCAGCTCGACCACCATCCCGACCTCAGCAAATCGCGCGGACAATATCTGCCGCTTCTGGAGCTTGCGGTGCGGGAAGAGCCGGACAACGACCGAAACCGCCACTACCTCGGGCGGGAATATATGTTCCGCGGCGAATGGGCGCGCGCCGTTGCCGTGCTGAAAGAACACCTTGCGATGCCGAGCGCCGTCTGGCGCGACGAGCGCTGCGCCTCGATGCGCTACATCGCGCGCTGTCTGCGGCAGCTTGGGCGTGAGGACGAGGCTGCGCTCTGGCTGCACCGCGCCGTTGCCGAAGCGCCGCATCTGCGCGAGCCGTACCTTGAATTTGCAGACCTGCTCTACGCGCAGCAGGACTGGTACGGCGTTATTTTTATGGTAAATCGCGCGCTCACGATCACGGAACGGCCGCGCACCTACATCTGCGAACCCTTCGCTTGGGGAAGCTACCCCTACGACCTGCTCTCGCTCGCCTACGACCGCACAGGACAGACGCAGCGCGCCCTCATCTGTGCCGAGCAAGCACTGGCGAGCGCGCCGCAGGACGAACGCTTGCAGAAAAACTGCGCGCTGCTGCGGGCGAAGTGGCAGGTGGAAAGGCGGATTTAGCGCCTTTCCTCCTATTTTTGTTGATTTTTCCGCCGCTCTGTGATATTTTGTTAATGATTCTGAGCAGGGAGCAAGGGCAATAGCGCTTTGCAAGCACGATGCGCCCGGGCTGCGCCAAGTCCCCGCCGCAACCTATGAATGGTACAGCAGCAATTATCTTGACCGCAACGATCCGCTGCGGTTTATTTTATGATGCAACGGCGTTGCATTTCCCGACACGCCGGAGGAGGAGAAATGAACAGAGATGAAATGTATTTATCGCTCGGTGTGAGCGAAAAGGTGCTCGCCTTCGGCGAGACCGTGCTCGATGAACTCAAGCCCCGCTTTGACGAGATCGACAAGATCGCCGAGCTCAATCAGGTGAAGGTCATCGCCGCGATGCAGGAAAACCGCGTAAACGCGACGCACTTTGCCGCCTCCACCGGCTACGGCTACGACGACGAGGGCCGCGACAACTTAGAGCGCGTGTACGCGAGCGCCTTTCACACCGAGGCCGCGCTCGTCCGCCCGCAGATCACCTGCGGCACGCACGCGCTGGCCATCGCGCTTTCCGCAAACCTTCTGCCGGGTGACGAGCTGCTCGCCATCTCCGGCAGACCTTACGACACGCTTGAGGAGGTCATCGGCATCCGCGAAAGCCCGTGTTCGCTCAAAGAGTACGGCGTTTCCTACGCGCAGGTCGATCTTCTTCCCGACGGCAGCTTTGACTTCCCCGCCATCGAGCGCGCACTGAACGATAAAACGAAGCTCATCCACATCCAGCGTTCCAAGGGCTATTGCCCGCGCCCGACGATCTCCGTCGACGCCATCGGCGAAGCGATTGCCTTCTGCAAGAAGCTGCGCCCCGATGTTGTCATCATGGTCGACAACTGCTACGGCGAATTTGTCGAGGCGAACGAGCCGAGCGACTTCGGCGCGGATATGATCGTCGGCAGTCTCATCAAGAACCCAGGCGGCGGTCTCGCCCCCATCGGCGGCTACATCTGCGGCACGCAGAAATGCGTCGATCGCTGCGCCTACCGCCTCTCCGCGCCCGGACTCGGGCAGGAGGTCGGCGCAAACCTCGGCCTCATGCCCGCGCTGTACCAGGGCTTCTTCCTTGCGCCCAACGTCGTTTCCGGCGCGGTCAAGGGCGCGGTGTTTGTCGCGGCATGCTATGAAACGCTCGGCTTCACGGTCGTCCCCTCCTCCAAGGAGGCGCGCCACGACATCATCCAGTGTGTCGAGCTCGGCTCGCCCGAGGGCATGGTTGCCTTCTGCAAGGGCATTCAGGCGGCCGCCGCGGTGGACAGCTACGTTGACCCCGTGCCCGCGCCGATGCCGGGCTATGATTCCGACGTCATCATGGCGGCGGGCGCATTCGTGCAGGGCAGCTCCATTGAGCTTTCCGCCGACGGCCCCGTGCGCGAGCCCTACGCCGTCTACTATCAGGGCGGCCTCACCTGGTACCACGCCAAGCTTGGCGTGCTGCTGTCGCTGCAAAAGATGCTCGACGCCGGGCTCATCACGCTTCCCTGACTGAATTCCAAAAGGAGTTTAACAATTCAACATGTGGTTCTGGCTTTCTCTGATCGCGCTGCTCTGCTGGAGCGGCAGCGACCTCTTTTCCAAGATCGGCTGTCAGGGTGAGGATGATCACCTCGCCCACCTCAAGATGGTCATCGCCGTCGGTACGGTGATGGGGCTTCACGCCGCCTATGAAATTTTCGTTGGCGGCACGGTCATCAGCTTTTCCATCATTCTGACGTATCTGCCCGTGTCGCTGCTGTACATCGGCTCGATGACGCTCGGCTACATGGGACTGCGCTACATCGAGTTGTCCGTCTCTTCCCCGATCTGCAACTCCTCCGGCGCGCTCGTCGCTATGATGACGCTGCTCTTTCTCGGCGGCGAGGACTATTCCCCGCTCGCCATCGGCGCGATCATCCTCGTGTGCTTCGGTGCGATCGGTCTCGGCGTAGTGGACGCCACAGAGGACCCCGAGCTGCGCGCCGCCCGTCAGGCCGACGGCAACCGCAAGTATTCCAAGAGCTTCCTGGCCCTCGCCCTGCCCGTGGCCTACTGCCTGCTCGACGCTGCCGGCACCTTCGCCGACAACCGCGTGCTCGAAACGCTGAGCGAGGGCAGCGCGAACTGCGCCTACGAGCTGACGTTCCTCTTCGCGGCCGTCGTGTGCTTCATCTATGTCGTCTTCATCAAGAAGGACCGCCTGCTACCCAGGCGCGAAGCGCCGAAGTACATCGGCGCCGTCTGCGAAACGGCCGGTCAGTTCGCCTACATCTACGCCATCGCCGATACGGAGCATCTGGCGATGTCCGCGCCGATCATCAGCTCCTACTGCGCGGCCAGCGTGCTGTGGAGCCGGCTTTTCCTCAAGGAAAAGCTCTCGTGGAAGCATTACCTGATGATCCTGTTTGTTGTCATCGGCATTGCCGTGATGGGCGTGTTCGACATTTGATCTGCAAATCGCATCAAAAAGGAGTGTTCTTAAAAAGAACACTCCTTTTTCTTATTATCGCTCTATTCCAGCGGGATATCCAGTACGCTGACGCCGCGCTTGAAGGCATATTCGATCGTCGAGCGCGTGCCGCCGCGCAGTCCGTCGTTCACGGCGATGAGCAGGCTCGCATGGTCGACCATGTAGCGATTGCGCCGCTGCATACAGCCCGGCGTATAGCTCTGCTGCACCATCGTCTCATAGTCGCAGCGAGCTAAAATCTCGCGGTAGCGGGATTTCTGCGCTTCGCTCCAGCCGTCCGCCTGCGTGGGACAGGGGATCGCCGCTTCGAGCGTGATGTGCGGATAGCGCGCCTTCAGCGCGAGCACGGTCTCTGCAAAGTAGAGGTCGCAGCCCTCGGCCATGCCGCAGATAAAATGCTCCATTCCCTCGTGAATGGCACTCTCCACCGCCGCGCGCATTTTCGCCTTGAGTGCGATGCAGCGCAGGTCGCTCTCATTTTCGCCCCACGGGAGCTTTCCCGGCCGATGGCCGGTGAACGCACAGGAGCAGGGTCTTCCCCGCATCGGCATCGCCTCCTCTCTTTGCATATTATAGAACATCTGTTCTCCTTTGTAAAGTATTTTCCTCTTGACATTTTGGAGATTTGTCGTATACTCAAGCTATCAACTGAATCACTTGTCTTCGAGGCGGGGTGAAACTCCCCACCGGCGGTTACAGTCCGCAAGCGGTAATTTTTTATCGCACGAACCGGTGAAATTCCGGTACCGACGGTCACAGTCCGGATGAGAGAAGATGTGCTGCGCGCGATTTACCACGCAATTTTCACGCTCTTTTGCGTCATGCACCTTGGAAGACTTGTTCTTTCAGGGGAAATGACAAAAAGGAGTGTATTTTTATGTCCGAATCCAATGCCAGCGCCATCTCCAAGCCCCGCGCGATCAGCCGCACCCACAAGCTCACGGTGACCGCCATGCTCTCGACCGTCGCATTTTTGCTGATGTTCATCGAGTTCCCGATCCCCGCGCTCATCCCCTCATTCGTCAAGCTCGACATCTCCGATCTCCCCGAGCTGCTCGCAGCATTCTCGCTCGGCCCCATCTACGGCGTCGTCGTGACGCTGCTCAAGAATGTGCTCTTCTCCGTGCTGCACGGCACGTCGTCTGCCTATGTCGGCGAGCTCTTCAACTTCATCATGGGCAGCGTCTTCTCCTTCTCTGCAGGCTTCATCTATCAGCGCAAGAAGTCCCGCAAGAGCGCGCTCACTGGCGCGCTCGTCGGTGCGCTGCTGATGGCAGTGCTGTCTGTGCCCCTCAACTACTTTGTGGTCTACCCCGCCTACGTTGTGTGCTACCACCTGCCGCTTGAGGCCATCATCGGCATGTATCAGGCCATCCGTCCCTCGACCAACGGCCTCCTTGAGTGCCTGATGGTCTTCAACATGCCCTTCACCTTCGTCAAAGGTATGATCGACGTGGCGCTGTGCTTCCTGATCTACAAGCCCCTCTCCCCGCTGCTGCACAAGTAATCTATCAAACAAATAAGACCGTCAGGACAACAGTCCTGACGGTCTTATTCTGCTTTTTCATCTCTTGCGTGCGGCGATAAAGCGGTTGGGCGGCGCGGGGAACAGGTCCTCCTGCTCCACGATCTCAAAGCCCGCGCGCAGAATGTCCTGCGCCAGCGTCTCGCGTGTGTCGAAGGCAACGAAAGGGCGCTTGCCCGTGCGGTACTCAAACCACTTGCGCATACGCTCGCGCGTCATCCCCACGCCGAGGCAATCGGTCGCAGAGAGGAACATCCCGCCCGGGCGCAGGAGCGCGCAAATGCGCGCGAGCACCTCCGCGTGCTGCTCAACATAGAGCAGCACATTGCACGCGAGCACCGCGTCGAAGCTCGCAGGAGCGAGGGAGTCGTCAAAAAGGTCCGTCTGCGTCAGCAGGACGTTCGCAATGCCCTGCGCCGCCGCCTTTCCCTGCGCGCGGCGAATCATTTCATTCGAAATGTCGATGCCGCGCAGTTCCTTAACATCCGGCGAGAGCGACAGCGTGACGATGCCCGTGCCGCAGGCAAAGTCCAGCACCGTGTCCGTCGGCTTTAAGTATTTTCTCATGCAGGCGGTCGTTTTCTCGTACGCCTCGCGGTAGAAAACGCCCGCGTCCGCGTCATAGACCGCTGCGCGGCGATCCCAGAACTCTTTCGCAGTCGGCCTCATTTTCCACCCTTAAAAACCATATGAACGCCGTCGCTGCTTGTGAGATAGGCCATCGGCCCGTAGGCCTTGATGCCAAACTCCAGCACATCGCCGACATGGATCTCATCCTTCACCGCCTCAACATCGAGGATCGTATGGTCGGACGACGCGCCAATGATCTCAACGCCTTCCCTGCACGGCACAAGGTCGAAGCAGTTGCCGTAGTCCACGCGGCCCATGGCAACGATCGCGCGGCGGCGGATGCCGCGATCCTCGTAGTGCCCCACCTCGCCGAAGGCGTTCACGCTCAGCTCACCGACCGGGAAGCTCGGCTTGTCACGGCATTCGACGACCTCTGCCTTGACGGTCATAACGCCCGTTTTCAGGAAGTCGGGCGCGAAGTTGTCCGTTTCACCGCGCAGGCCGATGTCGCCGAGACGCAGCAGATTGATGCGGTAGGGCATCGTGCCATTCATTGCCATGTAGGCCGAGGTGGATGCGCCGCCGCTGATGTAGTCGAGGGGTCTTCCGATCTCGCGCTCAATATCCGCCGCCAGGCTGACAAGCGCCTGCATGTTGCGTTTGGTCGGCGTGACAGAGCCGTAGCAGCTCAGGTTGACGCCCACGCCCGCAAGGCGCAGGTTTTTCAGCTCATGCTCCACCTCGATCGCGGCGTCCAGCGCGTCCTCCTCGTTCCAGAAGCCCTCGCGCAGATCGCCAAGATCCATCATCAGGATGACCTCATGTATCTTATTCTGCCGCTTCGCCTCTTCGTTGAGCGCACGCAGCACGGTGATGTCACTTTGCAGGCTGATGTCGCTCAGTTCCACCACGTCTGCAAGCTCGGAGAGCATGGGGATGCGGATGAGCATCAGCGGTTTTTTGGTGAGTCCCGCCTCGCGCATGGTGCGCAGCTGGCTCACGCGCGACGTTGCGATAAACTTCACGCCGCTTTCTTCGTAAACGCGTACGATCTCAGGCAGTGCGGACACTGCCTTCACAACGCCCGCGACCTCGATGAGCGAATCATGGCAGCGCTCTACGAGCGCTGCCAGATTCGCTGCCAATTGATCGAGATCGAATTCCACACAGGGATATTGATTCCGATTCATTGTCATGATTTTTCAATTCCTTTAGGTAGGGTCTTTTCTGTAGGGTCACAAACTGATTTACTGCGCGACCTTCTTGCTCTTCTTGAAGGGCTTGCCCGCAAGATCCTTGAGCGTCCAGCCGATCAGCACGCACAGCCAGTTGATGATGGGCATGAGCCAGTTGAAGATGGCCCAGGGACCGTAACCGCCGGCACCCCAAGGAGCGATGTTCAGGGTATCCTTGATAAACACACCGCAGGTGTTCCAGGGGATCAGAGCGGAGGTAACGGTACCGGCGCCTTCAAGGGCAGAGGACAGAACCGACGGGTGCACGCCCATCTTGTGATACTCCTCGGCATACATACGACCGGGGACCACGATGGAGATGTACTGCTCGGGCATGGTGGCGTTGGAAAGAACGCAGGTCACTTCGGTCAGGCCAACGAGAGCCGCAGGGCCCTTGGCAATCTTCTTGAGGGAGTTGACGATGACCTCGAGCTGGTGGGTCTCCTCCATGATACCGCCGAACATCATGGCGATGATCGTCATGGAAACGGAAGACATCATACCCATGATACCGCCGCTTTCCAGGAGTCTTGTCATGGTGTAGCTCGTTTCGGGAGAAAGATTGGCTTCGAACATGGCGAGCGCTTCCTCAGAGAAGTAGTAGCCGTTCTTACCGTAATCGAAGATGGTACCGAGCGTGCAGGCGCCGGGCTGGAAGATCAGGCCGAGGATGACGCCGGCAACAATACCGAGGGTGATGCCGGGGATCGCGGGAACCTTCATGGCAACTGCCACGATAACGATGACCGGAGGCAGGAGCAGCACAGGGCTGATGTTAAAGATACCGCCCTCGGCAGCATTCAGCGCGTTGGAGAACTCGATCACGCGGGACATATCCGCCTCGCCGCCGTGATACTGCATCACGCCGAGGACGCCGAAGAAGATCAGGGTGATGGCGTAGGTGATGCCGGTGGGCAGGATCATGGCCTTGACGTGGGTGATAACGTCCGTACCGGCCATGGCGGGAGCGAGGTTCGTCGTATCGGACAGCGGGCTCATCTTATCGCCGAAATAGGCGCCGGAGAGAACCGCGCCGGCGGTCATGCCGGGGCTCATGCCGAGACCGTAGCCGATGCCCATCAACGCAACGCCCATCGTACCCATCGTACCCCAGGAGGTACCGGTGGCGAGCGAGGTGATGGAGCAGATCAGAACGCAGGCAATGAAGAAAATTGCGGGTTTGAGGACCTTCAGGCCGTAGTAGATCATCGTAGGCACGACGCCCGCGTTGATCCACACGCCGATCAGGATACCGACGATGATCAGGATGCAGATCGACTGCAACGCTTTGTAGATACCGTCCATCATGGACTTTTCAACTTCATCCCACTTATAGCCGAGATGCAGTGCCATGATCGCGGCAGCCATTACGCCGACAAACATAGGTACATGCGGGTCAACTCCGAACTTGACGATACCGACCGCGAGCGCGGCGATCAGAACCACCAATGTCAACAGGGCTTCCCACAGCTTGGGCATTCTCTTTTCCTTACTCATAGTGTTACCAACCTTTCGAAATTTTGGGGGGCGCTATTCGTATGGATAACTATGCATATACTTTAGCACAGTATCGTAGGAATAGCAAGTTGTTTTTGAATGGTGAACGCAGTTTTACGGTAATGCATTTTTGTTTCGGTATCGCTCCGGGTCCAGTTACGCCGGTAACACTCCTCCTTCCTCCTTCGCAGCACAACATAATTGCTTCGTAGCTGACTGCAAATGCAGAAAATACCTCTCTCCCCGGCCCGCCGATCCCCCATCGGCAGGCTGGGGATGAGGTGGTCTATACTTCCGGTGCTGTGCCGCCGGAGAGTGGCGCTTCACCGGCCTCGCAGAATAGAAACGCGAGGTTTGTATCATATTTTACCAGCCGAGCTTGGTCATGGCGTCGTCGACCGCCTTAATGACGATGTCGATCTCCTTCTCGGTGACGATCAGCGGCGGGACAAAGCGCAGCACGTTGCCGTTGGTGTTGTTGATGAGGACGTTGCTGTCCTTGAAGCACAGGTCGACGACGGGCTGGCCGGAGGGATGGTTGAGCTGGATACCGTCGATCAGGCCGAGGCCGCGGATCTCGTTGACCGCATCGGGATGGTTCTTCTCGATGACCTTGTGCATCTGGTCACGGAAGTACTCGCCCATCTTGCGGGAGTTCTCGATGACGCCGTCGTTGATCATCACGTCGAGCGTGGTGGCAGCGAGCGCGCAGGCGAGA
>Ga0129314_1002299_pt1 | contig 10919 bp, 18 predicted proteins | sample O1111metagenome_FD_94431 | JGI IMG/M metagenome (GOLD analysis project Ga0129314, IMG submission 94431) | Orangutan individual fecal microbial communities from fecal samples from Wisconsin, USA - O1111 metagenome | ecosystem: Host-associated > Mammals > Digestive system > Large intestine > Fecal...
GCTGCACCCATGAAAATTACTGCATGGGTGCATATCGCAAAGACCATTGGTGTGGAAATCATACCAGAAAGGACAGAAAAATGCCAAGCTGTAAAGATTGTAAATACAAAAGGTATATAAATAATAGTTACGGAAATCAGAGCATATATATGCAGTCACCTTGCTTTATGTGCAAATGGAATCCTGAAGATAATAGGGTAGTAATGTACGAACCAATAAATCGACAAACAGAAAAATAGAGGTTCATATATACATTGCCATAGTGAGGAAATCACACCAAAAGGAGAGAAAATATGAAGTGTCCAAGATGTGGAAAAGAGGCAAACAGACTGTTGGCTCTGTCGAGAGCAGACAATAAGACAATGATATGTGATGAGTGCGGAACAAAGGAGGCACTGGATGCTGCAGGGCTGACCGAGGGAAGTTCGGTAAGAAAATCTATACTTGCATGTGTGGGAAAAGGCACAACACCACAGGAAAGAGTTAGAGCAAAGGTGCAGGCGGCTGGTAATAAGTGGGCTGTGGAGAATTTCAACGCTACGCATAATTAGGAGGAAGAATATTGAAGTATTATTGGATTAGAATATTTGATTTCAAGACTGATGAAGAATTGAAAGACAATACAGATATTGATGTTTGGGAAGCGAGAAGAGGAACACTTTTGGATGAATATTATCTTCGTGGAGAAAAAATGACGAGAGATGAGGCGAAAGAAATAGTAAAAGACAGAAGTGGAGTATCTAGATTTGCAAAACCAAGGAAAGCAGGCGGTGTATATGCGTTAATTATGGATAGTACAGAATTTTTTTATAATAGATTTATGATTGACGTGAATACGTTTTGCTTTAATTGTCATAAACCGATTAAAGGGAAAATGAAAGATTTTCCATATATAGCGACTGATAAAGAGGAAAAATATTACTTTTGTTCGTATGATTGCAGGAGGAGTGTGCAGAACAAAATAAATCCATATTCCGAGGGAGAGTTCCAAGAGAGAGAAGATTATGAGAGAAATGGGGGAGTATATGGATACATATATCACATCTATAATAGGATCACAAATATGCACTACATAGGGCAGACTGTATATATGCCGTTCTTCCGCTGGCAAGAACACGTAAAGAGTGGTCTAAAGGGAAATATTACAGATCTTACTTTCGAGACTATTACAGAGGTAAGAGTTAAGTCACAGGAGTATTTGAACAATATAGAGGCATGGTGGATACAGAAGTATATACATGATTATGGAAGAGAAAATGTAATGAACATTACAGTTCCTAAACTGACAATGGAAGATTTAATAAAAGAATTCGATAGACAGGTGATAGGCCAGCTTGAATTTGGAGACAAGAAGATAAAAGATGAGTAACTATGAATGGACAACTGAAATTTGATGAATTTATGAATATAACAGAGGAAAAAACATCGGAACATAAGCAAGAGAGAGTTCCAATGGTGGATCCATGTTACTACTGTTTATGCAGGTCATGTATCAATAATGCAGAGAGCCTTACTGTCAATCCGGAAGAAGTGCCATACGACTGGCACCCGTGCTTCTTTTGCGATATATGTAATAATTTTGATGGAGAAAGTCCTGGAAATATGGAAAGAGAGGAATGCCATGAATATGTGATAGATGATTATCATGCAAGGCAGAATAGGAAGAAAATTAGAATTGTGAGGTAACGATTATGAGTAAAGAACTTAAAAAGTGTCCGTTTTGTGGAGGGATAGCAGTAATGAAAGCTGTCAATAAAAAATATGGGTTCACTATTTGGTGTCAGTGTAGGAAATGTGGTGCGAGAACTGAGGGGTATTGTCCTGATGTGGAACATGAAGATAATTCTATTACAAGTATTGAAGAGTGCAAAGATAAGGCTGCAAAGCTATGGAATAACAGGGTGAAAAGTGCAAATGAAACTGCGGAAGGTGGTGAAGCCTCTTGATAGAAAAATATGGGAAAGAAAATGTGTGCATTGACTGTAAACATTACGAAGCCTGTGGAGGACCGGAACGGTTCATGAAGTGTTTAGGGTATGAGGAACAAGGAGGGGTGGATGAGAAAAAGGTTAAACAGATTTTTCAGAACGAAAGCAAACCATAATATTATTAAGCAGGGGTGGAAGCTTAAAATGTATATGTGTTTGGTCTGGCTGACTGATGAAAGGAGAAATGCAGATGGATAACAATCCAGCAAATGGAATAAAGGATTTGATGTGGAAATTCTTGATGGACAAGGGACAAAAAGAGAATATTCCAGAGTTAAAGGCCAGCGTTTACAGACTTATCAAAATGACTACTCAAAAAACTGCAGGGCAGAGAAAATCTACAACGCATATTCCGTGGGAAACATTGGATATGGAAATTATGAGAATTGTGATAGAAGCAACCGCCCTTGTGCTTTCTGGCAGACTTGATGAATTAGAAAACAGTATTGAGAAAAATTGCAATAGTTGCACATGGCATGATGGTTATTCTGGTGTGTGTTGTAATGGAGATAGTCACAAAAGAGCTGATTTCACAAATGAAGATTATTGTTGCGGATATTACGAGGAAAGGAAAGATAATGATAGATGAATTGATGGAGAAACTACTGGAGGAGCCGGTAGTGAATAATGATGAAATAGTGTTTACGAGCAGAGCTGTGGAACTGATACATGAAATTTCAGAGAAGTGTAAAGGTATTCCGATAGTAGAGCAAACACGGGAAAAGACGGAGGAATATGCTAAGGATTTATCTGCAGAGGAAGTGTACTATGATATGCTTCATAAAATTGTGGATGCTCCAACCACTTTACACATGAAATGCTCAATACGGATGCTTATACCAATTATTGACCAAAAGTTGAGAGAAAGGGGATTGTAATGGATAGAAAGAAAACAACGAAATTTCTTGGAAATCTTCTTGTATCAGATAAATTCGGAGGAATTGGAAAGTATTGGGCGAGTGAGGTTAGTATTGATCCGTGGGCCACAAAAGGAAAACCTAAAAGAGTTGACTTTATGCAGTTTATTCCTGCTGGACAATGTTCCATATCTGAAATCGAAAAAGGAATATTCGTTTGCTATGAAATAAAAAGCTGCAAGCAGGATGTTTATTCTGGAAATGGATTAAATTTCATTGGAGAAAAGAATTACATAGTAACAACAATGGAGTGTTATAAGGATTTGTTACCAGATATGAGAGATGGGAAGTTTTATAAACATCTGCATGAGGTTTCTCCAGATTCATCAGGACACTTCGGAATAATGGTAGCAATTCCTTATATGTCGGAATTAACGGATGAGTTTGAAAACCCAACAGAGTTAGACTTTGAAAAAGGCAGATGGAAGCTGGCTGTTATAAGTAACTGCAGACTTGGTTTGAGGAAGAAATCTACTACCGAGTTGCTATTTTGTATGCTTAGAAGTGGAAGATAGGAGAATGACTATGGGAATGTATCATAAAAATCATTTGATAGGACCAAAATCAAAGAGATATGCAAAAAGACAGACATCAAGAGGTATGAGAAGAGCTGTGAAGAGAAGCTGCACTGATGAGAGCATTACATTGAGAGGCAAATCAAAAAATTTGTATGGATATGATTCGTGGTTGTTTAGCTAAATGAGAGACGAGAAAAGAGGTGATGATAGACATGAAGATAGTTTGCATTTCAGACTATGCAATACATCATCGAATAGGCAGGAGCGAGCCAACAGGAACTACATACACAACACGATTTGGAAATACCAGACAGAAAAATGTGTTTAAGGAATTCTATAAGACCAATATAGGAGAATTTACTCCAGAGAAATGGTTGGAGGTTACCTTGCAGATAATACAGGTACTTATGGAAAACGAACTTCTGGATGAAATAAAGGAGCATGTTGCAGGTCATTGCGTGTGGCTTAAAAATGATAAGGAGATTAAGGAATACTCGGCATCCTGTTTAGCCTCTGGCGCATATATGTACTGGGAAGATTTTAAGGACAAGAGAATACCGACACATAAGGTATTTATCTTTGAAGGAGGTGATTTCTGATGGCAGTCTGCATGGAATGCGGAAGAAAATTGAGAAGCCGACAAAGCAAGGAAGTAGGATACGGACCAGTATGTTATAAGAGAGTGTTCGGTACCAGTATGCGAATCCGTGATGGAGATTCAAAAACAGGTACTGCTTCAGACGATTTTCCATATTATGAAATACCAGGGCAAATGTCGATTGAGGATTTTTTAAAAGCAGATGAAAAGTAAAAGGAGAGTGCTTTCGCAACCCTCCCAACAGACAGTTAGATTATATCATAATTCGTTATGAATTTGGAATAAAAAAGAAGGAGGGCGACAGCATGGACAACCAGTCAACAGAAGAAAGAGCAGAAAAAGTTATAATAGCTCTTACACCAGAACAATTGAAGGATATTTGTGCAAATGCAGCTGAAATTGGAGCAAAGGAAGCATTAAAAACCTATGAGCAGGAAAGAAAAAAGGAGCAGGGAAAACGGGCAGACAGAAGGTTGCGGAATACGAAGCTGCTCCTGCGTAATTATCACATGCTCAAAGAACATGCGGAAAACTCTGTTTTTGGCCGAACACAGATGGAGGAATCAGCTTTGGATATCTTGGAATCAATGATGAATCTTTATGACAACGAGGTAATCATTGAAAGCATCAAGAGGAGCGCAACCAGAACAGCCATTATCGTTTCGCATATCGAGACGATGTTTGGGTTGTATGATGCTTACTGCGAAAAATCTCCGAACCAGGATATAGATCGCAGGAGATACGAGGTGGTTTGGGATAAATACATGGCAGAGCCGGTTCTTACTGTAAAAGAGATTGCGGCAAAGCACAATATGTCAAAGGAAAATGTGTATTCCGATTTGAGAGTTGCTGAGGAAAGATTGACCGCTCTTATTTTCGGGGTGGACGGATTGAAAGTACGATAAAGCCACCGTCTACAAAATAATTACATTGACATCACAGCTTATAAATGGCAAAATCGTATTTGTAAAATTCTAAATCGAACGTCGGGGAAGTCTGCAGAGTTGTTGCAGGCTTCTTTTTTGATGCAAACTTTCCGAGAAAGGAGAGACGATTGAACAGGAAATGCACCTGCTCCTCCAGAATAATATTGATTGGAGGATAATAATGAATTACACAATTATGGTACTGATTGCTTATGCGGTAATTATGATTGCGGCAACAGTGCTTATGACAAACAAAGAGAAAAGCGTCGAAAGGTTTTGCGTTGGAAATAGAAATACAGGATGGTTTATATCTGCATTAAGCATTGCAGCTACATGGATATGGGCTCCTGCACTATTTACATCAACAGAGAATGCTTATACCAAAGGCTTTGCAGGGCTGTTTTGGTTTCTGGTACCTAATGTGCTTTGCCTCATATTCTTTATTCCATTTGCTCGGAGAATAAGAAAGGAAATGCCAGAAGGAATCACATTGTCTGGATATATGCATCAGAAATACCAGTCTGAATCGGTAAAAAATATTTACCTGTTTCAGCTTGGAGCATTATCGGCATTATCTACAGGGGTTCAGTTATTGGCAGGAAGTAAAATATTGAGTATGCTGACAGGCATTCCATTCTGGATCATGACAGTAATCATGGCTGTGATTGCTTATTCGTATTCACAGTTCTCTGGAATAAAAGCTTCGATACTGACGGATTCCATACAGATGGTCTTTATGCTGATTGCAAGCGTGTGCTTTGCAGTTTTTGGCATTAAGAATGGTGGAGGCATTCAAAATATGTTCGCAGGAATTGGCGGATATACAGGAGAGTGCAGTTCTCTTTTCTCTGCAAAGGGTATAGAGATATTTCTTGGTTTTGGACTCCCCACAACAGTTGGACTTATCTCGGGGCCATTTGGCGATCAATGTTTTTGGCAGAGAGCATTTTGTGTAAAGAAAAATCGAATAGGAAGGGCTTTCTTTGTTGGAGCAATTCTATTTGGCATGGTGCCATTATCAATGGGAATCCTTGGATTTGTCGGAGCTGGAATGGGATATACGGCGATTGATACAGGTGTAATTAACTTTGAACTCATTTCGGAGTTATTTCCAAGCTGGGCGGTAATCCCATTTTTATTTATGATTGTATCTGGATTATTATCTACGATTGACAGTAATCTGTGTGCAATATCATCCCTCACAACAGACATATTCAAAAAGAATACACTCGGAAAGACCAAGATTGCCATGGCTGCACTGTTGGTAATAGGAATTATAGTTGCCAATATCCCAGGGCTTACAGTTACGCATTTGTTTTTAATGTATGGCACACTCAGAGCCGCAACACTTCTCCCGACAATACTTACATTAAAGGGAGTAAAGCTCAAACCAGAAGGTGTTGTTACTGGCATTGTGACCGCACTGATTATAGGGCTTCCTGTATTTGCTTATGGAAATATTACAGGAACTGCAGCTTATAAAACAGCCGGCAGTCTTTTGACAGTCCTGTTATCTGGAACAGTTGCTTTGATTGTAAGCAGAAAGAGAGGTGCGGAGAATGGATAGCGTACTTGGAAGAAAGCAGCGAATCAAAAACTCTGACTGGATAGACGCTTTTGACAAAATCGAACAGCTGATAACCAAAAAAGAGCTGGATCAGCTTGTAGATAAGACCATACAGGATATAAAAGCCAAGACGAAAGGAAATAAAGCTGCCTACGCATGGAGCGGAGGCAAAGATTCCATTGTGCTTGGAGAAATTTGCCAGCGGGCAAGAATAAGCTCCTGCGTCCTCGTAATCAGCAATTTGGAGTATAAAGCATTTACGCAATGGGTTGAGGATAATAAGCCTCCGGAATTGTCCATTATCAATACAGGACAGGATATAAAGTGGCTTGTAGATCATCCACACATGCTTTTTCCACAGGATAGCAAATATGCGGCTCAATGGTTCCATATTGTTCAGCACAGAGGACAGGCAAAATACTATAAAGAAAACAATCTTGATATGCTCCTTCTTGGAAGACGAAGGGCTGACGGGAACTATGTTGGAAAAGGCGACAATATCTACACCAACAGCCAAGGGGTTACAAGATATAGTCCTTTGTCAGATTGGACGCACGAGCAGGTTTTAGCATATATCCATTATTATAATCTGGCTATGCCGCCTATATACGATTGGAAAAATGGTTATCTCTGTGGAACACATCCTTGGCCAGCAAGGCAATGGACGGGAAGTACAGAGAATGCCTGGAGCGAAATCTATGAGATTGACAGCTCCATAGTAATTGAGGCGGCAGAATATTTTGAGAGTGCAAAAGCATTCCTGGAAACAATAAAATAAGTTGCTGACACTTGACAGCATTTGCAGACAAAAGATTGCAAGTGTTGTCTTTTTGCTATTTGCAGATAGCACATATATCATACGGATTTGTTCCTCCAATCAAAATACAGGAGGAAACAAAGATGGAAATTATCACAATGAAACTGGTGGACCTTGTGAAGCCAGAAAAGAATGTCAGAATTCATACGGAGCAACAGCTGAAAGAGTTCCAAAGAAGTGTCAAAATGTTCGGACAGATCCGTCCGATTGTTGTTGACGAAAACAATGTAATCTTGGCAGGAAATGGTTTGTATGAAACATTGATTGCCATGGGAAAAGAAACAGCTGATGTTTATATGTATGACAACCTTACTGAAAATCAGAAAAAGAAGCTGATGATTGCAGACAACAAGATTTTCAGCTTAGGTATTGAAAATCTCGATACACTAAATAGCTTTTTAGAAGACCTGCAGGGCGACCTTGATATCCCGGGCTTTGATGAAGACATATTAAAGCAGATGGTGTCAGAGGCAGAGGATGTTACAGAAAAGCTCTCCGAGTATGGCACTTTGGATGATGAAGAAATCCAGAGTATTAAAGAAAGCGGAGAGAGAAAAGAACAGCAGATTCAAAAAGCGGAGGTGGAGCAGGCAGCACCAGCACCGCAGCCGATTGCTCAGCCACAACAGGAAATGCCAGAGGACAGTGAAGATACCACCGAAGTAAAGAAATTTGTTATCTGTCCGAAATGTGGGGAGAAAATATGGCTATAAAGCGGTGTGAATCCAGTATAGATGTTGTAAAGGCCGCCAAAATCCGTATAAGAAATGTATTCCAAAACGGATTGCCGGTGTATATGTCTTTCAGCGGTGGTAAGGACAGCCTTTGTATGGCGCAGCTTGTTATGGAGCTTGTACAGGCAGGGGAAATCAATCCGGCACAGCTTATTGTACAATTTATAGACGAGGAAGCCATTTTCCCTTGCATGGAAGATAAGGTGAAAGAATGGCGAAAGAAATTTATGCTAATTGGAGCAAAGTTTGAGTGGTATTGCTTAGAAGTAAAACACTACAACTGCTTTAATGAGTTGTCTAACGATGAAACTTTTATTTGTTGGGACAGATATAAAAAAGACGTTTGGGTAAGACAGCCACCATCATTCGCAATCAGAAATCATCCGTTGTTAAGACCTCGTATCGATGCATATCAGGATTTTCTTCCAAGAATATGCAGCGGAGGAATAACAATTACAGGAATCAGAACAGCGGAATCAGTGCAGCGGTTACAAAATATTGCAACTATGCTAAGGGCAGGAAAGACCATGACAAATAAGCACCAGGTATTTCCGATATATGATTGGACCAATAATGGTGTATGGCTTTACCTCCTTCGAGAAAAGGTTGATATACCGGAAATTTACCTGTTCTTATGGCAGTCTGGAACACGAAAAGGACAATTGAGAGTATCACAGTTCTTTTCGATTGACACGGCAAAGAGCCTTGTCAAAATGAATGAGTATTATCCAGACCTTATGGAACGGATTGTAAGACGGGAACCTAACGCATATCTTGCAGCCTTATATTGGGATAGTGAGATGTTCGGTAGGAGCACAGCTGCAAGAAAACAAAATGAGAAGGGAATGGCCGAGAAAGATTATAAAGCGGCTCTTTTGGAATTGTTTTCAGATATGGACGGAAATTTCCAAACAAAGCACAAGAGATATGTTGCTGAACGATACAGGAACTTCTTTATGAGCGTTTCTGCTATTGCGGATAATAGGGACTGCAAGGCTATATATGAAGGGCTTATTTCTGGTGATCCAAAGCTGCGTTCCTATCGTGCTTTATATCAGAGAATCTACGGTAAATACATTACAGAAGCCAAAAAGAAGGAGGGCATGACAAATGGATAAGAAATTGAGCAGCCCGCTTTCTACTCTTCAATGGGTAGACAGGGACAGGGTAAAACCAAATGATTACAACCCAAATAAAGTGTCAAAACAGAATTTGGAATTGCTGAAGCAATCCATATTAACCAATGGATGGACATTGCCGATTGTTGTGAGACCAGATTTCACAATTATTGATGGTTTCCACCGATGGACTGTTGCAGGAGAAGAACCTTTGAAGTCAATGCTTGAAGGCAAGGTTCCTGTTGTAATTGTAGAACATAAGGATAAAGCCGGTAATATTTACGGTACTGTAACCCACAATAGGGCAAGAGGTACACATTTGCTTGAACCCATGAAAGCGATTGTTAAAGAGCTTATGGGAGAGGGGAAATCTGTTGAAGAAATCGGTAAGCAGCTTGGCATGAGACCAGAGGAAATATTCCGATTATCGGACTTCTCCAAAGAAGACTTTTTGAATATGATGATTAAACCAAATCAGGGTTATTCAAAAGCAGAGTTTATAACGAAGATTTAATGTTAAAACAATAAATATTCGTGAGAGTGACACACGGGAGGGCATACACCCTCCCTTTTGTGCGTCCACGATTGCAAAACGAACAGGAGAGAGGTGGTGATATGCCGAGAGCACCGAGCGAGAAAGTAACACAAGCTGAAAAGCTATTCAATGATGGTATGGCAATGGTTGAGATTGCTAAGAAACTGGGAGTTTCAGACGGAACAGTCCGCAGCTGGAAGAACCGATATGGATGGGGTAAAGCCTCAAAAAAAAACAAGTGCAACGTTGCGAAAAAAAGTGAGAAGAAAAATGCAACGTTGCAAAAGAAAAAGAGGGGAGGTCAACCCAAAAATCAGAATGCAAAAGGCGGTTCTGGCAATCCAAACCCAAACCCTCCACCAGACAGAACAAAGCATGGTGGTTATGTTCCTGTATTTATGGATGCGTTGGATTCAGATGAGCAGGAACTTCTTGAGTCTATTCCAGAAGATACAGAGCTTCAACTGATGGAACAGATACAGCTTTTTTCGATTAGAGAGCGAAGAATACTTAAAGCAATCAATAAGTATCGAGAACAAAAGGGCGAGGTTGCGGTAATGGATGTGAATCGGAGCGAGTCTAAACGCTCGTTTAAAGACCAAGAGGAAGAGGCAGAGTACGATAGGCGCCAGAAGGAGAAGGTTGATAATAAAGAAATTCTTCCGGGTAAGTCCTATAATATAGCAACACACACAGCCAATAAGGATATGATCATAGCGAGGCTGGAACAGGAACTTTCTACTGTGCAGAGCAAAAAGACAAAGGCTATTGAAGCATTGTCCAAGTATCGCATAGAAAAGGCAAGGCTTGAAAGTGAAAGTGCTGGCAACGATGCGGTTGATGATTGGATTGCAGCTGTATTGGGAGAGGAAGTGAGCGAAGATGAATAAGAACTCACAGACATTACGAAGAAAATTCTTTCAGAAGAAAATCCCGATATATAGGAAAAATCCAGTGCTATTTGCACAAGAGGTATTACTGTTTGAGCCTGATGATTGGCAAAAACAAGCCTTGACGGATTTAGCAGAAAGCCCGAAGGTTGCAATCAAGTCTGGACAGGGTGTTGGAAAAACAGGTATGGAAGCTGTTGCTTTACTGTGGTTTTTATGCTGTTATCCTTATCCGAGAATTGTTGCAACAGCTCCTACCAAACAGCAGTTGCACGATGTATTGTGGTCCGAAGTCAGCAAGTGGATGAGCA
>Ga0129314_1002300_pt1 | contig 10917 bp, 10 predicted proteins | sample O1111metagenome_FD_94431 | JGI IMG/M metagenome (GOLD analysis project Ga0129314, IMG submission 94431) | Orangutan individual fecal microbial communities from fecal samples from Wisconsin, USA - O1111 metagenome | ecosystem: Host-associated > Mammals > Digestive system > Large intestine > Fecal...
AATTTTTTCGTTTTTCCCCTTGAATGGTGACGCGACCCCTGCTATTATTCTATATGTAAAGAATGTGGGGCTGTTTGCGCTCCAAAGACATTCGGCAAAATAAATGGGCCGACCGGTTGGGAAGGGCCGGACCGGTTCAAAAAAATGAGAGGAAGATTTTATTTATGATCGCACATGGGAAGGACATCAAGGTGTTCACCGGCAACTCAAATCCCCAGCTTGCCAAGGACATCTGCAAGGAACTGGGCGTCTCCCTGGGCAACTCTGAGGTAGGTGCTTTCTCCGACGGCGAGAACTTTGCCTCTTTCTATGAGACGGTGCGCGGCTCCGATGTGTTCGTGGTCCAGTCCACCTGCTCCTTTGTGAAAGACGGCAGACTGCACAGCGTCAACGACTCCCTGATGGAGCTGCTCATCATGATCGACGCCCTGAAGCGCGCCTCCGCCGGCCGCATCACCGCCGTCATCCCCTATTTCGGCTATGCCCGTCAGGACCGCAAGACCAAGCCCCGCGATCCTATCTCCGCCAAGCTGGTGGCCAACCTGATCACCAAGGCCGGCGCCGACCGTGTGCTGACCATGGACCTGCACGCCAACCAGATCCAGGGCTTCTTCGACATCCCCGTGGATAACCTGCTGGGCTCCCCCATCTTTGTGGATCACTTCTTCCGTAAGTTCGCCCCCGTCCACGCAGACACCATTGTGGTCTCCCCCGACGTAGGCTCCGTGGCCCGCGCCCGCGCCTTCGCCCAGAAGCTGGATATGCCCATGGCCATCGTGGACAAGCGCCGTCAGAAGGCCAACTCCTCCGAGGTCATGAACATCATCGGCGACGTAAGAGACAAGCACGTCATCCTTCTGGACGACATGGTGGACACCGGCGGGTCTCTGTGCCACGCCGCTAAGGCTCTGGTGGACATCGGCGGCGCCAAGGACGTCACCGCCTGCGCCTCTCACGGTGTTCTGTCCGGTCCCGCCCTCCAGCGCATCACCGACAGCGTGCTGGACGAGGTCGTCTTCCTGGACACCATCCCTCCCAAGCCCGACATGAACTGCCCCAAGATCAAGTACATCTCTGTCGCCCATATGTTTGCCGAGGCCATCAGCCACATCTACATGGAGACCTCCGTGTCCCCTCTGTTCACCTGAGTTTATTTTACCGATTCCGGGGCGGGCAAGTTGCCCGCCCCGGTACTCTTTATAGGAGGGACCACACATGTTCTTTAAAAGCTCCGGCGGTGCGGCCTGGCTTCTGGTCTGTCTTGGCAACCCCGGCGAAAAATATGAAAACACCCGGCACAATGTGGGCTACATGGTGGCCGACGAGATCGGCGAGCGCTGCCGCGCCCCCATACAAAAGCTGCGCTTCAAGGCCCTCACCGACCTGGTGACCATCAGCGGGCAGAAGGTGCTGGTGATGAAACCGGTGACCTTTATGAACCTGTCGGGAGAGGCCGTCCGCCCCGCCGCCGACTTCTATAAGATCCCTCCGGACCATGTGCTGGTCATCTCCGACGACACCGCCCTGGCCCCCGGCCGGCTGCGCATCCGCAAGGGGGGCTCCGCCGGCGGACACAACGGTTTGAAAAATATTATCCAGCATCTGGGCACCGACCAGTTCCCCCGCATCCGGGTGGGGGTGGGCCAGAAGCCCCACCCCGATTACGATCTGGCCGACTGGGTGCTGGGCAAGTTCGTGGGCGAGGACAAGAAAACCATGGGCGCCGCCATCAAGCGGGCGGCGGACGCGGTGGAGTGTCTGCTGGCCGACGGCCCGGACACCGCCATGAACCGCTTTAACGGCTGAGGGCACCGCCATGGAAGTTCTGACCATTGTGGACATCATCGAGGAGGACTTCGGCTGTGAGGGCCGCCCCGCCGGGCAGGAGCCCAAGGTCACCGTGGTGGCCGCGGACGCTGATGGACAGGAGCATCGCTTCGTCATGGCCGACCGTCTGGCCTACGACCGCGGCCTGGACCTGGGGGACCGGGTCCTCCCCGATTCGGAGGGCGGCCTGGCCAAGGCGCCGGAGGCGGGCGCCATGACGGAAGGGGACAAGGCCCTGGCCGGGCTGGAGTTCATCCGGGGCGACCCGGAGCTGAAGCGGCGGCGGGACCGGGCGGAGCAGCTGTGCTACGAGCTGAACACCACCCCGCCCCAGGACGCCGCCCGGAAGCAGGAGCTTCTCCGCCGGCTGCTCCCCCACGCCAAAGGGGAGTTCTGCGTCAAGTCCCCCTTCCTCTGTGAATACGGGGATTTCATCACCCTGGGGAACAACTTTTTCGCCAACTACAACTGCAAGCTGGTGGACGGGGGCCGGATCACCTTCGGCGACGACGTTCTGGTGGGCCCCGACTGCACCTTTGTCACCGCCGTCCACCCCACCGACCCAGAGCGCCGCAGAGCGGGCTATCAGATCTTCAAGCCCATCTCCGTGGGCAGCAACGTGTGGTTCGGGACCGGGGTGGTGGTCTGCCCCGGCGTCACCATCGGCGACAACTGCGTCATCGGCGCGGGCAGCGTGGTGGTAAAGGACATCCCCGCCAACACCGTGGCGGCGGGCAGCCCATGCAAAGTCATTCGTAAAATATAAACATACAGCAGCAGGCCCCGGCATCCGTTGGATGCCGGGGCCTGCTGCTTTTTGCAGATGGGAGATCCGCAAATCAAGGAAGGAAGTTGGGGATAGGATCAGGAGAAGTAACAGGGTCAGAGTACTTCTCTTTGGGGGTGTAGGTGGTGTGCAGCAGTTTGTGGGCCAGGTGGGAGTTGGGCTCACCCAGATAATCCTTATACAGCTGCATGATCTGGGGGTTATTGTGGGACTGACGCAGCACCTGCCGCTCGTCCTCGCGATACAGGGCCCGGGCGCGCTTCTGGAGATAGGTGTCCAGAATATCCCGATCCTCGTGGGGCAGGAAGCAGGGGCGCACGATGGGCTGGCCGCCGCCGTTGATGCAGCCGCCGGGGCAGCCCATGATCTCGATGAAGTGGTACTTGGAGGTACCCGCCCGGATCTCGTCCAGCAGCACCTTGGCGTTCTTCATGCCGTGGGCAATGGCCACGTTCACCGTCAGGTCGTTGATCTTGATGGAGGCCTCGCGCACGCCCTCGAAGCCGCGGACAGACTCGAAGGTGATGGCCTCCCGCTCCTTACCGGTGAGGATGTGGTAGACCGTACGCAGAGCAGCTTCCATGACGCCGCCTGTGACGCCGAACAGGTCGCCCGCGCCGGAGTACTCGCCGATGATGTCGTTGTCGAAGTCCTCGTCGGGCAGCTTTTCAAACTGGATGCCCGCCCGGCGGATGATGGAGCCCAGCTCCCGGGTGGTCAGCACGGCGTCCACGTCCCGGATGCCGTCCACCTCCAGCTCCGGCCGCTCCTTCTCAAACTTCTTGGCGGTACAGGGCATGATGGAGACCATAAAGATGTCCTTGGGGTCGATGCCGTTCTTCTCGGCATAGTAGGACTTGATGATGGCGCCCTGCATCTGCTGGGGGGACTTGCAGCTGGACAGATGGGGCAGCAGGTCGGGGTAGTTATACTCGGCGTAGTTGATCCAGCCGGGGGAGCAGGAGGTGATCATGGGCAGCACGCCGCCATTCTGGATGCGGCCCAGCAGCTCGGTGCCCTCCTCCATAATGGTCAGGTCGGCGGCAAAGTTGGTGTCGTACACCTTGTGGAAGCCCAGGCGGTGCAGGGCGGCCACCATCTTGCCGGTGACGGGGGTGCCGATGGGCATCCCGAACTCCTCGCCCAAGGCGGCCCGGACGGCGGGGGCGGTCTGTACCACCACGAACTTGTTCTGGGCGAAGGCCTCGTCCACCTTGCGGATCTCGGGCTTGGTCATCAGGGCGCCGGTGGGGCACACGCTGACGCACTGGCCGCACATGATACAGGGGGAGTTGGCCAGAGAGCGGTTCTCGGGAGGCGCCACGATGGTCTGGAAGCCGCGGTTTTCAAAGCCGATGATGCTCATGCCGTGGGCGCTCTGGCACCGGGCGATGCAGCGGCCGCACAGGATACACTTAGAGGTATCCCGGATGATGGAGGGGGTCAGCTGGTCCACAGTGGCAGGGGTACGCTCACCCTGGAACTTGTTGGCCCGGGCGCCGGTGATATTGGCCACATGGAGCAGCTCACACTGGCCGTTCTTGCGGCACTGCTGGCAGTTGGGGTTGTGGTTGGACAGCAGCAGCTCCACAGAGGCCCGGCGGGCCTTGGTCGCCTTCTCGGAGGAGATGCTGATCTTCATCCCCTCGCTTACCGGGTAGACACAGGATGCCACCAGTCCCTTGGTGCCGCTGGCCTCTACCAGACAGACGCGGCAGGAACCGGAGGAGCACTCACCGTGGTTGAAGGAGCACAGAGAGGGGATCTCGTAGCCGCACTGCTTGGCAGCCTCCATAATGGTGATGCCGTCCTCTACCTGGTAGGGGAAGCCTTCGATTTTAATATTGACTTTTGCCATGATGACATCTCCCTCCCTTAAACTTTCTCAATGGCGTGGAACTTACAGCCGGCCTGACAGGCGCCGCACTTCACACACTTGCTGGCGTCGATCTCCATGGCGGGCAGCTTCTTGCCCGGGGCGATGTAATCCGTACGGAAGATCGCGCCGGCGGGGCACTGCTTGGCGCACATTCCGCAGCCCACGCACTTGGTGCGCACGATGTGGTACTGCATCAGGTTCTTACAGACCTTAGCCGGGCAGTTGCGGTCCACGATGTGGGAGATATACTCCTCCCGGAAGTGCTTCAGGGTAGACACCACGGGGTTGGCGGAGGTCTGACCCAGAGCGCACAGGGAGTTGGTCTTTACGATGCCCGCCAGCTCCTCCAGCTCGTCCAGGTCGTGCATGGTGCCGTTGCCCTCGGTGATGCGGGTGAGGATCTCCAGCATCCGCTTGGTGCCGATACGGCAGGGGGTGCACTTACCGCAGGACTCGTCGCAGATGAAGTCCAGATAGAACCGGGCCACGTCCACCATACAGTTGTCTTCGTCCATGACGATGGCGCCGCCGGAGCCCATCATGGATCCCTTGGACACCAGCGTATCAAAGTCGATGGGCTCGTCCAGGAACTCCTCGGTCAGACAGCCGCCGGAGGGGCCGCCGGTCTGGATGGCCTTGAACTTCTTGCCGCCGGGGATGCCGCCGCCGATGTCATAGATCAGCTCCCGCAGGGTGGTGCCCATGGGGATCTCCACCAGACCCACGTTGTTGATCTTGCCGCCCAGGGCGAACACCTTGGTTCCCTTGGACTTCTCGGTGCCGTACTTATTGAATGCGCCGGCCCCCTCCCGCAGGATGTAGGGCACGCTGGCCAGCGTCTCTACGTTGTTGACGATGGTGGGCTTCTGCCACAGACCCTTCACCGCAGGGAAGGGAGGACGGGGACGGGGCTGGCCCCGCTTGCCCTCGATGGAGTTCAGCAGAGCGGTCTCCTCGCCGCAGACAAAGGCGCCTGCGCCCAGACGGATATGTACGTCGAAATCAAAGCCGGTATCCAGAATGTTCTTGCCCAGCATGCCGGCCTCCTTCGCCTGAGCAATGGCGATCTTCAGACGCTCCACGGCCACGGGGTACTCTGCGCGGATGTAGAAGTAGCCCTCGTGGGCGCCGATGGCGTAGCCGGCGATCATCATGCCTTCGATCACGGCCAGGGGGTTGCCCTCAAAGATGGAGCGGTCCATGAACGCGCCGGGGTCGCCCTCGTCGCCGTTACACACCACATACTTCTCGTCCCCGGGGGAATTGTGGGCAAACTGCCACTTCTTGCCCGTGGGGAAGCCGCCGCCGCCGCGGCCGCGCAGGCCGGAGGCCAGGATCTCGTCAATGACCTCCTGCGGGGTCATGGTCAGGGCCTTCTGCAGACCCTTGAAGGCGCCGAAGCCCAGGGCCTCTTCAAAATTCTCGGGGTTGATGATGCCGCTGGCCGCCAGGGCGATACGGTGCTGCTTCTTATAGAAGTTGATCTCGTCCTGCTTGACCACCTTCTCGCCGGTGGCGGGGTCTACATACAGCAGGCGCTCCACGATCTTGCCGCCCAGCAGGTCGGACTCCACGATCTCGTCCACGTCTTCGATCCGCACCATACGGTACAGGGTGTCCTCGGGGTAGATCTTCACGAAGGGGCCCTGAGAGCAGTAGCCGAAGCAGCCCACCTGGTTGACGGTGACCTTATCGCTCAGGCCCTTTTCCTCTATCAGCTGCTCAAAGCGGTGGAGGATATCCGCGGAGTTGGAGGACAGGCAGCCCGTGCCGCCGCACAGCACCACGGCGCGCTTGCCGTTAGAGCCGTCCAGCTTGGCCTTCAGCGCCTCCGTACACGTGCAGGATTGAGCGTTCAATTCTTCAAAATTCCGGATCATTGGGCTAAACCCTCCTTCAGCGCGTACTCCCGGATCACCTCAGGCACCTTTTCCGGGGTCATTTTGGGATACACTTTTCCGTTGATGGAAACCGCAGGGGCGATGCCGCAGGCGCCGATGCACCGCAGGGCATCCAGAGTAAACATGCCATCACTGGTGGTTTCGCCGGGCTTAATGCCCAACATGTCAGAGAATTTGTCGATCACCCGCTGTGCACCCTTCACATAACAGGCAGTGCCCAGGCAGCAGCCGATCACATACTTGCCCTTGGGCTTCAGGGAGAAGAACGAGTAGAACGTAACGACGCCGAAAATCTCGGCTACGGAAATGCCAGTGCGCTGAGAGACGATCTCCTGCACTTCCAGAGGGATGTAACCGTACTCCGTCTGGATGTCGCTGAGGATCATCATCAACGGTGTTCTTTCATTGGTGTAGCGGTCGCAGATCTCATTGATCTTTTTAGCGCCGGCTTCACTGATGTGTACCATATGTTGCTCCTTCCTTTTCCTCTTGTTTTGACCCTGTAAGAATTTTTATTCCGCAGTAGCGGTCGCTGTTGAAAAGCTTAGCACACCTTAAATTTTTAGTCAACAAACTGTCGATGGTTTTCCCCGAAAATTTGAAATATTTTTTTCGAATCCTGCAAAAGTGAATGAAACATCCCCCATTTTTTCATTTTTTCCTTGACAGATGACAGATTAGCCGCTATATTTGTATCGAGCGAGACAAAAGGAGAATCGATATGACAGGCACAGCAATTCAAAAAAGCATGGACATTTTGTCCACCTGCCCCCTTTTTAACGGGATGTCACCCATGGAGATCGGCCATTTGCTGTCTCAGGAGGGCTGCCGCCTGGTCCACTATCCGGCCGGCAGTACGATCCCCTCGGAGCGGGGCATGATGATGCTGCTCACGGGCAGCGTTCTCATTGAAAAGCAGTCAGCGGACGGCCGCTACCTCCGGATGCGGGAGGTCTGGCCCCCCCAGGCCATCAACGTCTCCGCCCTGCTGGCCCAGCCCCCCAGAGAGGTCAGCCGTCTGTCCACCCCCGACGGGTGCCGCGCCGTGGAGCTCTCCCGCGCCCTGGTCACCCAGGCCCTGATGGAAGGGGGCACCTTCAGCGTAAATCTGGTGGAGTTCCTTTTGGGGCGCGTGGTGTTTCTGAACAAAAAAATCACCGCTCTGTCCGGCCACACCGCCGCCAGCCGCCTGGAGCTCTATCTGGCGGAAAACGCCGTCCAGAAGGACGGGGTCAGTCAGGTGCAGCTGCCCTTCAGCCTATCCGAATTCGCCGAGCACCTGTGCGTGGGCCGCGCCTCCCTCTACCGCACCCTGGACGCCATGGAGCAGCAGGGCCGCATCCGCCGGAAGGGGCGGACCATCTATCTGTCCGGAGAGAGCTTTTGACCCGGCCAGCCCTTCCCTTTCCCCTCGTTCGTCCACAGCTTGCCCTGCAGCAGCTGTTACGAAGCCAAATTCCGTCAATTCTAAGGAGGAACCAACATGAAGATGAAAAAACTGCTCAGCGCCGCCCTTGCCGCCGCTATGGTACTGTCCCTGGCCGCCTGCGGCAAGAAGGACCAGCCCGCCCAGTCCGGCAGCCAGTCCACATCCCAGTCCACCAGCCAGAGCGCCTCTTCCCAGCAGGCGGACTTTTCCGATGTGACCATCCGGGCCGCCGCCATGAACGGCCCCACAGGCATGGGCATGGCCCTTCTGGCCGACCGCGCCCAGAACAGCGACCTGTCCTATCAGTGCAGCGTCACCTTCTCCGGCAGCCCCGATGACGTCCGGGCCGGACTGCTCTCCGGCGAGCTGGACATCGCCGCCGTACCCGTGAATATGGCCGCCGCCCTGTACAACAAGACCGGAGGCGAGATCCTCACCCTTGCGGCCAACACCCTGGGCGTACTGTATATCGTGGAGAAGGGGGACACCGTCCAGTCCATGGCCGACTTGGCCGGGAAGAAGATCCTGGCCGCCGGCCAGGGCAGCACCCCCGAGTATGTCATCAACTACCTGCTGGAGAAAAACGGCCTGACCGACTCCGTCCAGGTGGAGTATGTCTCTGAGCACGCCGAGGCCGTGACCCAGATGGCCGCCGGCGGCGCCGACCTGATCCTGGTGCCGGAGCCCTTCGTCACCACCGCTCTGAGCAAGGTGGAGGGGGCCCGGGTGGCCCTGGATCTGACCCAAGAGTGGGCCAAGGTGTCCGACGCCGACATGGTCATGGGCTGCCTGGTGGTGAGCAAGACCTTCGCCCAGGAGCATCCCGACGCGCTGGACGCCTTCATGGATGACTACGCCGCCTCCGCCGACTACTGCACCGGCCACACCGCCGAGGCCGCTGCCCTCATCGAGAAGTTCGGCATCATGGGCTCTGCCGCCCTGGCGGAGAAGGCCATCCCCAACTGCAACATCGTGTGCGTCACCGGCCAGGAGATGGCGGACATGGTCACCGGGATGCTCACCGTGCTGTTCGACGCCAACCCCAAGTCCGTGGGCGGCTCTCTGCCCGGGGAAGAGATGTTCTATCTGGGGTAAATTTTTATCCCACCCAACCCTCCCATTTTTGGTATAGGGGGTAAACCCCCTATGACCCCCGGGCGGCCACAGGGCCGCCCGGCGTAGCACGGCGTTAAGATTCGTAGGGGCGGCCTGTGGCCGCCCGGCGTTCTATCCTTTGCCCCCTCATCAGTCTCGCATTCGCTCGACAGCTTCCCCCCTGAGGGGGGAAGCCTGTAAAACGCACCCCAAAGCCTTCCCCACCCAAGGGGGAAGGTGGCCATTCGGGGTCCCCAACGTGACCCAGCGCCAGCGGTCACGTTGGGGAGAGGACGAGCAGCGGAGCGAGTGAGTTTCTGCCGTTTCGGCGGAAATGAATGAGAAGGTGAATTGCCCCGCAGGGGCAAGAGAGACTGCCCTGGGGCATGCGGAGCTTGCGAGGACGAGCGGATGAGGGGGCAGATGTGAAAACTCTCGGCGTATCATACCCGCCCCTACGGGGGTGCGGGGGTGTAACCCCCGCTCATCTAAAACGGGTGGGTGGGCGGGTATTTAATCCCAAAATTCAATTACAAATCGCAATATTTGTTCCGGAGGATACAGATGGGAAAGGATTTTGCCAAAAAAATAGCCGCCGGAGCGGTGTGGCTGCTGATATGGCTGCTGTGCTGGCTGACCGTGGGGAAGGACGTACTGATCCCCTCCCCCGCCGCCGTGCTTCTCCGGCTGGGGCAGCTGATCTGCACCCTGCCCTTCTGGCAGCAGGTGGGCCTGTCCCTTCTGCGTATCCTCACCGGCTTCGCCCTGGCCCTGGTGCTGGGGGTGGTCTTCGGGGCGCTCACCGCCCGGTCGGCCCTGGCCGACACCCTGCTCTCCCCCGCCCTGCGCACCGTGCGGGCCATCCCCGTGGCCTCCTTCATCATCCTGCTGTTCGTACTGATGAGCAAGGAGTACATCCCAACCGTCACCAGCTTCCTTATGGTGCTGCCCGTGGTGTGGTCCAACGTGGATCAGGGCGTGCGCAGCACCGACATCCAGCTGCTGGAGATGGCCCAGGTGTTCCGGCTGTCCCGCCGGAAGGTGCTCAGGCACATCTGGCTGCCCCAGGTGGCCCCTTTCTTCCTGGCCGCCGCCCGGACGGGCATGGGTCTGGCCTGGAAGGCGGGGGTCGCCGCCGAGGTGCTGGCCGCCCCCCGGCTGGGCATCGGCCGCGCCCTGTATGAAGCGAAGGTATATCTGGAGACGGCGGACCTGTTCGCCTGGACCGCCGTCATCGTCTGCATCAGCGTCGTCCTGGAAAAGGGGCTGGTGCAGCTGATCGGGAGGTGCTGCCATGAAGCTTGACCATGTGAGCAAGAGCTATCAAGGCCGGACGGTGCTGCGGGATTTCTCCCTGGAGCTGCCCGACCGGGGCTTCTGCTGTATTCTCGGCCCCTCCGGCGCGGGCAAGACCACTCTGCTGCGGCTGATGGCCGGGCTGGAACAGCCGGACAGCGGCACGGTGACGGTCTCTGCCCCTGTCAGCATGGTGTTTCAGGAGGACCGCCTGCTGGCCCACGACACGGTTCTGGAAAATGCAGCCTTAGCCGCCGACCCCCAGCGGGCCAAAGAACTTCTGGTGCGGCTGGGGCTGGAGGAGTGGCTGTTCCGGCGGCCCGCCGCCCTGTCCGGCGGGATGCGCCGCCGGGTGGCCATCGCCCGGGCCCTGGCCGCCCCCGCCGGGGTCTACCTGATGGACGAGCCCCTGAAGGGGCTGGACCGGGACACCAAACAGGCCGTTCTCGCCCTCATCCGGGAGGAGACCCGAAACGGTCTGCTGGTCCTGGTGACCCACGACCCGGAGGAGGCCCAGGGGGCAGATCAGATCGTCACCGTCGAGCCCCTGAACCCATAAAAAAATCCCACATCCGTTGGACAATGCCATTAAGTTAAGGGCTTTGTCATTGCGAGCCAGTCCGCAGACTGGCGCGGCAATCCGTTTTCTCTGACGTTTTGAATACGGATTCCCACGGCAGTGACATCGGTCACTGCCTCGGAA
>Ga0129314_1002301_pt1 | contig 10915 bp, 7 predicted proteins | sample O1111metagenome_FD_94431 | JGI IMG/M metagenome (GOLD analysis project Ga0129314, IMG submission 94431) | Orangutan individual fecal microbial communities from fecal samples from Wisconsin, USA - O1111 metagenome | ecosystem: Host-associated > Mammals > Digestive system > Large intestine > Fecal...
ACATACCGCTTGGTACCGCTGAGCACATAGCCGCTGCCGTTTTTCACCGCCGTGGCGGTCACCGCAGTCAGGCTGGCGTCGGCGTCGCCCTCGCTCACCGCAACAGAGGCTGTAGTGCCTTCTGCCAGCCGGGGCAGGACTGCGCCCTTCACGGCATCGCCGCCGAACCGGGCAACCGCATCGGCAACCGCGCCGCTTTCTGCAATCAGCGCCGCCGTGGAGGAGCAGACCTTTGCGGCCTCTTCCACTACCAGTGCCTGGGCCATGGCGTCCAGTTCCGCTCCGCCATAGGCCTCCGGGATAGTGGTACCCATCAGGCCCGCTTCCGCCATCGCCTGCAGGCTCGCCGCCGGATAGGTCGCGGTCCAGTCCACATTCGCCGCATACTGCTTGAGCTTGGAGTCGGCAAGGTCACGAGCCAAGTCACGGATCATGACCTGGTCTTCCGTCAAAATAAACATATCTAAATCCCTCCTCACACCTTCAGCCCCATCTGGCCGGCGATGACCTGGCGCTGGATTTCGTTGGTGCCCTCATATATCTCCGTGATCTTGGCGTCCCGGAGCAGTCCCTCCACGGGGTACTCCGAGGAACAGCCCGCATAGCCCATGAGCTGTACGCAGTCCCGGGCCACCTCGTTGGCGGTCTCACTGGCAAAGAGCTTGGCCATGGCGGCCTCTTTTCCAAAGGGCAGGCCCTGATCCCACAGGTTGGCCGCCCGGTAGGTCAGCAGCCGGGCCGCGTCGGTCCTGGTCTGGAGATCGGCCAGCTTGAACTGCGCCGTCTGGCTCTTGATTCGAAAACCGGTTTCCTCCGTGTGCTCTTTCAAATAGGCCACCGCGCAGTCGATGCAGCCCTGGGCGATGCCCAGCGCTTGGGCGGCGATCATCACCCGGCCGCCGTCCAGCCCGCCCAGAGCGATTTTCAACCCCTTGCCCAGCGTCCCCAGAAGGTTGGCCTTGGGCACCTTCACATCCTCCAGAATCAACTCGCAGGTAGAGGAGGCCCGAATTCCCATTTTCTTCTCGTGGGTGCCCACCCGGAACCCTGGCATGCCCTTCTCCACGATGAACAGGGATATCTTCTTTTTCCCCTCACCAATGTCGGTCAGGGCTGCAATGAGGAAGATATCCGCGATACCGGCGTTGGTGATGAACATCTTGGTCCCATTGAGGACATAACAGCCACCGTCCTCGACGGCAGCGGTCTTGACACCTCCGGCATCAGAGCCGGCACCGGGCTCCGTCAGGGCGAACGCCCCGATCTTTTCCCCGGAGGCCAGAGGCTTTAAGTACTTCTCCTTCTGTTCATCGGTGCCAAAGGTCCGCAGGGCGATGGAGACCACATCGGTGGTCACGTTGAGGATGCCGGCCACGGCCGGACTCACCTTGGACAATTCCTCCATGCACAGCGTGGCGGACAAAAAGTCCTTTCCGGCGCCGCCCCAGTTCTTCTCCAAGGGGATACCCAACAGCCCGCACTCCTTGAGGCGGCGGAGGACCTGAGGCGGCGCAGCCTCCTCCTCCTCCATCTGCCGCACGTAAGGGCGCAATTCGATCTCCGCGAACTCCCGATAGCGGGCCTGATCCCTCAAATGTTCTTCCGACAGCACAAAATTCATGGGTCATCTTCCTCCTTCTTCTAGTCGTCCATCGTCAGGCCCATGGGGACGTCTTCAAACAGCCGCGCGTCCATCAGCTTCAAGTCGGGGGACACCATCGGCTTAAACTCCATGTGGGCCAAAACATCTTGATTCAGATCCACACCGGGGGCAATCTCGAGCAGCTCCCAGCCGTCTTCCTCCAGGCGGAATACCGCCCGCTCCGTAACGGCATAGGCCGTCTGGCCCACCTTCCGGGCATATTGGCCGCTATAGGTGATCTGCTCCACCGAATTGAGGAACTTGACCCCCGTCCCCTCTTTGATGATGTGCAGCTTGCCGTCCTTAATTTCCATCTCTCCGCTCTTGACCATAAAGGTCCCGCAGAAGACCACCTTCTTCGCGTTTTGGGCGATGTCGCCAAAGCCGCCGCTCCCCGTCACCAGGGAGTTGCCAAACTTGGAGACGTTGATGTTGCCCTCCCTGTCGCATTGGGCCAGGCCCAGGAAAGCGGCATCCAGACCGCCGCCCTGGTAGTAGTCGAATTGGTAGGCCACGTCCATCAGTGCCTCTGGGTAGCGGGAGACGCCAAAGTCGCCGCCGCTCTGGGAGATACCGCCGGTGATGCCGGACTCGGCCGTCTGTATGAAGTGTTTGGCGATACCTTCCTCATCCAGAATCATGGAGACCATGTCGGACACACCTACGCCGAAATTCAGTACGTAGTCCTTTTTGTCCAGGGCCATAGCCGCCCGCCGGGCGGCCACCTTTTTAGCATTTAGGGGCAGAACCGTGGGGGATTTTACATAATAGCCCGCGCTAGAGATGAAGTCCTCGCAGAACGGTGTGACCTGAGTGTGCATGTGATTCTTCATGTCCTGGACCACGCACACATAGTCCACCAGATTTCTGGGGAGCGCCACCGCCTTGGGGTCGATGGTGCCTCGCCGTACGATCCGCTCTACCTGCACGATGACCTTGCCTCCGGTGTTTTTTGTGGCCAGGGCCACGGGGACGGTGTCCATCCGCAGTGCCTCCTTACGGAGGCTGATATTGCCGTCCTCGTCCGCCTCAGTGCCCCGTACCAGGGCATAATCAATCTTTCCGGGGGTCTTATAGTAGAGATAGGGTCTGCCGTCTACCTCGACCTTCTTGACAAATTCCTCATCTGAGATCTCGTTGAGTTTTCCGCCGTCCAGGTCCGGGTCGGCGAAGGTGCCCAGGCCCACATGGCTGATGATGCCGGGCTGACCGGCGCCCTGGGCCCGGTAGAGCTGGACCGTGATGCCCTGAGGCAGATTGTAGGCCTTGATCTTGTTCTCCAGGATCAGGGGGCTCAGCTTCCGCATGACCCCATAGTGGGCGCCGAAACACTCCCGAATCAGCCCTTCGTGGGCAAAATGATTGATTCCCCGCTCCGAACCATCACCCACGCTTCCGGTAAACATCAATTTCAGATCCTTGGGATGTCCGGAATCCAGGAAGCGGTCCTCGACCGCCCTGAACAACTCCTCCGCCGCGTTCGTCATCAAAAAGCCGTTGACGCAGACCGAGGCGCGATCCGGGATCATATCAGCGACCTCCCTGGCGCTGATAAATTTCACCCTCGTCATAATGCAAATACTCCTTACGCTTTTATTTTTGATTATCGTGTTGATAAGCTGCTGCATGTTGATAAGCGCTGTTACATCTGTTGCATCTCTAATATAAAAACCATTGCCCTCTTTTGTCCAATGCAGGGAAGACATACCTACGTTACAAAACAGGAAAAACGGTATACTTTTAGGTGATATATCGACTCTGCCCACCTCCCGCTGCTTTTTAAAGTCCTTTCACCGCAACGTTTTCCCGGCGTTTGGACATTTCCACCCGTTTTTTCTCTCTATAGAAAATTACATCAATTGATTTTTGTACATAGCTGGGTTTCCATCTTTGAAATTGACAAAGCCATAACAAACGAAGTAAATTGGTGATGTTGATAAGCGCGGTTGCCGTAAACAGCAACATATTTAGCTGATTTTCCCAAACCCATTTGCACCATTTTAGGTCCAAGGACAACGAGGAGGGGACAATTGATGTCCATCGTATACGAAAATAAGCTGATCCTCGTGGAGAAGCAAGACGCCGTTGCCACGGTCACCTTAAATAATCCACCCATGAATCTCAACAGCATTGCCTCCATGAACGAGCTCTACGACGCCTTTCACAAGCTGGAGAAAGACCCGGAGGCCCGCGTGGTCATTCTCACCGGCTCCGGCACTCGGGCCTTCAACGTGGGCACGGACCTGACGGAAATGCGGGACATGAAAGGTGACTACCGAGGCAAAAAATTCAACCTGGAGATGGCCCTGATGGATGCCATCGAGTTTTTCCCCAAACCCACCATCTGCGCCGTGGAAGGCTACTGCATGGGGGGCGGCCTGGAGCTGGCCTGTTGCTGTGACTTGCGGATCGCCTCGGAAACGTCCAAATTTTCCCAGCCGGAGATCTCCCTGGGGGTCTTCCCAGCGGCGGGCGGCCTCTACCGGCTGCCCCGGCTCATCGGTCAGCCCAAGGCGCTGGAGATGATGTACACCGGAGAGCCCATCGACGCCCAGACGGCCCTGTCCTGGGGCCTGGTTAATCATGTAGTTCCCATTGGTGAGACCGTGACCGCCGCCAAAGAGCTGGCTGACAAAATCAGCAAATTTGCTCCCAGCGCCCTTCGGGTCATCAAAGAGGGCATGCGCAAAACCTGGCAGAAAGAATCCAAGGACAACCACTATGTGAACCTGGAGTACATCGATCCCATCTTTGACGGCGCCAACGCCCAGGAGGGCATCGCCGCCTTTATCGAAAAGCGGAAGCCTGAGTTTGACTTCGGTCAGTAAATCAACCTAACGTTTAGAAGGAGGACCCAAACATGAAAGCTACTCTGAAACGCACGCTTGCGCTGCTTCTGGCCTCTGCATCTCTGTTTGCTATGGCCGCCTGTTCCAAGAGCGGCGCCCCTTCCGTTTCCTCCAATCCCTCCGCTCAGACCGGACAGCCCTCCAACCAATCCTCCGGCGAAAAAATTGTCTGGCGTGTTGGCCACACCAACGCTGAGGATCACTACTGGAATGTGTACATGGAAAAGTTCGGAGAATTGGTGGCTGAAAAAAGCGGCGGCCGCATTGAGGTCCAGGTTTACCCCAACTCCCAGTTGGGCGATGATGCCGCCATGGGCGAGATGATTCGAAACGGAAACTTGGATATGATGGTGACTGCCGCTTGTATCCCCGGCAAGTGGTACCGCCCCATGGCCATGATGGAGATGGCCGGACTCTTCCAGGATATGGACCATGTGGAGCGCTTTGTATATGGCGACGAAAACTCTGTCCAAGTGATGAAAGACGGTTGTGCCGAGGCGGGCATTCTTCTCTGGGACAACTGGATGCGGACCGGCTTCGAATTCATGACCACCAAGCCTGTCTCCCAGCTCTCTGATTTTAATGGGCTGAAGGTTCGTGTCACGCCTGACGAGGTCTGGGTCAAGCATATGGAAGGCACCTACGGTCTGAGCTCCAGCCCCATCGCCTTCAGCGAGGTGTTTACCTCCCTGCAACAGGGCGTGTGCGAGGGTGTTTTGAATCCGATCAGCTCCATGTATACCATGCGCTTCCATGAGGTCTGCGACAATCTGGTCATTGCCGGCAGCAACTACGACTTCGCTCCTATCCTCGTCAGCCCCAAGAGCTGGGATGCCTTGGACAAAGAGCTCCAGGACATCATGTGGGAGTGTGAGCTGGAGATCCGGGAAGAAGTGAAAGAGTATATTAAAACCGAGGATCAGACCTATATGGATCTTATGAAGGCGGAGAATCCGGACTTGGTCATTACCTATCTGGACAAGGATGAAGTAAGCGCCTCTGCCAAGAAAATTCATCAGGAGGTCGTTGATCTGGTGGGAGGCCAGGAACTTTACGACGCCATCCAGGCCTGCGCCGAATAATTGTCTTTCATCATAGATATGGGGCGCCCCACAAGGGGCACCCCATAAGGAGGTATCACCTTGAAATATCTGAACTCCCTGGAGCGTGGAGTGGAGAAGGTCATAACCGCGCTGGCCGGGATCGGGATGGGAGCGATCACGCTTATCATCTTCATCCAAGTCATCTACCGCTACATTCTGGGCAGCTCCATTTCCTGGGCAGAAGAGGTCGCCTTGTACATTGAGGTCTGGGTCGTCTTTCTGTGCGCGGGCTATGCGCTGGGCAAGGGTCAGCATATCTGCATGGACATTCTGTCCTCCCGGCTGCCCCGCCGTGTACAGTTCGTGGTGGACAAGTTCATCAGCCTGGTCTGCCTGTTTTTCGCGCTCTTCTGCACCAAATATGGCTGGGCCTACGTTATGTCGGAGCGAACCCAGAGCATGGCCGCCCTTCAGCTTCCCAAATGGATCGCCTACGCCGCCATGCTGGTGGGCTCGGTCATCATGGTTTTCTACTGCGCGCTTCTGCTTCTGAAACCGCCTGACGAACCGTCCGCTGACCAGGGAGAGGAGGGGTTGACATGCTGATGCCGCTCTTTGCCTCTTTCGTCATCCTCCTGGTCGTGGGCTGTCCCATCGCCATCACCTTGGGGGTCTCCTCCGTCCTGGCCCTCATCGCCGGCGCCGGGTTTGACCTCACCATCACCATGCAGCGGATGTTTAACGCCGTCAACTCCTTCCCTCTGATGGCCATCCCATTCTTCATGCTGGCCGGCACGCTGATGGAGCAGGGCGGTATCTCCAAGCGGATCATCAAATTTGCCGATGCTTTCCTGGGCCATATCACCGGCGGGCTGGCGGTGGTGGCCGTGGTCTCCTGCATGATCTTCGCCGCCATCAGCGGATCTGCCGTGGCAACCGTGGCCGCCATCGGCGCTCTGATGGTCCCCGAAATGGTCACGCGCGGCTACAGCCGGGGCTTGGCCACCGCTACCGTCACCGCAGCTGGAACCACCGGCCCCATTATCCCCCCCAGCACCCTCTTTGTCCTCTACGCATCCATTGCGGGCGTTTCCGTTACGGACATGTTTATGGCGGGCTATATCCCCGGCCTGCTGATGGGCCTGGTACTCATCTGTATCGTTGTCTTCAAGGCCAAGCGCCTGGACATCCCCAAACGCGAAAAGCTCTCCTTCCGTCAGCGCATGCTGGCCATTAAGGAGGCAATCGCGGCGCTCTTGGCCCCTGTGATCATCATCGTGGGGATCATGTCCGGCAAATTCACCCCCACTGAGGCAGGCGCCATCGGCTGCGTGTACGCCCTGATCGTCGGCAAATTCGTCTATCGGGATTTAAATTTCAAAAACATATTCCAGGCACTGAAAGACTCCGCCCTCTCTTCTTCCATTATCATGTACCTCATCGGCACCGCCTCCGTTTTCTCCTGGATTCTCACCGTGGAGCGCGTGCCCCAACTAATTCAGACCTTCTTTATGGGCATCACTCAGAACAAGTACGTGCTGCTCCTCCTCATCACCCTGCTGCTTTTCGTGGTGGGGATGCTGCTGGACAGCTCTCCGGCCATCTCTATGCTGGCCCCGGTCCTGGTCCCCCTGGTAAAGGCTTACGGGATTGACCCCGTGCATTTTGGCATCGTGATGAGCGTCAATCTGTGCATCGGCCTTTTGACACCTCCCGTTGGAACTTGCCTGTTCGTGGGCTGCCGTATCTCGAACTTGAAAATCAATACCTTGGTCAAAGAGATATGGCCCATGATCGTTGGTTTGATCATCGTCCTGCTGATCTGTACCTTCTCTGAAGGCTTGGTCATGCTTATCCCGCGACTTTTGCGTTAAACCCGTACCAATCCTTGATGTTCAGATGACCGGCAGAGTCAAAGATGGCCCATGCGGACATTCTTTTGACTCTGCCGGTTTGCGTATTGGAACCAACAGGAGGTAGCGCTATGCAGCGTGTTTTGATATTCAGTTACTCTCCCCACGATTGGGACGGCTACCTTCGCATCCTCCGTCCAATCTTGGAGAACAGCGGCGTGGAACTGGTGACAGGGGCGCTATCCTGCATGACAGAGCCGCCCTATCCCCTGGATTTGATCCTCACCTCCAGCCACGAGCTGCCGCCCTATATCCAAAGCTTTCTTCCAAAGCCGGTCCCGGCGCTGTGGATTCAGCACACCATAGAAAAACAGATGCTCGCTCGGCTGCTGGAAATGGCGGAAAAGGGGCGGATCAGCGTGGTCTCTGACACGCTTTGCTTCTCAGAAGGCCGTCGAAAAATGCTCATGGATCTTGGCATCCCACGGGAGTGTCTTACGGTCTGGGCCCCCCATCTGGACCCAGCGGAGCTGGAATCTCAAGCCATTGTCTTCGAGGGGGCCGCCCTCCCCTCCGAATACCAGGGAGACTTCATTCAGGTGGATGCCAGAGGGCTCATCAGCGTGGATACCATCGTGCAGACCGCCTTGGCTTTGAATCAGCTCAACCTGTTGCAATCCAACGCTTTCCAGCGTTACAGAGAAAGGGTCTGTCCCACCGCATACCCCTTTGAGGAAAGCGTGGACATTCAAAAGTACTACGCCCATATTCATGGCAAGAGCGTCCGAAACGGCATCCTCTTTTTCACCGAGGACATGACCATTTATTATTGTGATGACAACGCCGCCCTTCTCCTGGGCCGCCGGCCGAAGACTCTCATCCGTCATGTCCTGCCAGAAGTTTTTCCCTTCCTGCGTTCTTATGAAGACGATATCGACCGTTTTGGCGAGCAGGTCATCCGCTTTGGAGACCGGCACCTGGCCTTTCAGATTTGGCGTACCTATACCCACAACAGTTACAACGGCTATATCCTGGTGACTGACTACGCCGCTGCAGAAAGCAAAGTAATGACCCTCAAGCGTCGCCCCGCCGGCTCCTCCCATATTGCCAAATATACCTTCGCCTCCATCATCGGCAAGAGCCCGGCTATCCAAAAGACCAAGGAACTGGCCAAACGAATGGCCCGCTCTCAGGCCAACATTTTGATTACCGGCCCCACAGGCAGCGGCAAGGAGCTCTTTGCCCAAGCTATTCACAACGCCTCTGAGCGAAAGAAATTTCCTTTTGTCAGCGTCAACTGCGGCGCTCTCGTGGACACTCTTTTGGAGAGCGAACTCTTTGGCTACGAGGCCGGCGCCTTTACCGGCGCCAGGAAGGAGGGGAAAAAGGGGCTGTTCGAGCTGGCGCACCGCGGCACACTTTTCCTTGACGAGTTGGGCGAGATATCCATACCGCTGCAAGTCAAACTCCTGCGGGTCCTTCAGGAAAAAGAAGTGGTCCCTATTGGGGGAAGTTCCGTCATCCCCATTGACGTTCGGATTATCGCCGCTACCAACCGTAATTTAGCCGCCATGGTCCGGGAGCAGGTCTTCCGTATGGACCTCTATTACCGTCTCAACGTTCTCCCGCTCCCTATCCCCAGCCTGCGGGAACGCGAGGAAGATATTCTTCCGCTCTTTTATATCCTTTGTCAAAAGTATGGGTTTCAGTTCCGCATTGATGAGGAGGTCAAGGGTCTACTGTTGGGCCATGACTATGCCGGCAATATACGGGAGTTGGAAAACTGTGTAGAGTACTTGGGGAACCTCGGGAAAATGCAAATTACCGCTGCAGACCTTCCGCCGTATTTTTCCCAACCCTTCCTCGTCAATGCCCCTATACCTCCGGTGGAGACATTATCCCCTCCTCCAAGCACGCCTCTTGAGCAGGTCCTATGGGCCATACGGGAGTTGAGTCGTGAGGGCGCAAGTACCGGCCGTCGGAGCATCTACGCCTTTCTCCATAATCACAGCATTCCCCTCTCTGAGCCCAAGCTCCGGCAGGCTTTGGACCGGCTGTCAAGCCAGGGAATCATCGAAATCCATTCCGGCAGGTCAGGAGTTCGGCTCACCGAAAAATAGTACCCTCCCCGTTTTCACCCCGTTATAGTGGGGTAAAAACGGGGAGGAATTTTCATGTTTTATTTTAAATCAACAGAATGCCCCCTGTTAACTCCATTTTTAAGCCATGCCGACTCATTTCAGCTTTGGCATGGTTTTTGCTTTGTTATATGGCATATCCGGACAGGGAAGCACTCTTGTCCTGGCCGCACGATTAAAGCAAAGGAGGATGATATCGCCGTTTCCATTGCATCATTTCTGATTTCACCGTAAACTGAAGAAGAGAAAGAAGGCTTGCATGTATGTCCACAACCAAAGAAACGACAAAACGGAAGGTGACCATCGTCCAAGGTATCGTTCTGCTGCTCATGGTCATCGGCGTCATCATCGTCTGTGCCCGAGTGAACGCGAATGGTACGGTGGCTATGGGGCTTACCTGGGTGATCATCTATCTGTTCTGCACCCTCCTCAAGTTTGACTACAACCAGGTGCAGTCCGCCGCGTTTGACGCCATCCGCCGCTGCATGAGCGGCGTGCTGATCCTCATCGGCGTAGGAATGCTCATCGGCGCGTGGATTGCCGGCGGCACCATCCCCACCCTCATCTATTACGGCCTTTCCATCATCAGCCCCAAGGTATTTTTGCTCTGCTGCCTTCTGCTGACCTCTATTATGTCTGTCTGTACCGGTACCTCCTATGGCTCGGCGGCCTCCGCCGGCGTGGCTATGATGGGCATCGGCCTGTCCATGGGCGTCCCCGCGGGCATGATTGCCGGCGCTATTCTCTGCGGAGCCACCTTTGGCGACAAGATTTCTCCCATGTCGGACACCACCAACGTCTGTCCCGCCCTCTGCGGCGGCACGCTCTTTGCCCACATCCGCACCCAGCTTTATACCACAGTTCCCGCCTACCTCATCTGCATCATCATCTTCACGGTCATGGGCTTCAATTACAGCGTTTCCGGCATCTATGACAACTCCACTGTCCAGGCCACCATGGCGGCTTGTGCGGAGAACTTCGTCATTTCTCCCGTCTGCCTGTTCCCCCTGATTTTTGTTGTGGCACTGCTGATGATCAAAGTGGACACCATCCCCGCCATCATGCTGGGCGGCGTCTCCGGCGGCGTACTCTCTGTCCTGATCCAGGGGCACGATGTTGTCTCCACCATGCTCAACATGTGGAGTGGCTACTCCATCGCCTCAGGCAATGAGATCGTGGACAAGCTGATGAACCGCGGCGGCATTGCCAGTATGTGCAGTCCCGTGGTCATGATGATCTTCGCCGTGGGCATGGGCGCTATGCTGGAGGAGATGGGCGTCCTGGACGTCTTCCTGAAGGCCATCATCAATAAGCTCTCCTCGGTGTTCCGCCTGATTGGCGCCACCATGATCGTCTCTTACATCGCCAGCGCCCTCACCGCCGCCATGAC
>Ga0129314_1002303_pt1 | contig 10914 bp, 9 predicted proteins | sample O1111metagenome_FD_94431 | JGI IMG/M metagenome (GOLD analysis project Ga0129314, IMG submission 94431) | Orangutan individual fecal microbial communities from fecal samples from Wisconsin, USA - O1111 metagenome | ecosystem: Host-associated > Mammals > Digestive system > Large intestine > Fecal...
TAGATACAAATCCACAGTGCTTGTACTGATTATAGCGCAGGTAGCTACTCCTGCGATACAACCTTATGAGGAAAGGAGAAATGATGAAAACCACCTCCTTCGAGATGGCTTTCATTATACGTGGATTTTTATGGAAGCACGGGAGAAGATCAAGGGCGGTCTGCTGCTGGCGCTGGCGGCCTGCGTCCTGACGGCCTGCGGCGCCCGGACGGCACCGGCGGCGTCCGTGCAGGCGTCATCCGAGACATCGTCATCGGCGGAAGAACCGGCGCCGGAAGTGCCGGAAGAACCGGAGATCCCCAACAGGCTCATGCTGCCGGATCTGGACGTCTCCGGGCTGAAGGCATCCATGCCGGCGGCGGACTACGCGGCCTTTGAGGCGTATCTGCCGGTCCTGGTGGAGGATCAGACATTCCGCTGGACGGCGGGGCCTTACCGGGGCTATCCCGACTATGACTGGGAGGCCAAGGACGTGACTCTGGTAGACTTCCACAACGAACTGTGGGACGACAACCCCCATAAGACGGACGCCCTGGTCCTGGACCGTCTGGCGGTGCAGGACGTCGACGGCGACGGCACGGCGGAGCTGGTGATGCTGTTCCAGGACATGGCATACAACTATCTGGTCCTCAGCCAGAGGGAGGACGCCGTTTACGGAACCGACTTTTCTGTCCGGTGGTTTATGGACCTGCAGAAGAACGGTGTCTACGTCGGCTCAGGCGGAGCCGGATACCACACCTACTATCGGATGTCCTTCCAAAACAGCCGCTTTGAGGAGAAAGAACTGGCTCAAAAGGTGGAGTGGTCCAATGGCTATGGCTGCGACTGCACGCTGGACGGACAGCCGGTGACAGAAGCGGAATTTGACGCCTGGTACACGGAGAACATGGTGGGGGACGTCACCTGGTACGCCCCGGGCGGCGCCGTTCTTCCGGAGGGGATGTAACCAGGGCAAAAAAACGAAGATTTTCGGCTCTGTCCCTTGACAAACCTCTGAAACCCTCATAAAATAGACCCGTTAGCGACATTGATGGGAAGAAAGCCCGGGTATCCCGCCCCAAGAGAGCCGGCGGCTGGTGTGAGCCGGCGGGGGAGCCCGCGGTATACTGGTCCCGGAGTTTTCCGCCTGAACGGTGAGTAGGGCGGAACGTCTGGCCACGTTACAGGCCGAGAGGGCCGCTGAACCGGCGGCTGAAGCAGGGTGGTACCGCGTTTTGTCACGCCCCTGACCGAGCACATCGGCCAGGGGCTGTTTCTTTGCCCGCACGCCCTGTCCTCCGCGTTTTGATGATGAATTCCCATTCCGAAAGAGAACGAAGGAGATCAAACATGAAATACGATTTTACGTCCATTGAGAAAAAGTGGCAGGAGAAATGGCTGGAGGAGAAGCCCTTCACCGCTGTCACCGGGGACACCACCCGGCCCAAGTTCTACGGCCTCATCGAGTTCCCCTATCCCTCCGGCCAGGGACTCCACGTGGGCCACGCCCGTCCCTTTACCGCCATGGACATCATCTGCCGGAAGAAGCGGATGCAGGGCTACAACGTGCTGTTCCCCATCGGCTATGACGCCTTCGGCCTGCCCACCGAGAACTATGCCATCAAGAACCATATCCATCCCGCCAAGGTCACCCACGACAACATCGAGAACTTCTCCAAGCAGCTCCACATGTTGGGCTACTCCTTTGACTGGGACCGCGTGGTGAACACCACCGACCCGGAGTACTACAAGTGGACCCAGTGGATCTTCCTCCAGATGTTCAAGCACGGTCTGGCCTACAAGGCCTCCATGCCCGTGAACTGGTGTACCTCCTGCAAGTGCGTCCTGGCCAACGAGGAAGTGGTGGAGGGCGTCTGCGAGCGGTGCGGCGCCCCCGTCATCCGGAAGGAGAAGAGCCAGTGGATGCTGGCCATCACCAAGTACGCCGACCGTCTCATCGACGATCTGGACGATGTGGACTATATTGAGCGCGTCAAGATCCAGCAGCGCAACTGGATCGGCCGCAGCGAGGGCACGGAGGTGGACTTCACCGCCACCAACGGCGACAAGCTGACGGTCTACACCACCCGGTGCGACACCCTGTTCGGCGTGACCTACATGGTCCTGTCCCCGGAGCATGACTATCTGAAGAAGTGGAAGGACCAGATCGGGAACTGGGCCGACGTGGAGAAGTATATCAACGAGGCTGCCCGGAAGTCCGATCTGGAGCGCACGGAGCTGAGCAAGGAGAAGACCGGCGTCCGCCTGGAGGGCATCGAGGCCATCAACCCCGCCAACGGGAACCATGTGCCCATCTTCGTCTCCGACTACGTGCTGATGGGCTACGGCACCGGCATCGTCATGGGCGTGCCCGGCCACGACCAGCGCGACTGGGACTTCGCCGACAAGTTCGGCCTGCCCATCATCGAGGTGGTCAAGGGCGGCGACGTCACCAAGGAGGCCTTCGTCCTGAAGGACGACACCGGCATCATGGTGAACTCCGGCTTCCTCAACGGCATGACCGTGAAGCAGGCCATCCCCGCCATGAAGCAGTGGGTCACGGAGCAGGGCTTCGGCCGTCCCAAGACCAACTTCAAGCTCCGTGACTGGGTGTTCAGCCGTCAGCGGTACTGGGGCGAGCCCATCCCCCTGGTGAACTGCGAGAAGTGCGGCTGGGTGCCCCTGCCGGAGGACCAGCTGCCCCTGCTGCTGCCGGAGGTGGACAGCTACGAGCTGACCGACGACGGCGAGAGCCCCCTGAGCAAGATGACCGATTGGGTGAACACCACCTGCCCCTGCTGCGGCGGCCCCGCCAAGCGGGAGACGGACACCATGCCCCAGTGGGCCGGTTCCTCCTGGTACTTCCTGCGGTATATGGATCCCCACAACAACGACGCCCTGGCCTCCAAGGAGGCGCTGGAGTACTGGTCTCCCGTGGACTGGTACAACGGTGGCATGGAGCATACCACCCTGCATCTGCTGTATTCCCGGTTCTGGCACAAGTTCCTGTACGACATCGGCGTGGTGCCCACCAAGGAGCCCTACGGCAAGCGCACCAGCCACGGCATGATCCTGGGCGAGGGCGGCGAGAAGATGTCCAAGTCCCGGGGCAACGTGGTGAACCCCAACGACATTGTGGCCCAGTACGGCGCGGACACCATGCGTCTGTATATCATGTTCATCGGCGACTTCGAGCAGGCCGCCACCTGGTCCACCGAGGCCGTCAAGGGCTCCAAGCGGTTCCTGGACCGGGTGTGGAATCTGGCGGAGGGCGCCGCGGAGAGCTATGAGGTGACGCCCGCCAACGAGGCCGTCATCCACAGGACCATCAAGAAGGTCACCGACGATATCGACAACCTGAAGATGAACACCGCCATCTCCGCCATGATGACCATGGTCAACGAGATGAGCGCCAACGGCGTCACCCGGGGCGACATGAAGCCCCTGATCCTGATGCTGAATCCCTTCGCTCCCCACATCACCGAGGAGCTGTGGGAGATGCTGGGCTTCGCCGCCCAGACCGGCAAGATGTGCTGTCAGGCGGAGTGGCCCGTCTACGACGAGAGCAAGACTGTGGCCGCCACGGTGGACATGGCCGTTCAGGTCAACGGCAAGCTGAAGGGCACCGTCACCGTTCCCACCGGCAGCGAGCAGCAGGCCGTGGTGGACGCCGCCATGCAGGTGGAGAAGGTCCAGAAGGCCACCGCCGGCATGAAGGTGGTCAAGACCATCTACGTCAAGGACCGGCTGGTGAACCTCATCGTCAAGCCCCAGTAAATGGATACAGGAAACTTCCGCGAAACGAAAAAACTGTTTTTTCAACATTGTCCTTGACAAGCGGTACAGAAGCCTGTATAATAATCGTGTTAAAGCCATGATTTATGGCCCTTAAATGCTGCGGTTTGCCCGGCATTCTGGAGGGAGGGAAATATAGATGTCTGAGATCCGCGTCAAGGAAGGCGAGTCTATCGACAGCGCGCTGAAGCGTTTCAAGCGCAGCTGCGCGAAGGCGGGCGTCATTGCGGAGGTTCGTAAGAGAGAGCATTACGAGAGCCCCAGCGTCAAGCGTCGCAAGAAGTCTGAGGCCGCTCGCAAGAACAGAAACAAGCGTTTCTACTAAGACTGAAAAATCACCGTGTCGTTTCCGGCACGGTGATTTTTTGCGTTGTCCCCGGTGTGCGCGGCGCACAGCGGCTATCAAATATGCGCCCGGAAAGCCAACGGCTTTCCGGGCGCATGTCGTTTTTGGGGGAGGGGTGGCTTACACCGCGGAGTCCTTTCCGGACTTCCGGGCACGGACCACAGACAGGACGCCCAGCATCAGCACCAGGACGACAGGCAGGGCGATCAGCGTGGGAGCGCCTGCCATGGCCAGAATACCGGCCAGGATATAGCCCACGAAGCTGACGGCGGCTGCCATGATGGCATAGGGCAGCTGGGTGGACACATGGCTGACGTGGTCGCACTGGGCGCCGGCGGAGGCCATGATGGTGGTGTCGGAGATGGGGGAGCAGTGGTCGCCGCAGACGGCGCCGGCCATGCAGGCGGAGATGCACACGATGGCCAGGGGGTTATCCATGGAGAACACGCTCTGCACGATGGGGATCAGCATACCGAAGGTGCCCCAGGAGGTGCCAGTGGCGAAGGCCAGCAGGCAGCCGATGACGAACACGATGGCGGGCAGGAACATCTGCATGCTGGCGGCGTTGTTCCAGACGAAGTCGCGGACAAAGTACTTGGCGCCCAGGGAGTCGGTCATAGCCTTCAGGCTCCAGGCGAAGGTCAGGATCAGGATGGCGGGCACCATGGCCTTGAAGCCCTCGGGGATACAGCCCATGATGTCCTTGAAGCGCATGGACCGGCGGATCAGGAAGTAGGCGATGGAGAACACCAGGGCGAAGGCAGAGCCCAGCATCAGCCCCACGGAGGCGTCGGAGTTGGAGAAGGCCTCCACGAAGCCGGCGCCGGAGAAGAAGCCGCCGGAGTAGATCATGCCGATGACGCAGCACACCACCAGTACGATGATGGGCAGCACCAGATCCAGCACACGGCCCTTGTCCTCGGCCACATCCTCGTCCATCATGGCGTAGGGGTTGGGGCCGGAGAACAGGTCGTCATTCTCTACGGCATTGGTCTCGTAGATGTTCATCAGGCCGAAGTCCGCCTTCAGCACCACCAGACCTACCATCATGACGATGGTCACCAAGGCGTAGAAGTTGTAGGGGATGGCGCGGATGAACAGGTTCAGGCCCTGGCCGTCCTCCGCGAAGCCGGCCACGGCAGCGGCCCAGGAGGAGATGGGGGCGATGATGCAGATGGGGGCGGCGGTGGCGTCGATGAGGTAGGCCAGCTTGGCACGGGACACCTGATGCTTGTCGGTGATGGGCCGCATGACGCTGCCCACGGTGAGGCAGTTGAAGTAGTCGTCGATGAAGATGAGGCAGCCCAGGACGATGGTGGCCAGCTGAGCGCCCACCCGGGACTTGATGTGGGTCTGGGCCCACCGGCCGAAGGCGGCGGAGCCGCCGGCCTTGTTCATCAGGCACACCATGGTGCCCAGGATCACCAGGAAGATCAGGATACCCACGTTATAGCTGTCGGACAGTACGGAGACGATGCCGTCGCTGAATACGTGGAGCACCGTGGTCTCAAAGCTGAAGTTGGAGTACAGCAGGCCTCCCACCAGAATACCGATGAACAGGGAGGAATAGACCTCTTTTGTGATCAGCGCCAGGGCAATGGCGATGACGGGGGGCAGAAGGGCCCAGGCGGTGTTGTAGAACCGGGTGGGGGACTCCACATAGCCGGTGCCGCCGCAGGAGGCGCACACGTTCTCACCGGCGCAGTCCTCGCACTCCGGATCCAGACCGTAGCAGGTCATGCAGGCACCGGAGGCGCCGCAGTCGGGACATTCGATCATTTTGGTGCCGGTCTCCGCTGTGGGGTCTCCGTCGGCCAGTGCCACGGTGGTCATGGCCGACACCGCCACCAGCAGAACGGCCAACAGGGGAAGCAGATGCCGTTTCAGGTTTCTCATTTCGTTTTCTCTCCTCTTTTTTGCAGAAAAATAGAGCCATGACCGCGCCATGACTCCATACTCCCATACGTCCCTGTATGATTTCATGAAAGCGCTCCGCCGGGAAGACCCGGCGACAGTCCAGGGGATCTTCTCCCGTGGCCCGGGTATCCGTCCGCCAGGCAAGCAGTCCGGATCCCTCGGCGGCCGTCCCTTTCCGCCCGCCCCCTGCCTGTGGTGCCGGGTGAGCGTACTGATGGCGTCCGCGCCTCTATCATGTTCCTTTTTCAGTTATGAGACCATTATAGAGCCCTTTCCGCAAATGTCAACCGTTTCCGGCAAAAAGAACGAAATCCCGCGCTTTTTTGCCTCCGCTGTTTCACCTGCCGGGGCCGAAAAGCTACAGTGCTCCGCCTTGTATTTTCGCGCAGGGGATGATATGATGGCTCTGTCAGATCACAGAGATCAAAAAGGAGACCGTTTATGCAGACAAAGCTGTTGGAGGAGGACGTTCTGGCGGAGGCCCGCCGGTTGATCCTGGAGGAGGACGTCCCCTGTGTATTCGTCCGGGGGGGCGCCGTCCTGCGGCCCGGAGAGGGGACCGGCGTCCGGCCGCTGGTCCGGGCCCTGGATGAGGAGCCGGAGCTGCTGCGGGGCAGCGTCGTCGTGGACAAGATCGTGGGGAAGGCGGCGGCCATGCTGGCGGTGCTGGGCGCCGCCGCCGGGGTATACGGACTGACCATGAGCGCCGCGGCCCGGGACTATCTGGCCGCCCGGGGCGTTCCGGCGGAGTGGGAGACCCTGGCGGAGCGCATCATCAACCGCACCGGCACGGGCCTGTGCCCCATGGAGACGGCGGTGCTGGACATCGACGACCCGGCGGAGGGCCTGACCGCCCTACGGGAGACCATGGGCCGTCTGGCCGCGGGGCAATGAAAGCCCGGCTTCCGGCACATACTATTCTCAAAATGGCGCAATGACGAAAGGAGGGAGCCCGCGTGGATCTGGAACACCGGGACCCATTGCAGGCCATGTCCCGGAACCGGGCGGTCCGCGGCGTCTATCTGATGGTCCGCCGGTATCTGCGGCACGGCGTCTCCACCCAGAGCGCCGCACTGGCCTTCTACCTGCTGTTCACCCTTTTCCCGCTGATGATCTTTTTCAGCGCCCTGCTGGGCCTTCTGCGGCTGAACGTGGCCTCCATCCTGTCGGACCTGTCCCGGCTGCTGCCGGTGGAGGTGGTGGACTTCATCCGGGTCTATCTGGACTACGTGGGGCAGAACCCCAGCGTCCGCCTGCTGCTGTTCGGACTGTTCTTCTCCCTGTACTTCCCCATGCGGGCCACCAATACCCTGATGCGGGCGGTGCGGACGGCCTATCATCTGGGGCCGCCCAAGACCCCCGTCCGGCAGATGCTGAAGACCCTGATCTACACGGTGCTGCTGATCGTCACCATCACGGCGGTACTGGTGCTGCTGACGGTGGGAGAGTGGCTGCTGACCTACGCCGTGGAGCATTTCGGACTGCCGGTGGAGTTCGCCGCACTGTGGCAGCGGCTCCGGTTCCCGGCTATGGCCCTGCTGATGTACTTCGCCCTGTACCTGCTGTACGCCATGACCCAGGATACCCGCCAGCCACTGCGGAACATCTATCCCGGCGTACTGTTCGCCATGGTGGGGTGGATGGTGGTGTCCATGTGCTACTCCTTCTATGTGGAGAACATCGCCTCCTATTCGCTGTTTTACGGTTCCATCGGAACGGCCATCGTGCTGCTGATGTGGCTGTATCTCACTGCGGCAGTGCTGATCATGGGCGGCGAGTTCAACGGCATGCTGATCTCCCTGCGGCGGGAGAAAGGATAGGCGTTTCCTGCATAAACTGTCCCCTTCGGTGCACACTACCTCCCAGAGTAACCTGATTTTTTGGGGAGGTAATGACTTTGAAGAAGGGAACATTCATCCGGCGCGGCGGGGCGGCCGCGCTGGCCGCGGCCCTGCTGCTGACGACGCCGGCTCTGGCACTGTTCGGAATCAAGGAGGGATCTCAGACTAAGACGGCGGAGGGCGCGCCCATCGCCAGGGAACTGGAACTGCGCACCTACCGGAACATCCCCTACCACGCCCAGTTCCTGGCGGTGGACCAGGAGGGGGACGAGCTGACCTACACCGTGGAGAAGGAGCCCAAACGGGGCACCGTCACCGTGGAGGGCGACACCTTCACCTACACCCCGGCGGAGAACCGCACCGGCACCGACAGCTTCACCTATGTGGCCACGGACAGCCAGGGCAACGTCTCCGCCCCGGCCACCGTCACCATCACGGTGTCCAAGACCAAGAGCGGCGTCCGGTACGCGGATATGGAGAACAACGCCGCCGCTGCCGCCGCCCAGGCGCTGGCGGAGAACGGCGTCTTCACCGGGGCGAAGATCGGGAACCAGTATTTCTTTGAGCCGGACCGCGCGGTGACCCGCAGCGAGTTCCTGGCCATGACCATGGAGACTGCCGGGCTGGACGCCACGGCGGTGACCATGACCGGCTTCTGCGACGACGAGGCCATCCCCACCTGGGCCAAGGCCTACGCGTCGGCAGGTCTCGCCGACGGCGTGGTGCAGGGGACCTCCACGGCGGAGGGCGTGGCCTTCCGGGGAGAGGAGGCCATCACCTACAATGAGGCGGCGGCCATTCTGAACCGGGTGCTGTCCGTGGGTGACGTGGACCTGACCACCTGGTACGCGGACCGGGAGGCGGTGCCCTCCTGGGCGGCCCAGGCGGTGGGGAACATGGAGTCTGTCAGTGTGCTGGCCGCGGGCAGCTTCGGCAGCGCGTCCCTGAACAACAGCGTCACCCGCGCGGACGCCGCTCAGATGCTGACGGCGGCGGGGACGCTGCTGGAGGGCGAGCCCGCGGGCCTGTTCAACTGGATCAGCTGAGAGCGGGACCGGCTCCACATTATAAATAAGCAAATACCCTTAGGGAGCAGACGAGAGAAAGCCCCCCGCCGCATTGCGGCGGGGGCTTTGTCATGTCTCAAGGCCGCGTCATTTTTCCGCTTTCCCTCCGGCTGTCCCGGTTTTGCGACCGGTTTTCCGCCGGCGGGGTGGTATCATGGACAACAGACGGAAAAAGGGGGCGAAGCTGTGACGGTGGTCTATGTGGACAGTGTGTTCATTCTCAACGGCCTGATGGACTATTTTCTCCTGCTGGCCACCGCCCATCTGGCGGGGGTGCCGCCCCGGCGGGGGCGATACGTTCTGGCCGCACTGCTGGGCGGAGTCTACGCCGTGTCGGTGTTTCTGCCGGGCCTTTCCTGGCTGGCGTCCCCGGTGATGAAGCTGGCGGCGGGGACGGCAATGGCGCTGACCGCCTATGGGGATCAGGAGAAATTCCTGCGGCTGACGCTGCTGCTGTTTCTGGTGTCTTGCGGCTTCGCCGGATGCGTCCTGGGTTTCGGACTGGTGTCCGGCGGTGTCCCCATGGAAAACGGTATCTTCTACACCGATGTGGATGCCCGGGTGCTGCTGCTGGCCGCCGGGGCGGCCTACGCGGTGCTGACGGTGGTGTTCCGAGCCTCGGCCCGCCACGGCGTCCGGGGGGAGCTGGTGCCGGTGACCCTGCACTGGGAGGACCGGCAGGCCCGCTTGACAGCCCTACGGGACACCGGCAATGAACTGCGGGACCCCGTGACGGGACGTCCGGTGCTGGTGGTCCAGGCGTCCCTGCTGGAGCCGCTGTGGCCGCCGGACCTGGGGCGGCGTCTGTCCGGAGACGCCCTGCTGTCCCCGGCGGAGACGCTGACCCGGCTGGGGCCGTATCAGGCCCGGTTCCGGCTGACGCCCTATACCGCCGTGGGCGTGGCCGGGGGACTGCTGCTGACGGCCCGGACAGACTGGGGCAGCGTGGGCGGCCGGCGGTATGACCGTCTGCTGGTGGCATTGAGCCCCACGGCGCTGGGGGAAGGCTTTGGCGCCCTGTGGGGAGAAGCGGAAAGGAGCGTCAAATATGAAAGCTTTGCAGAAATGGATACGGAAATTGCTGGAGCGTCTGCGGCAAAGTCCGGCGGTCCACTACATCGGGGGCAGCGACACGCTGCCGGCGCCGCTGTCCAGAGAGCGGGAGGCAGAGTTGGTGGCGCGGATCGGGGAGCAGGCCGCCCAGCAGGAGCTGATCGAACATAATCTGCGGCTGGTGGTGTACATCGCCCGGCGGTTTGAGAACACCGGCATCAACATCGAGGACCTGATCTCCATCGGCACCATCGGGCTCATCAAGGCCGTGGGGACGTACCAGCCCGCCAAGAACATCAAGCTGGCCACCTACGCCTCCCGGTGCATCGAAAACGAGATCCTGATGTACCTGCGGAAAAACGCCGGACGGAAGGCGGAGGTGTCCTTCGACGAGCCGCTGAACACGGACTGGGACGGCAATGAGCTGCTGCTCTCCGACGTGCTGGGCACGGACAGCGACGTGGTGATGCGGCCCATTGAGGATGACGTGGACCGCTCCCTGCTGGCGGCGGCGCTGGAGGTCCTGTCACCCCGGGAACGGCAGATCATCACCTTGCGCTTCGGGCTGGGCGGAGGAAAGGAGCAGACCCAGAAGGAGGTGGCGGACAGACTGGGCATCTCCCAGTCCTACATCTCCCGGCTGGAGAAGCGTATCATCTCCCGGCTGAAAAAGGAGATCCTGCGGTTGTCATAGACGCGGTCATCCGAGCATCAGAGAGGGCCGCCCGGAAAGGGCGGCCCTCAGCTTGTCGAAAATCCTCTGTTTGAAGGAAAGAAGTTCTTTTTTGCAGGAGGAGTACGAGGGGGCGGGAGCCCCTTCGTATTGAATCGAATGTCTGCAAAAAGCCTGCGTTAGCAGGCGTTTGCGCCGCACAGCGGCAGATTTTCGGACCGCATAGCGGTCCGAAAATCGAGA
>Ga0129314_1002304_pt1 | contig 10904 bp, 9 predicted proteins | sample O1111metagenome_FD_94431 | JGI IMG/M metagenome (GOLD analysis project Ga0129314, IMG submission 94431) | Orangutan individual fecal microbial communities from fecal samples from Wisconsin, USA - O1111 metagenome | ecosystem: Host-associated > Mammals > Digestive system > Large intestine > Fecal...
AGGCAAAGATTACGGAGTTATATTATTCGTCCATACAGGCGGCAGAGTCCTCTGTGTTAGAGCTTGAAATGCAGATAGCTTCTATTGATGCACAGATGACGGCTTTGAATGAAGGACAGGGAGAGTATACTGTAACTGCCAATGCCTCCGGAATTATTCATTTGATTACGGAATGTAAGGAGGGAATGGTAGTACAGGCGGCATCTTCTCTTGCAAGCATTTCCACCATGCAGGACGAGTATATGATAACGGCATATGTAAGTCCACAGGATATGCCAAGAATTAGTGTAGGAAATAAAGTGGATATAGCAGTGGCAGGATTGGCACAGACTCTTTATGGCACTATCAGTGGCGAGGTTGTGAGTATTGATAGTGACATTACATTTGCGCGGGGAACAGCGAAACAGGACTCGACACAATATTTTAAGGTCAGGATTAAGCCGGACTATACTTATTTGATTAGTAAAGATGGAAACAAAGCAAATATTACCAGTGGAATGGCGGTAGAGGCAAGAATACAGTATGATAAAATGACTTATTTTGATTATGTCATGGAAGCTTTGGGGGTCTTGACAAGATGAAACCAATAAACAAAATATTTTTTGTGCGTATGGCTGTGTTGTTTTTGCTGCTCCTTCCACATAGCATATGTCGGGCGGCAGAGGGAGTGACAACAGTAAGTCAAGGAGACGCAATACCGGAAGAAACGGTAGCTGTAAAAGAATTAGATATGGGGGATTACTTAAATACAATGGCTGTAGGGGATAAACAGCTTTTGTATGTAACCGTGCTGCCTACAAATGCTACAGAAAAGGAAATTGTATATTTTTCAAGCAATGGGGAAATCGCGAGCATTAACAGCATGGGGCGAATCACAGCAATAAAGGAAGGAAAAACAACAATTACCGCACAGTGTGGGGAGAAGACAGGGAGCTTTGAATTAACAATAAAACAAAGCTTAGATGAGACAGAGAAAATTCCTGTTTTTGGGATTGAATTATCAGACATGGAGGACACATTAGCAGTGGATAAAACCATGCAGATAAATGCTACGGTTCTCCCGGCAGAGGCGACGGACGCAAAGATTACTTATACTACAAGTAATGCCGGAATAGCTACAGTAAAATCAAACGGACAGGTAAAGGGAATTGCGCCGGGAAATGTCACAATAACTGTTCAGGCAGGGGGAGTAAAAAGGGAAATTCCTCTTACGATAAAAATAGCTACAACGGCGATGCACTTAGAAAGTGAGTATGTGGTTTTAAAGGTAGGAGAGACTTTCCCATTAAATGCTAAGATATTACCGGAAGGAGCAGACCAGACAGTATGGTATGAAACCAATGATGAAAACATTGCTGTAGTGTCAAGTAGTGGTGTAATTACAGCAAAACAGGCAGGAACTGCAATGATTAAGGTTTCTAATGAAGACATGGATAAGGCAGTTACTGTGATAGTAAATACGGATATGACTTTACAGGAAGAGGCTTTGCCCTTGACAACTGAAGAAAGTAATATTCCGGATTATGAAGAAGTATTAATTGCAGGCTTGAATAAAAGCCAGAGTGTTATAACAGATAGCAAAAAATATAATTTATTGAGTAAAGAGATGTTGAGTTATCTGTATTTTAACCGGAAAACCATTATTGTAGATAATAATAATTATAGTATGTCTATTAAAGGAGAAAATATTAAAAATATCGGAAATATATTATACACCGATTTGCATTTAGAGACTTCACAGGATAAAATTGCATTTACTCTGAATAAGGGAAAAGCACTTCCGGGCATGGTTACGGTGAAGATAGCTGATGTTGAAGGTATGAAATATCTGTATTTATATAATGAGTATAAGGGGAAATATGAGCAGATAAGTATTGAAGATGCAGAAGAACTGCAACTGGATACCCCGGGGAAGTATTTACTGACAACCAATAAAATAGTAAGCTTTAATGTGAACTTGCTTTTTGTAGCGCTTTTGGGAATTGTATTAGTAGTTGTGGGAGGAATTTGGCTTTTGCAGAAAAGAAAGTATTGGTTTTGGTAATCAGGTGTTAATCTATAGATTTACATATATTTACAACTGGTTGCAAACAGGGGTAAATAGCACAATTTTAAAATGATTAAGTTATGGGAGGAAATATTGTTATGAGAACAGAAATCCTCTACGAGGACGGAAACATTATCGTTGCATGGAAGCCCGCAGGTCTAGCCACGCAGAGTGCCAAAGTGGGGCAGCAGGATATGGTCAGTGAATTAAAGAAGTATCTGGCAGATAAGGAGCTTCGTCCGGTTAAAGCTCCTTATTTGGGAATTGTCCACCGATTGGACCAGCCTGTGGAAGGGCTGTTGGTATTTGCTAAGGACAAGCAGGCGGCGGCAGGCCTGACCGTGCAGCTGTCAGAGGGAACGCTGAACAAGCACTATTATGCGGTGCTTTGTGGACAACCTTCCTGTAAGGAGGGTGAGCTTGTGGATTACCTATATAAGGATAAGGACAATGTTGCCAAGGTAGTGACGGGGAGTCATGAAAAATACCCGGAGGCTAAAAGGGCACTTTTGCATTACAAGGCTTTAGAGGAAATATCCACACCAAAGGAGCTTACATTGGCAGATATCCACATTGAAACCGGACGTTTTCATCAGATAAGAGCGCAGCTGGCACATGCCGGATTGCCGCTTTTGGGTGATATGAAGTACGGAGGAGACAGCACGGCGGTATTGAGTCGCAGCCTGGGCATTCATTATGTAGCACTCTGTGCCTATAGTCTTGAATTTTGCCACCCGGTGAGCAGGGAGAAGCTCACATTTCAAACCAAGCCTCAGGGTAAGGCATTTTCTCTCTTTGAATAGTTTTAAACAAAAAATCCATACTAATTTTAATGAAAGCCGCAAGGTGAGGCAGAGGAATGGCTGTAAATATAAAAAGCAGCATTGTAGGGAAGAAAGGTTGAGGTTGGTATGGTGGAGCAAATGAAAAAAAGTAAAATTCTGATACTGCTTCTTATAATAGGAGCAGTATATTTTTTTCTCAAATATATTTCGCCCTTGGTTGCGCCTGTGCTAAGTGCCATGCTATTTGTGACAATTTTTGGCTCGATGCTGAAAAAAATCCAAAAACGGCTTCATATTCACAGGCAGATAGGTGCAGTCTGTTTACTTCTGTTTGCAGGTCTTGTTGTGGTGATACTCGTATGGATATTGTTTTCTTGGCTTATGGGGAGCCTGCCCCAGTGGATTGAGAAGCTTGATTTGTGGGAGGAGGAGCTTACTATAATTGTGAGGCAGGTGTGCGGGGGAATTGGTCAGACGTTAGGTATTGACAGCGTATATTTGGAGGATACACTGCTGCATAATCTTCAGGAGGGAATAGATTATGTGCAGCTCCATGCAGTTCCCGGTATGCTTTCCCACTCATGGGAATATGCAAAGCTTTTAGCTGCAATGGGTGGATTTATGGTGACATTTATTATTGCGGCGGTGCTTCTGGCAAAGGATTATGATGAAATTATGAATCGTATGTTGGACAGAGAGGAATGCCATATGATATTGGAGGTAATTTGCGGAATTATCCGATATATTGCGACCTTTGTGAAAGCACAGGCAATTATTATGCTTGTGATTGCAGGCACCTGTGCCGTGACTCTGGAAATCAGCCGTTTGCAGCATGGTGCGCTGTGGGGAATTTTGGCAGGAATATTGGATGTGCTTCCCTTTATAGGAACAGGCATTGTACTGCTCCCGCTGGCAGCGGTACAGCTGTTTTATGGTGATTATGGCAGGGCAATTACCTGCGTTCTTTTGTATGTGGCTTGTATTTTCCTGCGTGAAATTCTGGAGCCCAGACTTATCGGACGGCGAATCGGGGTGTCGCCCATTGCTGTGCTTGTTTCGCTTTACGCAGGCATTCGGCTTTTTGGTGTGTGGGGAATTGTGAAGGGGCCGCTGGGATTTATTATTATTTATCAGACCTATCTGAGTCTGCAAAGGCGGCGGGAGGAGCAGGAAGACGGCTATAGTTGACGAAAAATCTTTATAGGCTTATCATAGATATATCACAAATGGCGGGGTATATCTATGAGCAACCATATCAAACAAAAGAAAGAGCAGACAGAATCAATAGCAGAATCCCTTTATGGCTTTTTTCAATACCTGTTAAGTGGAATTCTATGGGTATATATTATCCTTCTTGTGGTAGCAATGCCCTTTTATTTTACGCAGGGTTATGTTTCCATTGGAACGGATAAGGCTAATTTTCTGAGGCAGTGGAGTCTTCGACTGGGCAGGCTTTTGCTGCCGGTACTGGTGATTTACTGTGTGCTGAGGGTAGTGATATATTTTCAGAAGAATGGTTTAGCTGCTTTTATGGGAATGAATGCCGGAAGGCTGTGGAAAGTTTTTCGGGAGCATTTTTCCGTCACAGATATTTTTGCTGTAATTTTTGGTTGCAGCCTCCTTTTGTCTTATAGCTGTTCCGATTATAAGGAGCAGGCACTTTGGGGAGCCGGGGGCTGGTATATGGGTTTGGCACCTCAGCTTATAATGCTTTTGGCGTATTTTCTTATTTCGAGAGCATGGCTGAAAAGCAGGTGTTTTTTCCTGCTGCTGTTTCCGGCATCGGCGGTGGTATTTGCACTGGGATATCTAAATCGTTTTGGTATTTATCCCATTGAAATGGAAGCCCAGAGTCGTAGCTTTATTTCCACCATTGGCAATATCAACTGGTATTGTGGTTATTTGGTGTCGGTGTTCTTTGCAGGAATCGGGCTGCTTTGGCTGGGAAAGGAGGTCAAAGTCGGATGGAGGGTGTTGGCGGTGCTGTATGCCCTTATTGGTTTTGCCAGTCTGGTGACGCAGGGGAGTGTCAGCGGTATCTTTGCCTTGGCGGTAGTGTTGGTGGTTATGTTTTGCCTTTCCGGCACCGATGGTAAAAGAATGCAGAATTTTTGGCAGATAGCTGTAATTTTTTCGGCAGCCTGTATGCTGACCTATTTTATCAGGCGGCTGTTTCCGGACAGATTAAATTTTATGGACAGATTTATCAATCTATTGACGGACAATGCTTTTCTGTTTTTGGTGACATTTGTGTCAGTTATAATGCTGGCTGTTGTTTATTGCCTCAATAGAAGAAATTGCTACTCAGAAAAAATAGGAGGCTATATTGGCAGGGTATTTGCAGGTGTGGTGTTGGCAGCATCGGTAATTTTTGTGGGGCTGATTATATGGAATACTTTATATCCGGGAAAAATAGCCTTTTTATCAGAAAAGGAGATATTTACATTTTCCGATAAGTGGGGCAGTTATCGGGGGGCAACATGGAAGGCAGGTATTATGTGCTTTTTGGAGCAAAATAGTTTACATAAGCTGGTTGGCGCAGGTCCTGATTGTATGTCGGCATTTTTGTATGAGGATGGAAGTGAGCAGCTGGTAGCGTTGGCGAGGGAGAATTTTGGTGCGGCTACTCTGACAAATGCTCACAACGAATGGATTACTGTTTTGGTAAACATGGGTTTGACAGGTGCTGTGGGATACGTCGGTATGATGATGAGTGCCATTGTTCGTTATATTAAGGCAGGAAAAAGGAATTGGATTGTAGGTGCATGTGGACTTTGTCTGTTGGCGTATACAGTGAATAATATGTTTAGCTTTCAGCAGACAATGAATTTTTCTACAATTTTTATTATGTTAGGAGTGGGAGAGGCTTACTTAAGAGGCATTGAAGGTAAGGCTTAAGCGATAAAAGCATCGGTTTGAGTGTCAATTTCAGTAGACATATTAAAGAGGGGAAAATAAATAATAAGATTTCACTTCTTTTTCAAAAAAATGAGAGTATAATAGTAACAAGCGTTGTTATACCCGCAGAAATGAAAGAGTGATATAATTCACACAGGGAAATTCAAACAACATAACAGGAGGAAATATATGATTTGCAGACCTTAACTGCGTCATATAAAGGAACCAATGAATCAACTAAAACAATCCATAAAACATAAAATGCCTGCTTTTGTAAAGCGCCATGTTGTTCACAGAGATGATCTTTTGCGTGAAAATATAAGTAAAGAACAGCTTGGACTGGAAATCGGGCCTTCTCATCACCCAATAGCTTCTAAAAAAGCGGGTTATCATGTGGAAGTGGTAGATTGGTTGGATCAAGAAGGATTAAGAGAACAATACAAGGATCATGGTGTGGATTTAGATGCAATCGAAGAGGTAGATTATGTTTGGAAGGGCGGAAGTTATTATCAGCTAATTAACAAAAGCGAATATTATGATTATATCATTGCCTCTCATATGATAGAGCATACCACGGATTTTTTGGGGTTCTTGCAGGATTGTGCCAAGCTGTTAAAGCCTATGGGAATTTTGCGGTTGGCAGTGCCGGATAAGAGGTATTGCTTTGACCATTTTCGTGATGTGACAGGAATTGCGGAGGTTCTGAATAATTATTTCCATCCGGACAATTTGCAGTCGGTGGGGAAGGTGGCAGAATATTTTACGAATGTGGTAGCATATAAGAAAAAAATATCATGGGAAAAAGGTTCAAGCCTGCTTGGTACATGTGGAATTGGAAACAAAAATTATGCTTTTTTGTATGCACCGGAATCCGTTAGAGAGCATATGAATCGGGTAATGGAAGAGAAGGAATATCTAGATATTCATCATTATGTGTTTACGCCTGCTTCCTTTGAATTGCTTATCTCAGATTTGAGAAACCTTGGCCTTTTGGATTTGGAAATTGTACATAAATACCCAACTTTGGGGAATGAATTTTTAGTTACGCTTCAAAAAACAGAGAAAAAGAGTACCGTTGATTTTGAATTAAGAAAAAGAATGTTGAGAAAAAGAAATCGGGAAAACCGTGTTTAAATGTGAAAAAGCGCCTTTGGCAAATAAATTGCCGGAGGCGCTTTTCGTACTAGACAAGGGTTATTTAAAAATAGCACGGACAAAATTATTTAAACCGCTTCTGATTGCCTGAGCGTCGTGGTCTGCACCGGGAACCTCGTACCAGACGTGCTCCACCTCATTCTGTTCAAAGATATTGTGGTAGCTCTCAGGGAATTTGCCCACAGTGCCGTCCTTGGTGCCGCAGCAAACCATCAGTACGGTGGGTTCAAAATCCTTGCCGGAAAAGGTCAGCTCATTCTCCTGTAATTGACCGGGGTGAGTCATTGCCCAATCCTTGCCGGGGGTAAGTCCGGGAGCAGGGGCAATAGCGCCTACATAGGCGAATAAATCAGGTCGGCTCAAGCCGATAAACAAAGTCTCTCTGCCACCCATGGAAAAGCCTGCAATGGCTTGATTTTCTCTTCCTGTGAGTACGGAATAGTTTTCCTCCATATAGGGCATCAGGTCATTTACCAAATCATTGATAAAGTTGTCATAGGGAGCAACGCTTTCAGCGTTGAAGGCAGGCTTTTGCTCAGGGTCTGATGAGGCATACATATTAGGGAGAACTACAATCATTTCCTTTGCCAGACCATCTGCTGCCAAATTGCCCATAATCTGTACAAGCTTAATATTACCATCGTTGATAAGAGAATATTCATCTCCAAAAATGCCATGGAGAAAGTATAATACCGGATATTGCTTTGCTTCATCATAATTGGCAGGAAGCAGGATATTTACGCCTCTATCCAAGCCTGTGGTGTTGGAATGATAGGTTTTGTGGACAACATTGCCATATGCCACGTCATCACGTTTTTCATAAACTGAGGCGGGGCAGTCCTCCATAATGCTGATACCATTCATAGTGATATCCTCCTTAATCTCATTTTCATCTGTGCCTTCTGTGGCAGCTTCGGAAGTACCTTCTGCTGTGGCTGCGGTGGTACTTTCGTCAGCACCTTCCACCGTGGATTCGTTAGTGTTTTCCACTGTATCTTCGTCGGTGTCGCCTTGTGCCACAGAGGAGGCTTCACTTTCCTGAGTGAAAGCTGTGTCAGCTGTTGCATCTGTAGCTGCATTGCCACCACAACCTGCTAGCGACAAAGCAATAAGTAAAGATAAACATAGCTTCTTTTTCATTTATTGGTTCCTTTCCGGTTATCATGCCTTGGGTTGAAAAAATACTTGCAGGGCATGGTAAAGGTGAAGCTGCCATGCCTTCATATCATGAACGCCGCCGGGAATAGTGAAAAAGTCGTAATTCTTGCCCGGAATCAGCCACGGACAAATCGGTACTACTCTTTCCATAATATCCTTGTGCTCTGCATAGGCAATATCCTTATCACCATTACAGCAGAAGAGATAATCCAGATGTAGACCCTTGCTCTCTCCGTTAGCCAATGTTTCCTGAATGCGCTTTATCTCTATGTCGTGGTTGCCGTTAGGGCCGCAGCAGCCGGAGAAGGGACCATACCATGAGAACAAATCAAAGTTATTGTAAAATGCAGCCCGATAGGTTGTCATGGAGCCCAAGGAGAGACCTGCAATAGCACGGTGATTACGGGTTCTAATGAGATTCTCTTCGGAGACATCGCCTCCTGCATAGGTGGAGAATTCAGACTCCACTGCGGGAATTAGGTCATTCCTCAGCTCATGATGAAAATGCTCGGTGATGTATTCCGCATTTTTATCTGCCTCTTCACCCCGATAATAGGTAGGAGTAACAATAATACAGGGCTCGCAGATTTTTTGGGCAATCATATTGTCCAGTATTTGAACAGTGTCGGGAAACATTTTGAACCACCAATCTTCATTAACACCGCCGCCGTGCAGAAGGTACAGTATATTGTATTGCCGGGTAGAGCTGTAGCCGTAGGGCAGATATACCCATGCACCCTTGTGCAGGGCGTGATTGGAATCTGCATCATAGGTCTGTGTGTCGTAGGTAAATCGTTTTACCTCGCCACGCTGGGTTGTTTCCTGCAGCATATTGGCAGGAAGCTCGTAAACATATTCCATAATTGTGAATCCTTTCTTTTTTTTATTATTGTATCAAATTGTTTACATATTGACCAGTGAAAATCTTGTAAAAAGCCTAAGCGGGAAAAAGGGTATCGGTATGGATATAAAATGTGGCATTTTGGCTGGACTGACTGCAATAAAAAAACAGCTTCTGTAAGAGACAGAAACTGTTTTCGTCGGCGCGACAAGATTTGAACTTGCGACCTCTGCGTCCCGAACTATCACGAGTGATGTTTCTCAATGTTCTTGTCTGTTCCTCAAATGGTATGAAAGAGCAGTAAAACAAAGGGTTTGCGGGACATAGGGGTCACAAGCTGTTGATAAAGCGAAAGTCTTTTCAGAATCGCATTTTTGGTAACGTTTTAGGTAACGCAAGGGTAGATATAAGCTGTTATAATATTAAACGTGACTATCAAAACACATTAAATTTACATATCACACTTGCTGATATAATATTTGAATTGGTCTTTAGCGAGATGTACTTTTATTTCGTCTCCCTCATTCAACCACTTGTATTCACCTACATCCGTAAGGTTAAAATCCAAGTTTATATCATTGTTGTGGAAGCTACATACAATCTCCCTGTAACTAGCCGCTTGTACAATAGACTTTACTTTAAGTATTCCAACCGCAACAAGACCGTATTGATTTGGGTCTACTATTCTTTGAGACATACCCATACTCTGTTGTGGTGTTGCCGGAACGGGATTACTTTGTTGTATGATTTGTTTACTCATAACTTTTTCAGTTTTATACTGTTTGTTTTCTCTTCGTATCTTTATTATCTTATGGGCAACAAAATATATAACTAATCCAATAATTATCACATACAGAAACCCACCTATCGCATCATAAATCCATCCTTCCTGTTCATACCATGCTTGATACTCCGCCTGTTCCTTTGCTTCTTTAACTCTGTCATAAAGGTCTAATGCATCTCCAACTCCCATTTACTTTGCCTCCTCATATAAATTATAATAAGAAAATCTCCCGTCGTCAATGAATCCGTCTAACTTGACTACACCACATTTGGTAACATTTATAATATTATACACCAAGAGTTCTTATATTGTCCATAGATACGATAAAGCGGAAATGAAGTACAAATACCTGTTTACGTCTATTTGCTATTGCTCATATATTGAAATTTCTATATGATTTAGCTTCTCAAAGTCTGCATCCTCAAAAACAAAATCACTTAATAATTCTTCAAGCTCTTGAGGAAATTCTCTGTAGAGTATCAGAACGCGTTTTAGAAAATCAATCTCTTTAAGGTGTTCTTCCTCGAGATATTTGATTTCCTGATATTCTGATTCATCACCATGTTCAGCCCAATTTAAGAGTAATTCATCTATACTGTATTCGCCTTTGTCGGGAGCGCTTTTTCTTTTCTGTGCTTCATTGTACAGATTTTGTCTTTTTACTTTATCCATATTCGATGGACGACCGGCATCAGAAGGGCGATTTTCTGTATAATGATAGATTGCAACGGCTTCATTGTTATCAAGTTCGTCCTGAATACCTAAGATACCATAAAGCTGTTTTACTAAAGTGGGGTCAATGTATTTCCCTTTGGTTAATTGTTTTTTTAGAGTATCAGCAGGTATATATTCTCCAAGTTGTTCTGCCAAATAATCATAGGAAAGATTTTGTTTTTCCTTCTCCATTAAAATCCTTTTATAAGGGTTTTTGCCGATAGTATTAAGACTATCTATTCTATCTTTTATCTCTCGGAGAGAGTTCATATTATTCATGGTAAATCTCCTTTACATTTTTTGAGACACATTATATCACATCACATTAGTTAATAAAAGGGAAAGATATCTCTATTTTTACGCCCTAATTTTAAATAGGCTTTCCATTTTCACAGGCGTGCTAGACAATATGTAATGACCTCCACATTGTAGGTTCGTGGATTTACCTGTATACTAAAGATTGTCAAAGTCAATGGTAACAGGGATTACCGCATACAAAGGGAGGTCATCAAATGAATTATA
>Ga0129314_1002305_pt1 | contig 10895 bp, 9 predicted proteins | sample O1111metagenome_FD_94431 | JGI IMG/M metagenome (GOLD analysis project Ga0129314, IMG submission 94431) | Orangutan individual fecal microbial communities from fecal samples from Wisconsin, USA - O1111 metagenome | ecosystem: Host-associated > Mammals > Digestive system > Large intestine > Fecal...
CTTTTTGTCAAGTGAGTGTTCCGCAAAAGTCAGCATTCCGTCCTTATCCTGTGTAGGAACAGAAACATAAAACTTTTCATTGTCTTCCGAGAGATATTTTAGCTTGGAACCCATCGACAAAATCGTTTCTCCGCATTTTATCTCAGGATCAAGCACCGTGACAAACTTTTCGGGAGAGATATATTCAAGATAATTCTCACGCTCAGCAGAGGCAATACATGACGCACTTACCCATCCCGAGTAATAGTAGGAGCGGACAAAATAAAACAGTCCGTCGCTGCTGTCGTGCAGGATCAAAACCGGAAAGCCTGTTATCAGCTCTGTTTCCTGAATCGAGCTGTAGAATCCCGTCTCACCGTCATAGAATCCGATGTCTGTAGGGAAGCCCTTCATATCACACCGCTGAGTTACAACGCCGTATCTGACCGCCACCTTTTCGGGAATATTGTCGAGATTTCTGTTGCTGCTTATCTTTTCGCGCTTTTCCTCGCTGATTTTTGCCTTGTGCCTGTCGTATTTATCCCCGTGCGGCATGGAATACTTCATAATGGCGTCCCGCACTTCAGCTCCGTCAACGGTTTCGGGTGGGGAAGTCATGTCACAAAGCGTAGCGCATTCCGATAGGAGCTTTTTGTTGTACAATTCAATATCATGCCCCGACATAATTATCTCATCCGCTGAGCCTTTTCCGTATCTGGCTTCATAATACTGTACCCACGCGACGGCTTCCTCATGAATAGGTTTCGTAATTTCCATGGTGATATCCTCCTGCTCAATGCTTTTTTCCGGTGGAACATTCTTCTCACTTTCAAGTGTATCGGCAGGATTTGAGATTATGACGGTTTCGGATTCGTTTCTTTTCGTATTGTCGAGAGGACGCAGAACGGAGCACGACGAGAGAACAGAAAAAAATCCCGCCATAAGACAAAGAATAATAATCTTACTTAAAATACGGGATCTTTTCTTCATAACAGCTCCGTTTAGCGCAATAAATATACACAATATATGATACCACAAAATTTTGCAAAGTCAAGTGAAAATTTGCGTTAAATCATGCCTATAGCGGAGTAACTGTTTGTTTATATTTTTATCTCACTTTTTATTTTTCAATATGCTTTTTCACGATGTTGATTTGATGCAGTACGGACTCGTGCGAAGGACCGCCGTACACCTTTCGTGAGTTCACGCAGTTGTCGAGATCCACCGCGGAATATACATCGTCCTCGAAAAATGAAGAGAAGCTCTTGTATTCGTCAAGCGAAAGATGCTCGAAATCAGTGTCGTGTTCGATGCAGTAAGCCACGAGCTTTCCACTGACTCTGTACGCGTCTCTGAACGGCATACCTTTTTTCGTGAGGTAGTCGGCGCAATCGGTAGCGTTTATGAATCCTCCGGCAGCCGCTTTTCTCAGCTGTGACTTGTTTACCTTAACGGTAGACAGCATTGACGTGAACAGCTCAAGGCATATCCCAGCAGTGTCGAGCGCATCAAAAGCCGCCTCCTTGTCTTCCTGCATATCCTTATTGTATGCAAGCACAAGACCTTTCAGCATGGTCAGAACAGCGGTGAGATCTCCGTATACTCTGCCGGTTTTTCCGCGTACAAGCTCAGCTATGTCGGGGTTTTTCTTCTGCGGCATGATAGATGAGCCGGTGGAAAAAGCGTCGTCAAGCTCGATAAACTTAAATTCGCTCGAACACCAGAGAATAATCTCCTCGGAGAATCGCGAGAGATGCGTCATGATAAGTGACAGGTCAAAGATGCATTCGGCAAGAAAATCTCTGTCGGACACGCCGTCAATTGAGTTTTCACATACGCCGCTCAGTCCGAGAGAATCTGCCACAAAGAATCTGTCTATCGGATATGTCGTCGAAGCAAGCGCACCCGAGCCGAGCGGGGAGTACGACATTCTCTCGTAAGTTTCGCTGAGTCTGTCGTCGTCACGCATGAACATCATTGCATAGGCGAGGATGTAGTGCGCGAATGTGACGGGCTGTGCTCGCTGAAGGTGTGTGTAGCCCGGCATTACGGAGTCAATGTTGTCCTCCGCCGTTTTGACTATGGCTTCAAGCAGGGAAGAGATAAGCGAGCGTATTTCGACAATCTCGTTTCTGAGATACAGCCTTATGTCAAGCGCGACCTGGTCGTTACGGCTTCGTGCAGTGTGCAGTCTCTTTCCCGCGTCTCCTATACGTTTTGTCAGCTCCTCCTCGATGAACATATGAATGTCTTCCGCCTCGGGATTAAATTGCAGCGCGCCGCTTTCGATATCGCTTTTTATTTCAAGCAGTCCGTCCACTATCTTCTCGCTGTCGTCTGTTGAAATAATTCCGCATTTTGAGAGCATTTTCGCGTGAGCCACCGAGCCTGCAATGTCTTCCTTGTACATTCGGCAGTCAAAGGAAATTGAGGAGTTGAAGTCGTTCACGCGAGAGTTTTCTTCCTTCGAGAAACGCGCGTCCCACATTTTTGCCATTATAACAGCTCCTTAAAAATCATTTATTCTGCCACTTTGCCTCAGCCATAGCCTTGACCTTTATCGGAAGTCCGAAGAGGTTGATAAATCCGCCCGCATCCTTCTGGTCGTAAACATGGTCCTCGTCAAATGTCGCAATGTCTTCGTTGTAAAGCGAATACGGAGATGTGACCGACGCGGGAGTGATGTTGCCTTTGTACAGCTTGACCTTCACGTCTCCTGTTACATTCTCCTGCGTCTTGTCAACGAATGCGGACAGAGCTTCACGCGCGGTAGTAAACCACTGACCGAAGTACACAAGATCGGCGAATTTTCCCGCAAGCATCTGTTTCAGGTGGGTAGTTTCGCGGTCGAGAGTTATTGTTTCAAGCATTTCGTGCGCGGCATAAAGAATTGTTCCTCCGGGAGTTTCGTATACGCCGCGGCTCTTCATTCCTACAAGACGGTTTTCGACAATGTCAATGATACCGATACCGTTCTCTCCGCCGACCTTGTTGAGCGCTTCAATCAGCTCTACGGGGGGCAGTTCCTTGCCGTCAATGGATGTTGGAATGCCTTTTTCAAAGTGAAGCGTGAGATATGTGGGCATGTCGGGAGCTTTTTCGGGTGTTACTCCCATTTCAAGAATCTTGTCATACTTCGGCTCGTTCGCGGGATCTTCAAGGTCAAGTCCTTCGTGAGACAAGTGCCAGAGGTTTTTGTCCTTGGAATAGTTTGTCTCACGGTTTATCTTCAGCGGAATGTGATGTGCTTCTGCGTAGTCAATTTCCTCGTCGCGCGATTTTATGTCCCATACTCTCCACGGAGCGATTATAGTCATGTCGGGTGCAAACGCCTTTATTGCAAGCTCAAAACGTACCTGGTCGTTTCCTTTTCCCGTGCATCCGTGAGCTATAGCGTCCGCTCCCTCAGCTTTTGCGATTTCAACAAGCCTTTTCGCAATGATAGGACGTGCAAACGCTGTTCCGAGCAGATATGTGTTCTCGTATTTAGCTCCCGCTTTCATCGAGGGGTAGATGTAGTCCGTGATGAATTCCTCGCGCAGGTCCTCTATGTAAAGCTTAGACGCGCCGGTAGCTATCGCTTTTTCTTCAAGTCCGTCAAGCTCGTCAGCCTGTCCTACGTTGCCCGATACCGCTATGACTTCGCATCCGGGATAGTTTTCTTTAAGCCATGGAATAATAATCGAAGTGTCAAGTCCGCCCGAATACGCCAATACTATTTTTTTGATTTCTTTGCTCATTGTAATTGCTCCGTGTATTTTTATGTATTTTGTGGTTAAAATTATACATTTTCGTGAGAGTTTTTGCAATATGCATTTCAGACAAAAAGAGCGGTGATGAAGCAAAATAAATTATAAATATACATCTAAACGCATTAATATGCAATAAAAATCAAAAATTAGCACCGTAACCCGAAAAAGGAAGCGGAGTTTTTGAGTATTCCGCGTCGTTCGGGAGAAAATATTGACGCACGGAAAAACAAAAACAGGAGGGAAAAATGAAACTGATAAGAAAAGCCGCAGCTCTGGTTCTTCTCGCCGGAATAATCACATCCACCGGATTTGCTGATAAACTTAAAGAAATATTCTCACCCGAGCAGGAGACAGAGCCGGAATGCGAGGATATAACGCCGAAAAGAGGAAAATACGCGCCGAGAGAGACTGAAAGTGAAGCACAATCAACGTTTTCGGACACCGTTACTGTAATGAACGAAAGCTCCGGATGGTACTGTCAGCACATGAAGGACGGGACGCGTCCACCAATTCCGTCTGAGATGAGCTATATCACCGAGCACGGTGGATACTACATCGGAGAGGACGAAAAAGTAATATACCTCACCTTCGACGCGGGATATGAGAACGGAAACGTTGAAAAAATCCTCGACACGCTCAAACAGGAAAACGTACCGGGAGCGTTCTTTATTCTTGACAATCTCGCGAAAACAAATACGGATTTAGTTAAGCGCATGGTAGACGAAGGGCATACGGTATGCAATCACACGGCAAAACACAAGGATATGACAAAAATGACTTCAAAGGAAGGTTTTGCGGCTGAGCTTCGGGCTATGGAGGACGTATACCGAGACAAAATCGGGGGTGAGATAGCAAGATACTACCGACCGCCGGAAGGAAAGTTCAACGAACAAAACCTCACATGGGCGGATGAGCTTGGGTACAAAACAATATTCTGGAGCTTTGCTTATGCAGACTGGGACAACGCAAACCAGATGAGCCGCGAGAAAGCCATAGAAAAAATAATCACAAACACGCATAACGGCGAGGTCATACTCCTGCACCCCACCTCAAAAACCAACGCGGAAATACTGCCCGAGCTTATCGCAAAATGGCGCGAGATGGGATTCACTTTCGGTACGCTTGACGAGCTGACGGGACAGAAGGGTGGCAACAATGAATGAGACAAAGAAAATAATCACCGCCGCAGTTGCATTAGTCATTACAATGTGTACCTGCGGAGCATATCCCGCCGCGGCTTCCGATGTGATATACTCCTGCCAAAGCAGTAAGAAAAACATCGCTTTGACATTTGACGACGGACCGCACCCCGTTCACACGCCCGAGATACTTGACATTCTCGCGGAATACGGCATAAAAGCGACATTTTTCGTGATAGGCGAGAACGCTACATGGTACGGCGACCTTGTGAAAACGGAATACGAAAGCGGGCACGAGATAGGGAACCACACCTATTCGCACCACATGAATCTGAAAAAGCTGTCATATGACGGTATATGTGCCGAAATCGAAAACGCGGAAAACGTGATATACGAGAACATCGAATACCGAACAAAGCTCCTTCGCCCGCCGGGAGGAATCTACAGCGACACACTTCTCAGAGCCGCTGCCGACAACGACTACAACATCATATGCTGGTCGGTAGACACAAGGGACTGGGCGCACACTCCGACAGATGAGATAGTCAAAAACGTACTGTCGTCGGTGAAAGAGGGGGATATAATCCTGTTCCACGACTATGTTTCGGGAGAATCTCCTACGCCTGCCGCGCTGAAGCAGATAATACCGACTCTTCTCGACGAGGGATATAATTTTGTCACCGTGTCCGAGCTTATGACGATGGGATGAAAAAACGGGTCAAATGAGTTTTATCGCTCACAAGACCCGATTTTTTCAGTTGTAATTGTCTATAACGCATTGTATAAGGTTCAGCGCGTCGGTGTATCTGTCGTCATCGGTTTTCTCCCCGAACAAGCCTATAACAAACCTCGTCTCCCCGTCGTCATACAGCACGATAAGGGAATAGTTGTCTTCAAGACTGCCTGTTTTCAGCCCCACAACACCCTTGCAGTAGTATTTTGAGTTTTCGTCAAGCAGCTTGTTTGTGTTTGTCCATGTGTTTGTGTGTCCGCTCGCGTAAACCACATAGTCATACGGCATAGCGGAATATTTCGTTATGATTTCGTTTTCAGCCGCCGCTTTTGAGATAAGAAGCATATCGTGCAGCGTTGAGTAATGCTCCCGTCCCGCAAATCCGTCAGGCGAGGTAAAGTTCGTTCCCGTGCAGCCTAACTTAATGGCGTATTCGTTCATGTAATCCGTGAATCTCTCCACCGCGTCAGTATATTTAGCCTCTCTGTCTTCAAGCAGAACATATCCGCAGGCGGCAGAAAGAGCATAAGCCGCGTCATTTCCCGATGGCAGAAGCATTCCCTCGACAAGCATTTCTACTGTCAGCGTGTGATTCGGTCGTATATAAGCCGATGATGAACCTGTCTCCGGGAGATATACCTCGTCTCCGGGTTCAACAAGCTCGTCCGACGGCATAATATCAAGTGCGGCGAGAATGGTGATCAGCTTTGTCGTGCTTGCGGGATAAACGCGCGTGTCCTCGTCGGCAAAATAATGCGCAGTATCGCTGTCCGGAAAATACACAAATCCGCAGTCGGTGTGCAGCCTTACTTTATATGTGACGTCGTAAAAGTCCCCTTTGACGCATGAAGAAAGAAGCAGGGTGAGGAACACAACAAAAGCAAGTGAGACGCTGAGCAGTTTTTTCATAAGCCGTATCCTTTTGTGTTATAGCTTCCTCATTATAACGCTCGCGGCAGTCGAAATCAATTAAGAACAGATTAAATAAAATTAAAAATCACAGAAGCATTATTCCGGCTTTTTCGCATTCTCGTACCGTATTGTCGTCCCATACGGAAACTTGAACTTCTCCTATGTGCGCGGTCTGCATGAGAAGCATACAAAGGCGCGACTGTCCGATACCTCCGCCGATAGTGAGAGGAAGCTCGTCGTTCAGCAGCATCTTGTGGAAGGGAAGTTCGGCACGCTCTTCGCATCCTGCGGTTTTCAGCTGTCTTGCGAGAGATTCTGCGTCAACTCTTATTCCCATCGAGGATATTTCAAACGCCATGCCAAGAACTTCGTTCCATATCAGAATGTCTCCGTTCAGCTCCCAGTCGTCGTAGTCGGGTGCGCGTCCGTCGTGAGGCTTTCCGCTTCTGAGAGCGCCGCCTATTTTCATGAGGAACGTTGTGTGGTGCTCGCGGACATAGAGATTTTCTCTTTCCTTCGGTGTTTTGTCGGGGTACATGTCTTCAAGCTCCTGCGTCGTGATGAAAGAAACCTCAGGGGAAATATTGCACTCGAGCTGATTAAATTCATATCTCACCGCGTTGTTTGTCGCAACAAGAGCCGCTACGATTTTCTTAACAACGAGCCTTAGATATTCTTCGTTGCGCATGGAGCGGTCGATAACTTTTTCCCAGTCCCACTGGTCGACATATACCGAGTGAATATTGTCAAGCTCCTCGTCGCGGCGGATGGCGTTCATGTCGGTGTAAATTCCTTTGCCTACGAAGAAATCATATCTCTTCAGCGCGAGTCTTTTCCACTTTGCGAGGGAATGCACCACCTCCGCATATTCTCCCACAGCGGGAACATCGAATTTGACGGGTCTTTCCACGCCGTTGAGGTTGTCGTTAAGTCCCGAGTTTTCGCGCACAAACAGCGGAGCGGACACACGTCTGAGATTAAGCTCAATGGCAAGATTCATCTGGAACGTTCGCTTTATGTAGTCGATGGCTTTCTGAGTTTCGTATACGGAAAGTTTTGGCTTGTATGAAGACGGTATGGTTATCATAAATACCTCGATGAAAGATAATAATATCAGTATTAATATTTATACATTTTATCATTGCGGAAGCACGATGTCAATACCGAGCGGAAAAATATTTTAACATAGCTTAAAAATGTTTACATAATTTTGTAGAATAGATTTCTCGAATGTGATATAATATTAACCGTGAATGGGTTTGGGATAAATTCCGGCTTGAATGAGCACGCGGTTTTATCGGAATCTATTAAAATATTTTATTGGATTAACAATCCGCATTTTCGGAGGTGAAACATAATGGACGCTGGCAGTAGTAACGGCAAACTGAAAAGCCGACGATGTTCGACTGAACACAATACGCGCTTATGCGTCGGTTATGTCAGCCTGATACAATAAGGCTTTTTCTGTGTGCCGGCTTCTGTCTTAAAAAAACAGAAAGGAGTTGGCGGCGTGAAAAATAATAACATTCGCGCCGAAAAAGCAAAATGGAAGAAAAAAAGTTAACTCTTGCAGACACAGTTACCACCCTTATTGAAAACAAAAAGTACTCCTCCGTGCGCGATATTCTCCTTACTATGCAGGCGGTAGATATCGCGGCTATGTTTGAGGAAGTGCCGGAGCAGAAAATACCGCTTCTTTTCAGAATTCTGCCGAAGGATCTCGCGTCGGACACATTCGTTGAAATGTCAGCCGAGCAGAGAGAGTATCTCATAAAGAGCTTTTCGGATAAGGAGCTGAAGGACGTTGTTGACGAGCTTTACCTTGACGATACGGTTGATATCGTTGAAGAAATGCCCGCCAGCATAGTTAAAAGAATTCTCAAGCAGGCAAACTCCGAGACACGGCAGATGATAAACGAGATGCTCAAGTATCCCGCAGACTCCGCCGGAAGCATTATGACCCCTGAATTTGTCGACCTTTACCGCGATATGACAATCAACGAAGCGATTCAGCATATCAGAGAAACGGGAGTCGACAAGGAAACCATCAACGTATGCTATGTAACCAACGTTAGCCGTCAGCTCATCGGCGAGGTTTCGATAAGAACTTTAATCCTTGCAGACCTCTCCGCGACAGTCGACAGCGTTATGACAAAGAATACAGTCTCCGTAAACACGCAGGAAGACAAGGAAGACGTTGCCCATGTGTTCTCAAAATACGGCTGCATTGTTGTTCCCGTAGTCGACAGCGAAGAGAGACTTGTCGGAATCGTAACGGTTGACGATGCTATGGACGTCATGAGAGACGAAACGACCGAGGATATCGACAAAATGGCGGCTATTACACCGTCCGACAAGCCTTATTTAAAGCTCTCGACCTTTGATATTTATAAAAGCCGTATCCCGTGGCTTCTCATACTTATGATTTCGGCAGCATTCACGGGGGCAATAATCACGCACTTTGAAGACGCTCTCTCTGCATATCTTGTGCTTGCGGCGTCGATTCCTATGATAATGGACACGGGCGGTAACTGCGGAAGCCAGGCATCCGTTACGGTTATCCGCGGAATCTCACTCCAGGAAATCACGTTCGCGGACACATTTAAAGTCCTGTGGAAAGAGCTTAGAGTATCCGTTCTTTGCGGCGCGACACTTGCGGTAACAAACTTTATTAAGCTGCTCCTTATCGACAGAGTAACCATCCTCGTTGCGCTTGTAATCAGCCTTACTATTCTTTGCACAGTCGTGATAGCAAAGCTCGTAGGCTGTTCGCTTCCTATTCTCGCAAAGAGACTCGGATTTGACCCTGCGGTTATGGCAAGCCCGTTTATCACAACAATAGTCGACGCTGTGTCACTGTTCATTTATTTCAACATCGCGGGAATGATACTCGGTCTTTGATATTTAACTGAATTAAAAAACGGCGGCGTGAGAAATTATATCTTTCGCCGTCTGTTTATTTTATCATAACAGAGGAAACATATGGAATTTGTAAGACTTACGGATAAATATAACACAATGTACGAGCGAGCAATGGAGCTGTACGGCATCAGCTTTCCGTATCACGAGAGAAGGGAAGGCGCGTCAAGAGCTGCGATAATCTCCGACAGCGAATACCACTTTAATCTGATATACGACGACAACGACTGGGTGGGGTTGATACTGTGCTGGGAAAACGACAGCTTCATCTATGTCGAGCACTTCTGCATTCTCCCCGAAAAGAGAAATAAAAAATACGGGCAGAAAGCACTTGAAAAGTTAGGCGAAAAAGGGAAGTGCGTCATACTCGAAATTGACCCGCCGAAGGATGACGTTTCGATAAGAAGAAAGCACTTCTATGAACACTGCGGCTTTGTCGAGAACCCGTTCAGCCATGTTCATCCGCCGTATCATAAGGGTTACAGCGGACACGAGCTTGTTGTTATGACCTCTCCCGAGAAAATAACGGAGGAAACATACGACAGCTTCAAGGAATATCTTGACGGCAAGGTAATGTCACGCTGAAAGTTTACTCCTCTTTCTTAACGTAGCGTTTTATCTCAAAATCGAAGCCGGCAATGTTGTTTTTCTCAATGACCTCAAAGTTGTCCGGTTCAAAATCCTTGCGGACAGTCACTGTGTTCAGACAGTTGTAGCCGTTTTTGTGGTAAAGCTTCAGCGCACGCAGATTTCTCGCCGCAACTTCAAGGTATATCGACTCTGAGTATTCCTTTACGATGTTTTCGATGAGCGAAAGAGCCTCGGAGCCGTAGCCGTGCCCCTGAAATTCCGGCATGATAAAAAGATCCTCGACCCAGTCAACGTTTGCGCCGCGGCTTCCGAGATGGATGAAACCGATAGCACAGCCGTCTTTTGTGATGTAGTAAAAGCGGTGTCCCTCGGCAGTCCAGTTTGAAAAGTCTTCCGCCGTCTCTTCATCCGTCTGCAAATAATCGTTGTGAGCAAGCCAAAAAGCCTTTATAAGACGCGCCGCCTGTTCTTCGTACTGTGTGATTTGTTTTAACTCGAGCATTTTTTCACCTGAAATAAGAAATTGATGTGTTAATTATATCTCATTCCCGCGGTATTATCAAGGACTGCCGCACCATCGGAAATAAAATTTACACAATTCAGGAAAAATTCAAAAAAAGACTTGCAAAGTCATTTGTTCTGTGGTATAATAACACGGTACGGAGACGTATCGAAGTGGTCATAACGGGACTGACTCGAAATCGTGGTCGCTACTCGGTAGCTCCCTGTCCGGAATCCCTTGATTTTACGGGGTTTTTCGGGTATTCTTAACTTAATATTTTTGCTTGTTCTCCCCATCAGTTCTCCCCGTTTTCCGAGGTGCTGATGTTGAGATAAATACGGAGCGGTATCGAAGTGGTCATAACGGGA
>Ga0129314_1002312_pt1 | contig 10859 bp, 8 predicted proteins | sample O1111metagenome_FD_94431 | JGI IMG/M metagenome (GOLD analysis project Ga0129314, IMG submission 94431) | Orangutan individual fecal microbial communities from fecal samples from Wisconsin, USA - O1111 metagenome | ecosystem: Host-associated > Mammals > Digestive system > Large intestine > Fecal...
CAGCGCCGAACTGACCGCCCTCAACCTGCGCCTGACCGTTCCCAAAGCGGCGGTCCAGAAGGCGGAACAAAAGACGCCGCGCCGACGGGAAAAATGACATCATTCAAGCATGATGATTTATGATCCATTGAAAACGCTGCGGCGAAAGAAAAATGTTCCACGTGGAACATCAAAAAACGTCCCGGTACGCGTCGATGAAGGAGAACCATCGGCGTATCGGGACGTTTTCGTTTTTTGCCGGCAAATGGCGCGGCTATTCGTCGCGGCGCGGCATCTTGGGCACGAACTTTTCCGCGCCGGCGGTCATCGACTGAATATAGGCGGCCGCCTTCTGCAGCGCGGGCACGGCTTTTTCGATCAGCTCGGGCGTGAGGCGCTCCGTGGTGCTGGCGAGGCCGAGCGCGCCGAGCAGCTCGCAGCCGGCGCCGAAAACGGGCACGTCCAGCGCGGCTGTGCCGTAGGCGCGCTCTTCGCGCGAGACGGCGTAGCCCCGTTCCAGCGTCTTTTCGACGGCGCGCAGCACTTCGTCGGCTGTCGTCAGCGTGTGCTCGGTGTAGCGCGGATAAGGGGCCGCGGCGAGAATTTTGGCGCGCAGCTCCGCCGGCCCCCAAGCAAGCATCACCTTCGAGGCGGCGCCGTAAGGGAACTTCGCCTCGCTGCCTTCGGGCGTAACGTAGCGCATCAGCTGCGCGCGGCAGACGGAACAGACGCACAGGCGCCGGTCGTTGCGGATGATCTGGAACGAGACGTTCTCGTCCAGCTCGCGGGCCAGATGTTCCAGCTGCGGGCGCAGCACGTGAAGCAGCGGATTGTGGCGCTCGAACGCCTTGCCCAGCGACAGCACGCGGGGGCCAAGCACGTAGCGGGCGTCTTCGCCGCGGCGGATCACGTAGCCCATCCGCTCCATCGTGCCGCACAGCCGCATGACGCGGGATTTGTGGATGCCCAGAGCGCCGCTCAGTTCCGTCAGCGACGCCGAGCCTTCCGTTTCGAGAAAATCGAGAGCTTCAAGACTGAACACCACCGAGGCGTTCAGCCGTTCGGATTCTTTGGCGCGGTTTTTGAGTTCCATGCACACTCCTCCCTGAGGACGGCTTTCGCCGCAGAAGCGGGCGCGCCGCCGGCGTTTTTTTGGTGAGAGCTCTTGACAATCTTCCTTTGCTTGCTAAAATAATAGCAATTTTTTAAAATAGAATCAAGCACTGAAAAAATAGAACTTTTTGCGGACGTCATTTTGAGTGAATCGCACGAAACGGAGGGTTCTCGATGAAAGAAAAGCTGTTTGCGCTGATCGACGCGCTGAAGCCGGAGCTGTCGGCGATGTCCGACGACATTTACGATCATCCCGAGGTCGGCCTGAAGGAAGTTCACGCCTCGGCGCTGCTGACGGAATGGCTGGAGAAGCGCGGCTTTGAAGTGGAGCGCGGCGTCGGCGGCCTGCCCACGGCGTTTCGCGCCGTATACCGCCGCGGTGAAGGCGGCCCGCGCATCGGCCTGCTTTGCGAGTATGACGCGCTGCCCGCGCTGGGGCACGCCTGCGGCCACCAGATGCAGGGGCCGTGCATTCTCGCGGCGGCGGCGGCGCTGAAGGATTCCGATCTGCCCGGCCCGTTCTCGGTGATCGTCTACGGCACGCCCGCCGAGGAGACGGAGGGCGGCAAGATCCTCATGATCAAAAACGGCGGCTGCTTCCACGACATCGACGTGGCGCTGATGATGCACGGCAGCGGCGAGACGACGACCGACGTCAAATCGATGGCGCTGACGAACTTCTTCGTCACCTATCACGGCACGGCGGCGCACGCGGCGATCAAGCCCGAACTGGGGCGCAGCTCGCTGGACGCGATGTCGCTGGCGTTTCACGGCGTGGAATGCCTGCGCGAGCACGTCAAGGAAGACACGCGCATCCACTACAACATCATTGACGGCGGCGGCACGGGGGCGAACACGGTGCCGGCATTCACCAAGGCGCAGTTCTACGTGAGGTCCTACAACCGCGCTTACCTGGAAAGCGTGATCTCGCGCTTCCTCAAGGTGCTGCACGGCGCGGCCATGATGACGGAGACGGAAGTGGAGATCGAGCGCCGCAAGGACGTGGACAACAAAATCCCGGCGCTGAAGCTGAACGACGTAATCATGGAAAACGCACGCGCCGTGAGCGCGCCGATGATCCGCCCGCCGCGCGAGAAGACCGGTTCGACCGATCTCGGCAACGTCATGCAGCTCATGCCCGGCTCGTGCATCCGCGTGGCCTTCGTGCCCGAGGGGTCGCCCTCGCACTCGCAGGCGTACCTCGACGCCGGCAAGACGGAAACGGCCCACAGCGCCATCGTCACCGGCGCCAAGGTGCTGGCTGCCACGGCGGCCGACCTGATCGCCGTCCCCGGTCTGCTGGACGAGATCAAAAAAGAGTTCGCAACGCGCAAGGCTCAGCTCGAAGCAGAGTCGCGCGCGTAGATACAAGCGCAGGTTCTTCTGGGTTTTTCGGTTGAAAGCAAATTTGTGAGGAGGTTTCGTTATGTCTGAAAAAGTGAAGGCCGCAGCTCCCGCGAAGCCGAAGAAGGCGATGAACACGCTGGTGATCATTTTCGCTGTCGTCGTGGCCGCCTGCCTGGCGACGTGGATCATTCCCGCCGGCGAGTTCAACCGCGTCAAAGTCGGTTCGCGCTCCGTCGTCGACGCCGCGTCGTTCCACTGGGTGGAAAAAAGTCCCGTCAATCCGCTGCTGATCCCGCTGCACGTCGCCAAGGGAGCCAAGAGCGCCATCGATCTGCTGTTCATGCTGCTGTGCTCGGGCGCGGCTTTCGCCGTCGTCATCAAGTCGGGGGCCATGCACTCGTCGATCGGCACGCTGGCGCTGAAATACCGCGAGCGCAAGTCAATGTTCGTGCTCTCGATGTTCGTGCTGTTCTGCTTCATCATGCTCACGCGCGGCCTCGTCGAATTCGTGGCGTTCGCGCCCGTGCTGGTGATGATCTGCCTTGCTCTCGGCCTCGATTCGGTCACTGCCGTCGCCATCATGACCGGCGGCACGGCCGTCGGCTTCGCCACGGGCATGCTTCAGCCCAGCACGACGCTGATCGCCCAGGAGCTGGCGGGGCTGCCGCCGTTTTCGGGTTTGTGGTACCGCGCCATCTGCTTCGGCCTGTACATGATCCTGACCGGTTTCCTGATCTGGCGCTACACCGTGAAGATCAGCAAAAATCCCGCCGCGTCGCCGATGTACGACCTGGACAAGGCGGAGGACCTCGGCGATTCCGACGCGATCAAGGCGTACGGCCCCATGGATCTGCGCAAATGGCTGGTGACTCTGGCGACCGTGGCGGCAATGGTGCTGATGGTCTACGGCAGCATCGGGTGGAAATGGAAGTATCAGGAACTTTCCGCCACGTTCATCGGCCTGGCCATCGCCGCCGGTCTGTTCGCCCGCATGAAGCCCGCGGAGATCGCCAAAACCTTCGTGGACGGCGCCAAGACCATGGTCATGGTCTTCTTCCTCGTCGCCGCCGCGCGCGCCATTTCTTCTATCCTCAAGGACGGCAGAGTGCTCGACACGATCGTCTACGCCCTCGGCGAAGCGCTGAAGCTGGTGCCCGCCGTGCTTCAAGCGCCCGCCATGTTCATCGCCAACCTGCTGATCAACGTTGTCATTCCCTCCGGTTCCGGCCAGGCGGCGGCCGTGATGCCGATCATGCTGCCGCTGGCGGACATCATCGGCATGACGCGCCAGACGGCCATCCTCGCCTTCAACTTCGGCGACGGATTCTGCAACTGGGTCATCCCCACCAGCTCGGCGCTGATGGCGGTGCTGGGAATCGTCAACATGCCCTTCGATCGCTGGATGAAGTACAGCTGGCGCGTGTTCCTCTGGTGGGTGGCGCTGGGCTGCGTGCTCGTCTCCATCGCTCAGATGATCGAGCTGGCGTAAGCGCGCGTTTCTGAAGATTCGGTGAAAAGCGGAGTTCCGCGAAAGGCGGGACTCCGCTTTTCGTATGCCGCGTCTTGATTTTTTACAACTGAAAAGATATTCTTTGTAAAAGGCGGCCCGCCGCGGGAGTGACGGTAAAAGACTCCCGGCGGGAGCCTGGGCCCATTTACGGAGGTGTTCTCAATGGATTGCGAAAACGTCCCGACGAGCGGAGAGATGCCGCTGATCAGCGTGATTCTGCCGGCTTACAACGTGGAACCGTTTGTCGCACGCGCGCTTGAATCGGTGATCGCGCAGGATTATCCCTGCCTGGAGATCGTTTTCGTCGACGACGCTTCGGCCGACGCGACGCTCCCTGCCGCCGAAAAGATTTTGAGCACCTGCAAGCGTCCGTTTCAGGTGCTGCGGCAGGATAAAAACGGCGGCGTCTCGGCGGCGCGCAATGCCGGACTGCGGGCGGCGCGAGGCGAGTATGTCTGTTTCGCCGATCCCGACGATTTTCTCAACGCCGACTACCTTTCGACGCTGTACGGCCTCATTTCTCCCAATCAGGCGGACATCGCCTTCTGCAGTTTCAATCACTATTATGAAGACACGGGCGCTCTGGTTCCCGAGCGTTTCAGGTTAAAAAAGGCTCCGCGGCAGGCAAGCGATTACCTGTTTGCCTGGCACATGCGGAAACTCTCCGCTTCCGTCTGGTGTTTTCTCTACCGCAGAGACTTTCTGGTCTCGACGCAGCTTCGCTTCAATGAAAGATGCCGCCTGGGCGAAGACGGCGAATTTATTCAAAAGACGTTGCTGCGCAGCGCCAAGACCGTGTCTGCAAATGTCAGGCTCTATAATTACGTTCATCATAAGACGCAGATCACCGCAATGGGGATGAAAGACGAGCGAGTTCCGGAACTGAAAAGGCAGAGGCGGCTTGCGAATGTGCGCGCGGCCCGCTATTCGCTGCGCCGTATCGGCCCCGGAAAACTGCGGCGCGCTGTTCTGCACATTCAAGAGCCGGAGATTATGCTGGCTCCTTTTGCTTTTTACGCGCGCAGGAAGGACTGGAAAAACTACGCGCGCCGGCTGGTCTTCCTGCGCCACCGCAAAGTACGCGAAGTCATGTGTGCCAGCGTCTTGGCGCTGCACCGGTCGCCCGAGCTTTTCTTCAAATGCATGGGCGTGCTGTTTTGCCCGAAGCTTTTTTATTGGCTGAGAGCGCGGGAGCTGCCGCGCTGACAATCGCGCCGGCGTTTCCGGCGCCGTCGGCGCGGATCATGAAAAACGGCGTTTTTTGCCGCCGAATCGACAGGAAGGAGATTTACGATGAACCGTATTCCGATAGAAAACGAGATTGCGGCGCTGCGGCGCGATCTGCACCGTCATCCCGAGCTGAGCGGGCAGGAAACGCGCACGGCGGCCCTTGTCGCGGCCGAGCTGGGGCGCCTGGGGCTGAAGGTGATCCGCTCGCCTGAAAAGGGCGGCAGCCTGCTGGGCGTGCTCGACACGGGACGCGCCGGCAGGACGCTGGCGCTGCGCGCCGACATGGACGCGCTGCCGCTGCAGGAAAACGCCTGCAATCTGAAAGGCCCCAAGACGGTCGTCTCCGAAATCGACGGGGCGGCGCACATGTGCGGCCACGACTTCCACACCGCGGGCATGCTGGCGGCGGCGCGGCGGCTGACGGCGATCAAAGACCGGCTGGCCGGGCGCGTGATCTTCTGCTTCGAGTCCGGCGAGGAGATGGGGCTGGGCGACGACGCGCGCGCCCTGCTGGCGGAGCTGGAACCGGTGGACGCGATCTTCGGCATCCACGTGCAGGCCGCCTTCCCCTGCGGTACGGCGGCGGTGATCGACGGATCCTGCACGGCGGGCTGCGAGACGTTCGCCGTCAAGGTGAGGGGCAGGAGCGCCCACGGCGCCACGCCGCACCTCGGCCTCGACCCGATCAACTGCGCCGCGCAAATCCTCTGCGGGGCCAATTCGATCATCTCGCGCCGCGTCAACGCCCGCGAGGCGGCGGTGCTGACGGTGTGCAGCTTTCAGGGCGGCTCGACGTGGAACCGCATTCCCGACGAGTGCCGCATGGAAGGCAGCCTGCGCTTTTTCAGCGAACAGGTGGGGCGCGGCATGCACGCGCTGCTCGAACAGACGGCGGCTGGCGTGGCCATGGCCAACGGCTGCTCAGCCGAAGTGCATTGGCGCAACTGGTGTCCGCCCTCGGTCAACGACGCGGCGCTGGCGGCGCTCGCCCGCAGGGCGGCGGAAGAAATCGGCGTCGAAGTGATCGCCGGCGAGCCGTGGATGGCTTCCGAGACGTTCGCACGCTACCGCGAGATTGGCCCCGAAGTGTTGGCTTTCGTGGGCTGCGCCAATCCTGACAAAGGCTGCGGCGCGCCCCAGCACAGCGACCAGTTCGACGCCGACGAGGACTGCCTGGCGGTCAGCGCCGCGCTGACGGTGCAGTTCGCACAGGAGTTCCTGGGCGAGGCTTGAACAAAGGCCGCCACGGAGGCACGGAAAAAAGCAAAAAAAGACGACATCGCGTCGCAAAAGAGAGCGGCCGCAGTCAAAAAACTGCGGCCGCTCTCTTTTGCGACGCTCTCGAACGTCCCAGCCGTGAAATATAAATAAGTTTTCAGGAAATATTTTTCATGCGGGAACGCCGAAAACGCTTTTGATTTGCGACGCGAAGCGGCGGTAAGTTCTCCGTGCCTCCGCAGCGGCTTTTGTTTTACCGGCGCAGCCGCGCCAGCGCGTCGGCCATACGGCGCAGAGCTTCCCGGAGCTGGCTCATGGAGGCAGCGTAGGACAGGCGCAGGTAGCCGGGGGCAAAGAACGCTTCGCCGAAGACGACGGCGATTTTCGCTTCTTCGAGCAGATAGTCGGCCAGATCCCGCGAAGAATCGACGCGGTGTTTTCCGCAGCGCGCGCCGTAGAACGCCGTCACTTTCGGGAACAGATAGAAGGCTCCGCGCGGTTTGACGAGCTCCACGCCAGGCATGGTGCACAGCGCTTCGAAGGCAAAATCGCGGCGGCGCCGGTACTCGGCGCGCATCGTCTCGAGCGCGTCCTGCGGCCCGGTCAGGCCGGCGAGGGCGGCTTTTTGAGCGATGCTGTTGGGAGCCGAGGTCATATGCCCCTGAATGTCGGCAATGGCTTTGGCGGTGTCGCCGACGGCGGCCGAGTAGCCGAGGCGCCAGCCGGGCATGGCAAACGCCTTGGAGAAGCCGTTGATCGTAACGGTGCGGCGGCGGACTTCTTCCGAGACGGAAGCCACGGAAAAGTGCCGCGCGCCGTCGTAGATCAGTTTTTCGTAAATTTCATCGGCGATAATGTAAAAATCGCGCTCGCACGCCAGCGCCGCCAGATTGCGCAGGGCGTCTTCCCCGTAAACGGCGCCGGTGGGATTTTGGGGCGTGCAGATGAGCACGGCTCTGGTGCGCGGCGTCAGAGCTCCGCGCACGGCTTCGGGTTCGAGGGCGAATCCGGTTTCGGGACGGCAGGGAACGAAGACGGGCACGGCGCCGGCCAGCTTGATCATCTCGCTGTAGCTGACCCAGCCGGGCGTGGGCAGGATCACCTCGTCGCCGGGGTTGCAGAGCGCCAAGAGCGCGTTCTGCAGAGCCTGTTTGGCGCCTGTGCTGACGCAGATCTCGGAAGGCGCATACCGCACGCGGTTGTCGCGTTCCAGTTTGTCGCAGATGGCGCGTCGCAGCTCAACGATGCCGGGCACGGCAGTGTACTTCGAAAAACGCGCTTCCACGGCCGCGGCAGCGGCGGCGCAGACGTTTTCCGGCGGCGGAAAGTCAGGCTCGCCGATGTTGAGCTTGATCACGTCCACGCCCTGCGCGGCCAGCTCTTCCACGCGGGCCGAAAGCCCGATCGTGGCCGAAGGGACGATATTTTTCGCTCGCTCTGAAATCATTGCGGTCATCTCTTTTCCAAATCAAATGAAGGGGTGGAAAAAAACTTCCCTCTGTCAAAGGACGAAAGTAAAAAAGTCGGAACGGGAGATCTGTTCAGCGTTTCTCCGCGTCGCCGAAAACGCTGCTTTTCAGCGCGGAACGGCTGAGCCGGCGGCGGTTCGCCTGGCGGTACAGCACGCCGCGGACGACGCGGATTACCTGCGAAGCAGTGCGTTCCAAGTCTTCGCGCGAACGCTGAAACGACTGCGACGTGGTGCATGGCCCCGACGTGATCGGGAAAACCGCTGTCAGCCCCATGGCCATGAGCGGCCCAATATGCCCGCGCGCGCAGCCTACCAGCGCGATCAGCGGCACGCCGGCGGCGCGCGCCCGCGCCGCCAGGCCGGAGATCACCTTGCCCTGCGCCGTCTGGTGATCGATGCGCCCTTCGCCGGTGAAAATCACATCGGCACGCCTGATCTCGCTGTCGAGACGGACAACCTTGGCCAGCAGATCGACGCCCTTGACCAGTTTCGCGCCGAGCATGCCGGTCAGCCCGGCGCCCGCGCCGCCGGCCGCGCCGCCGCCGGGCAGGTTGGTCACGCTGCGGCCGGAAGCCCGTTCGATCGCGGCCGCAAATCGGCGCAGCCCAGCGTCGAGGCGCTGCACGGTCTCCGCCGTCGCGCCTTTCTGAGGGCCGTATACCGCCGCCGCGCCGTTGGGGCCGCAGAGCGGGTTCTGCACGTCGCAGGCGAGCATCAGCTCCGTCTCCGCAAGGCGCGGATCGAGGCGCGACAGATCAATGCGTTCAACCCGCTCCAGCGATTCGCCGCAGGGCGGCAGCTCGCTGCCGCCGGCGTCGAGAAAGCGCGCCCCCAGCGCGGCGAGGATGCCCATGCCGCCGTCGTTGGTGGCGCTGCCCCCCAGCCCCAGCACGATGAAGCGGCAGCCCGCGTCAAGCGCAGCGCGGATCTGTTCGCCCGTCCCGAACGAAGTAGTGCGGAGCGGATCGCGCTGACCAAGGGGGATCAGCGGCAGACCGGAAGCGGCCGCCATTTCCACGACCGCGCCGCGGTCCGGCAAAAGTCCCCAGGCCGCCTGCACGGGACGGCCCAGCGGCCCCGAGAAGACTCCGCTCTCGGTCCGTCCGTGCATTGTGCGCACGAAAGCCTCGACGGTGCCTTCGCCGCCGTCGGCGATGGGGAGGATCTTCAGATCCGCCCACGGGCAGCCGCGCCGCACGCCGCGGGCCACGGCTTCCGAAGCCTCGAGGCCGCTGATGTTTCCCTTGAACGAATCCATGACGATCAAAACTCTCATCGATTTCACCTCCCGGCGGAAAAAAGTTGTCTGCGCTCATTTTAGCGTATCTGTCGGCGAAAAGGGAAGTTTCGCAGACGTTTTCGCGCGGAGTCTGACAAAAACTTGCATTCAGAGTATAATTTCTGTGATAGGTTGTTCCTTTTCGCTGTTTCGGCGAAAACATCATCAGATGAAGTCGAGGTGTGTTAAAGAATGAATAACGCAAAAATGTTCGTCGCTTCTCTGGCCATCTTCTGCCTGTCCGCCGACGGCGCGGCGGCAATGACCCAGAGAGAATTCGTCACGTTGTGCCGCGACGGCAGCCCCGCCGAGATCACACTGGCCCTCCGCAACGAAAAACTGTCGCCCCTCAAGGCCGCCAGCGGCGTGACGCCTCTGATGGGAGCAGCTTCCGCCCGCGGCGCGGCCGCCTCGGTTGAAAAGCTGCGGCTGCTGATCGATGCCGGCGCCAAGGTCAACGTAGCCGACGGCAACGGCATGACCCCGCTGATGTACGCCGCTCAGTTCAGCGACAGCCCCGACGCGATCCGCTTCCTGCTTTCAGCTGGCGCCAACATCGAGGCCAAAGACCGCCGCGGCTGGACGCCGCTTGCCTTTGCGGCCGCCAAGAACAATTCCGTCGAAATGGTAAACGCCCTTGTTGACGCCGGGGCCAACATCGACGCCCGCGCCCGCGACGGCGCCACGCCGCTGCTGCTGGCCCTGCGCGGCGGCGCCAACCGCGGAGCCGTGATATCGCTGCTCGATTCGGGCGCCGACCGCAAGGCGAAAGATCTGCCGGGGCGCGCTCTGAACGACTATTTCAAAACAAGCCGCTTCAAGGGCGATGCCGATCTCGCCGCCCGCATTCAGGACGCTGCCGGTCAGAAACCCCTTGAACCATCGCGCTTCGTCCAGTTGTGCCGCTTCGGCAGCGCCAAACGCCTGCGCTCTGCATTAAAGGCCGGCAGCGATCCCAACGCCGCCGTCGACGGCCTGACGCCGCTGATGTGGGGTGCCCGGGACAATCTCGATAAAAACGTGCTGAGCGCGCTGATCGGCGCCGGAGCCGACGTCAACGCCCAGGATCCGGAAGGCCGCACGGCCCTGATGTACGCCGTGAAGAATCCCGCAGCCGTCACAACTCTGATGAACGCCGGCGCGCGCGTCGATCTGCTCGACAAAAGCGGCCGCAGCGCCCTCGAATACGCCGAGGAGGCCGGCGTCAAAATCGACAAACTGGGAGGACTGAAAGCCGCGGTTGAGAACTACCGCGCCCGGACAGACTACGAAAACAAGCTCAGTGCCCAGAAGGCCGAGTCTGAGGAAAAGATTGCCGGGCTGACCCAACAGCTCGACAAAGAACGGGCCATCCATCAGACGATGAAGGACGCCGCCCGTCAGGCCGATGAAGAAGCCAAAGCCGCCGCCGAGCACGCCGCGGCCGAGAGGGCCGAACTGACCAAACAAATCGATACGGCCCAGGCCCAGATCGCCGAGCTGAGTCAGCAGATCGAGTCCGAAAAGGCGGGGCACCAGGCGGCGAAAGACGCGGCTGTGAAGGCCGAAGAAACGGCGAAAACTTTCGCGATCGAGTCGACAAAAGCTCTTGAGACGGCCCAGGCCCAGATCGCCGAACTGAATCAGCAGATCGAGTCCGAAAAGGCGGCCCATCAGGCGGCGAAAGACGCGGCCGCAAAGGCCGAAGAGACGGCGAAAGCCGAACTGGCCGA
>Ga0129314_1002317_pt1 | contig 10844 bp, 7 predicted proteins | sample O1111metagenome_FD_94431 | JGI IMG/M metagenome (GOLD analysis project Ga0129314, IMG submission 94431) | Orangutan individual fecal microbial communities from fecal samples from Wisconsin, USA - O1111 metagenome | ecosystem: Host-associated > Mammals > Digestive system > Large intestine > Fecal...
CTCCTCTCTGCTCGGGGACCCCTTCGGTCCCTTCGCAGAAAAGGGTCGCACGGTACCAATCTCGTCGAAATCGCGGTACCACGCCCATCGGATTGGCGGTACCGTCAGGCGCTACTACTCAGCCAACGCCGAATTGGTACGCGCCCTTATATTGACCCTTGTGAGACAGGACCGTTTCGTCGGGGGCCTTCTGGGCGTATATGCCCGCAACGGGTACCTCGACCGATGCTTGTTCCGGTTGAAGGAGCTGGACGAGAAACAGGAGCAAGGCGTCATGCTATAGAACAATGGCCCCGGGAATGACCTCTGATTCAAGTCACCGGGGCTCAATTTGTTTATGGGGTAGGTGGCACACATGTATGCCCCAACACACACGAGCGCCGAGCACGGCCGGCAAACCTGACTTTGGTTATATACTTTCATTCGCCTGGACGTATTTTCTTTGGGAGTAGCCAGGCAACATGTTTGCGAATGAAGCATGGGGGCAGGCTCATGGCACGAAGCTACACGTCGGAAGAAGCGGCCAGGCTTGGGAGAACTCATCGGGCACTTCTGGCGCAAATCGATGCCGCGCTCGACTCCTCACCTAACTACGAGCAGGAAATCGCCAACGAACTGAGCACACTTCTTTACAGCGGCCAGCTCGCCAATGAAATAGCAAGAGACCTATCATCCGGCAACCCCACGGGCGGAGTCAGGCCGCACAACCTTCCGCTCATTATCGCCATTGCAAGGCAAAAAGCCAGCGCAGCCCCCATCGACCATTTGCTAAGAGCCCGCGATTTCGGAAAGACCAACGTTCTTCCTGCCATTGAGATAATGGACGCTGCCCAGGGTGGTACGCTCAAGCGCCTCTTCACCAGCAAGAAAGTCAAAAACACTGCCAACGAAGCGTTCGATTATCTCTCCTCTTTGCTTGGCGGCGACTATGCCTCAACGACGAGAGAGGCTATCAGACGCCTCTGGGCAATAGGACAATCCGAAACCGCCGATGCCCTCGACGCCCTTTCCCAAGATCGAACGTCCTTTATTAAGGCTCTTCACAAATGGTCGACTAGGTTTCATATGGACAGGCCCGCCATAGCCGAAGACGTAATCAGAAGGCACGTCGCAATCCAGGATAAAGCCGTCGCTCTCCAAGGAATGATCAGCATAGCAGTGCATGACATCCAGGAGTCAACCGACGCCTGCATCGACAGCGCAGTCATGCGAACACTCGCAGGCATCCCGATAGAGGATATCGGACGCGGCGGGCGCAATATCAGGGTGAGCGCTCTACGTGATGGCGGCTTCAAAACAGTTGCGGACCTCTACGGACCTTGGGGAAAACGGGTTGCTTCATGCAGGGGCATCGGGGCCTCCACCGCCAAAAGCATCGAGGATATGGCGCGTGAGCTCAAAGCCGAAACAAGGAATTCCACCAGAATCCGCCTGAGCGCAGACAATAGGGACCCAGAATCCACTCGCCTGGTGATGGCCATCGCCAAATACAGAGAGCTCGGTGCCATCAATGACGATTGCGGCGCGGTATTTGAGCAAGTCTACGGTGCCGTGTCCACCGACATCCATACGCTGCAAGCCTTTGAAGGATGGATGCTCTGGCCCGCACTCGATGCGAGCGGAAAGGCTTCGATAACGGGGGCATACCGGCGCCTTGCCTCCCTGCTCTACGGTGACTATGGGAAAGCAGCCGAGCATCTGTTCGACAGACTTAAGGCTTTAGCGAACATGAAGCCCAACGATGCCTGGGAGGACTTTACCCACAACAGCATTACCTTCATAAACACCCTTGAGGAAATTGTACCGGGCGCAACCGCGGGCAGTGACAAGTTCTATGGCCTGCCGGAAGACCTGGCCGTTGCGATTCAGGACGAGTGCTTCTATCCCGAAGGGCTTCTGTGCACGCTACGCCGCTACCAGGAATGGGGTGTCAAATACATCCTTCACCAGGAGCGAGTCTTGCTTGGCGACGAGATGGGCCTGGGCAAAACCATCCAGGCCATTGCCACAATGGTGTCGCTTCGCAACACGGGGGCCACGCACTTCATGGTGGTATGCCCGGCAAGCGTGGTTGCCAACTGGTGCCGCGAAATCGAAAAACATAGCACGCTTCGCGCCGTCAAAGTGCATGGACGGGACCGAGATTACTCAGTGGCTGCCTGGGAGGAGATGGGCGGCGTAGCCGTAACTACATACGAGACGCTTGGATCAATCGGCCTGTCCAGTACTTGTCCCCTCGACTTTCTTACCGTGGACGAAGCCCACTACGTGAAGAATCGTGAGGCGATACGCACCAAAAACGTCGCAAAACTCTGTACGAGAACGCAGCGAGTCCTCTTCATGACAGGCACTGCCCTGGAGAACAAAGTTGATGAGATGATTGACCTCATCGGGCTGCTCCGGCCAAAAATAGCCCAGGAGCTCAGGCCTCTCGCCTTCATGGCCTCGGCTCCAGCCTTCAGACTCAAGGCGGCACCGGTCTATTACCGAAGGCGACGTGCAGACGTACTCGCAGAGCTGCCCGAACTCATCGAGAACGAGGAATGGTGTCAGATGGATACCAAGGAAACCACTGTGTATGAGCAGGCTGTTCTCGCCAGGAAATACGCGTTGGCAAGACGGGTGTCCTGGAGCGTGGGCGACCCCATGCTCTCCAGCAAGGCGCAAAGACTGAAGGAAATCGTGACCGAGGCGGCGGAAGACGGACGAAAAGTAATCGTCTTCTCGTTTTTCCTCGACACCTTGGAGATGGTGCGCAGGACGCTCGGGCCCGCCTGCATGGAGACAATCACGGGATCCGTCAGCCCGCAGCGCCGCCAGGAGATAATCGACGAGTTCGACGAGGCGCAGGCGGGCACCGTGCTCGCCTTGCAGATTCAGGCCGGCGGCACCGGCCTGAACATCCAGTCAGCAAGCGTCGTGGTAATCTGCGAACCTCAGCTCAAGCCTTCCATCGAGAACCAGGCGATATCTCGCGCCTACCGCATGGGCCAGGCAAGAAATGTCCTGGTACATCGCCTGCTATGCCCTGACTCAATAGACGAGCGAATGATGGATCTCCTTGAGAAGAAGCAGCGCGAATTTGACGCCTTCGCTGACAAATCGGTAGCTGCGGAGAAATCTGCCGAGCTTGACGAGACGACACTGGGCGACCTCATCGAGGAGGAGATCGAGCGCATCCAGAAGAAGCACGCGGAAAGCACGGGAGCGGCAATCGGGTAGCGGAGGCAGGGCGACTAGGCCTCGCTGTCCCGCGCGCGAAGCTCCCCTAGGCCGCGGGCTCGCTCGCGCCTGAGACGGCCACCGGCCCTCACGCGAGGGGCTACCTCCAGTCCTGCGCGGCCACTGCGACGTCACGAAACTCGAGGTAGCGTAGGAAGTCATCGAGCATCTCTCGACCGGAGCGGCTGAGCTTGCCCGCACGGGCATCGAGCGTGGCCTCCCGGGGCGCATCGATATCCTCGCGCCCGACGACCAGGTCGATGGAACAACCCAGCTCGTCGGCCATTGCCCACGCTGCCGGCAACGGGATGCCGCAATCGGGACCCTCTGGGGTGCGCTCATAGCGAGAGTAGGTGGAACTGGGGATGTGCAGAACCTCGGCAAACTCCTTGGCACAGCGATATCCCGCGTCGCGACGTAGTCGCTGCAACGTTCGCTTGCTACCCCCCATGACCGGATCGAGCGCACGAAGACATAACACTGGCGGATTGCATACCCTACTCCCCTCTCCCGTGCTCAAGCTGAGATCCGTTAAGAATGGCGATGCGGTAGCTTCCACCCCACTCCCCACCGAGGTCAAAACGAACCATGCAGTCGGTCGTACGCGTCCATGATCTTGTCAAGCGGCACGCGAGCCTCGGGCCCCCGTCTCTCTTGCGCACGCCCTTCGAGAAACTCCTTGAACGCGGCGCGCATCTGTTCCTCCGTGCCGAATTCGACAAGATCCGAACCCTGCGCGTCGAGCTTGGCAAGGAAGACTCGCGTTTGCATACATCTGGAGCCGGACGAAATCTGTAAAGCAGGCATTTTCTGGCCCCTCATTGACCTTGGCGATTCAGCATGTTGAGCCGCAAACCCGGAGTAAGTATTGGTCAGATACGTCTACATCGGCCTCTTGGCCAAGTGTTGGAGCCGTTCTCATCCCAAAACCACCGTACGTTTGCGTTTTAATTCTGGCTGGGTGCATAACGGCAATAGGCGCACGACATCTACCTGGGGTGATGTGCGGACCGAGTGGCAGCCTACTGACTCGCGTCGAATTAAAACGCAAACATGCCCGATTTTTCGCGGGCAAGGCGAGATGAAAGGCGCCTAGGAGAGGCCCCCCACGCCCTCTACCCTCCCGAATCCCTCGACAAGTTCGATCGCTTCTTGGCGGGAGTGAATCTGCAGCATGCGGTAGAGGTTGCGCATGTGGGTGCGCACGGTGTTGTCGGACACGTCGAGCTTGCCGGCAATGCCGCGCTGGCTGTACCCCTTGGCAAGAAGGAGCGGTACGTCTGCCGCTGCAGGTAGAAGTGTGCAAAAAGCATGGCATACGTTATCGCGAGTACTCAGACGAGCAACGTCGTTACGTTGACCACGCCCTCTTGGTAGACAAACCAGGCAAGGAACGTCGACACCCCCACCGACAGAAACACGCTGGAGCCAAAGACCAGCACGGCAACGGTTTGCTCGGCACTCTTCGCAGGGCACGTGCGCGCAGCAACAACGGGCAAGAACGCGAGAAACGAATAACGGCCGGCACTTCCGTTCTGGAGGCACCGGCTGTTTTTTATGGGATTGGAATTCTCTTCGCCCCGCTGGGCCCAACGATCCCCAGCAGACAATTCGCCAACTTACGCTACCCCCCATGCGGTCGAGCCTTAAAATATCCCAGAGGATTATCAATTCGCTATTTCAAGAGCTTCCACCGTAGGCCCACAAAGAGCCCGCGAGTACATTTGAAGGGAACAAACGTGAACATCAACGCATGTCGCCCAGATAACCGCTTGCTCGCCCTTGCAGTTGCAAGCGTTCTTCCTTTCGCACTCATGAGCGCTTGGTGCACGCTGGATTGGATGTCAACCGTCAACAATGGGCTGGCCACGAACTGCGTGGCTTCCTACAAAGTAGTGCTGCGGCTTTCCATGGGCCTCACGTTCCTTGCGCTTTCCTTCCTTGCCAGCCGCCCAAAACCTCAGTGCGTCATTGGTTTGCGGCTTTGCGCCGTCTGCGCCGGCGGTTCGGTGCTGCTGCATGTAGCGGCTCAGCTCAGCGGCATGTCATTTTTCCTTACGCCCGCAGTCATCCTTGCCGGAATGACCTACGCCTCCTTCCTACAGATTTGGATCGCCCAGATGGGGCGGTACGACAGGGGCGTCGTATTCGCAACGGCGCTGTTTGCAACCGCACTCAGCATCTTCTTCTCTGTAAGCATCGCCTCCCTGGGCCTAGCTGCCGGCGCGATCGCTTCCATTGCTTTCCCCATTCTGTCTATTCTGGTTTTCGGCGCAGCAAAAGCTCAGGGGGTGTTCGACAGCGAAATCGACAGCACGTCTATCGCCCCTCGCCCACTTGAAACGGGAGGACTCTTCTGGTCTCAAACACTAGGGCTCGTCCTGTGCAGCCTCGCCAGCGGAATCAGCTCCCTCGGAACGGCAGGAGGCGCAGGGCCCTCAAACCACATCGTGGCGCTCGTAACGCTCGGACTAGGCGCCACGGCCGCTTTCGTACGAATGCCATCGGGCCCTGTCACCTTCTCGGGATTCGTGCTGTATACCTGCACTTGCATCGTGATGTCGCTACTCATACCGCAGGGCTCCGAATGGTGCACCCATTTCGCGCGCGCAGGGTTTTGGGTGCTCATCGCGTACTCGTTCGAATGGTTCGCACAGCACAATGACAAGTTCGACGGCCATTTGGGACCTGTTCCTTTGCGAGGTCTCGCTGCCATATACCTGACGAGCGTCTTTGCGGAGGTCGTGGGCAACGCAATGCCCAAAGCGGCCCCTCCCGTTGTGGCGCTCGCCCTTCTCATCATCACCTTGGTGCTCGTCCTTCTTGGATCCACCGGTAACATCGACGCATCCGCACGGACCGGAAAACAGGACGAGGCCGACGATAATGCACAGACGGGCCAAAGCATTGATGTGGCAGTCAGAATCGTCGCCCAAGCACACGGGCTAACCGAACCCGAGCAGGAGACGCTGGCATGCCTTGCAAGGGGCTACTCGCTCAAACGCGCCGCCGAGAGCATGGTCGTGTCCGAAAGCAACGCGAAGTACCGACGCCACAACCTCTACCAAAAACTCGGCATCACCTCACGCCAGGAGCTTATCAACATGATTGAGGCGGTGGGGGAAGAGCGAATCCCTTAAGTGCATCCAGGGGGCTATTTGGTCAAATATAGCCAAACAGCCTGGGCTTTTACCAAAAAGGTCAGGCTGTTTGGCCATGCGGTGGGCATGAGATTGAGACCTTCTGTCGCACCATTTTCCTCATGCGCCGTGCAACGATTCTTCTCGTCAGGCGAACGCAGAGTTCCATGTTCGCAACCCGGGGCACCGCCCCATACGAGAAGGGTTTGTCGCATGAACGCAACAATGGCACGTAGGAGTTTTATCAAGGTTGCAGGCACCACCGCAGCGGGCGCGCTCGCCGTTGGCGCAGCAAGCACTGCCCTGGCCGACGAAGCACAATCTTGGATGCCCCAGTCATGGGACTGCGAGGCAGACGCAGTCGTGCTCGGCCTCGGCGCCGCGGGAGCCACGGCCGCAGTTGACATGGCTGATAAGGGCTTGTCCGTTATCGTTCTCGAGAAAACCAATTATGAGCTCGCCGGTGGCGACTGTGCGGTGTGCGGCGGCTACGTTATCCCAGTGACCGATCCCGTCGAGGTCCTTTGCAGCTCCCTCAACGACATCGACGCCGATTACGCCGCCGTCTACGCTGAGTACAACGCCCAGATTCCCGAGTATCTGGAGGGCATCGGTGTCGAGCTTGACACGGAATCATTCCCGGGTATGGCTATTTCTGTACGTCAGGATGGCGAGACCTACGGCGGCGCCCTCTTCCGCGCCTTCCGCACGGCCGTTGAGAACCGCTCTGACCTCATCGAGGTCAAGTATGAAACTCCTGCAATCGGCCTGGTACAGGACCCGGTAAGCGGCGAAGTCCTCGGCGTCAAGGCCGGCAGCGCGGACTCCCCCATCTACGTCAGGGCCAAGCGCGGCGTGGTTGTGGCCACCGGCAGCTATGAGGGCGACCAGGTTATGATGAATGCCCTGCATATGCCCGGCGTCATCTTCCCCACCATCGGCTCGCCCTATAACACCGGCGATGGTCTCAAGATGCTCATGAAGGCCGGCTGCAAGGTGCAGAACATCGCCAAATCGTTGGAGTATGCCGCCTTTGCAGTCAAACCCGCCAGCGAAGAGGTAGGCACTGGCCTGGTCATCCCCACCAGCTTCGACACCGACGGCTACATCTTCGTGAATGTCGAAGGCAGGCGTTTCATGAATGAAACGGCCAACATCCAACATTCCAAGGAAGATTCCATTTTCCAGATCAACACGTTCTCGGGAGGTCTGCATTCCACGAGTGCCGACACCCGCTATGTGAACATGCCCGCCTTCATGGTTTTCGACGAGGCCACCAAGAACTCTCGCGCCATCGCCGGCACCAACGGCAACGGCAACGGCTGGAACACGCACATCGGTTACGAATGGAGCGCCGATAACTCCGCCGAAGTCGAAAAGGGCTGGATCGTTGTGGCCGACACCCTTGAGGAGCTGGCCGAAAAGGTAAGCGCACGCGATCTGATGGGCAACGAGGTGCATATCGACGGCGCCGCCTTGGTAGAGCAAGTCAAACAATACAACGACATGGTAGACGCGGGAGAGGCCGACGAGTTCGGTCGCGAGCCTGTGGGCAAGATTGGTGACGGCCCCTACTACGCAACGGAAATCATCCCTGCCACGCTCTATGCCGGCGGAGGTGCCTCCCACGACGTGAACGCCCAGGCTATTGACTGGGCTGACCAACCGATTCCCCGCCTGTACATGGCCGGCCTCGTCGGCGACCCCTTCACCCTGCACAGCCCCGCTCTTCAGGCTGCCGTAACATGGGGCCGCATCGCCAGCGAAAATATCGTGGCGCTTGAACCCTGGGCATAGAACCCTTCTCCCGGGTCAGCGATTAAAAAGCCGTCCCCTTCCTGCATAGACATCCCTGCTACTCACAGGAAAGGGATGTGCTTTCTGTATTTCAATTCGAATACGCTAGGAGAGCGTCATGAAACTCAACCGTAGGCAGTTTTTGACAAATGCCGCCGCAGCGGGCGCCCTTGCTGCCGGTGCGGCTGGCACCGCGATGGCCGGCGAGGCAACCACCCCCGGGATGCCCGAGAAGTGGGACCGTGAGACGGACGTTGTTGTCGTTGGCTCTGGCTCCATCTTCTCAGCTGCGCTGCGTGCACATGATGAGGGCCTCGATGTCCTTATCCTCGAGAAGCACCCCACGTGGTTCGGCGGCACGACGGCGTATTGTGGCGGCGGCATGGCATGCCCCAACAGCTACCTTGCCCTTGAGGCCGGCTGCCGTGAAATTCCGCGCGACCTCATCAAGAAGTACATGATGGACGTGGCAGAGGGCCAGACCACCGAAGAGCTCGTAGACATGATGCTCGACAACTGCAGCGACACCATCAAGTACCTCAACGAGGAGTGCGGCTTCCAGTGGAAGTCCTTTGGCGTACGCCCGGAAATGGCCTACAACTTCTATTACCCGTTCCCTGAGATCGAGGATGAGTATTCCGACACGCCTTGCCATGTCGTTATGGGCACGTATGAGCCGACCGGCGCCAACATGGGCGGTGCCATCATCACATATGCCAAGGATGCCATCGATGCGCGTGGCATCGAAGTGCTTATGGGCACGGCGGCAACCAAACTCATCTATTCGGGCAACCCTGCGCTAGGTGACGGCGAGGTCGTGGGCGTATGGGCCACAGACCAAGACGGGAACCAGATCGCCATCAAAGCGCGCTACGCCGTTGTCTTGGGCACGGGCGGCTTCGACTTTAACAAAGAGATGGTGAAGCACTACCTGAATCACCCGGTATATGCCACCACCGCAATCCCCACCAACACCGGCGACGGCCATATCATGGCCGCAGAGCTGGGCGCCAACATGCGCAATATGAACAAGGCGTTCTGGTTTGCTTTCAACGTGTTCGATGACCTCGAGACCTATAGCGCTTACGACGTCACATCCAACGAGAAAGGCGGATGTGCGCAGAATGCCGACGTCGACGTCAACCTGGCCATGATTCACCCCGGTCAGTGTGGTTGCTTCATGGTGAACAAACATGGCGAGCGTTTTATGTGCGAAGGCGACAGTTACGACCTCGGTGGGCGGGCATTTGACGCCTACGACACGGCCCGCCGCGAGTGGCGCAACATTCCCGCATTCATCATCACCGACCAAGCATCCTGCAGGTCCACGGGCGGAGCCAGCCTCAAGAGCATGGTTGAGTCCGGAGAGTTCCCCAAGTGGATGCATGTGTTCGACACCATCGAGGAGCTGGCCGATGGCATGGGCATCAACAAGAAGAAGCTCCTTGCCACGGTCGAAGAGTGGAACGCAGCCTGCGCAGAAGGCGTAGACGAGGAGTACCTGCGCGGAGAGGGCACATGGGACCGCTACACCTGCGGAGACGCCTCGCGCGTGGAATCGGGCGAAATCAAGAACCCCTGTATGGCCCCGCTGCCCGACCAGGGACCGTATTACTGCTTCGCAGTGTATCCCGGCATGATGGCCACTGCCGGCGGCCTGGAGATTAACGCAAACGCCCAGGTAATGAACGTACGTGGCGAGGCTATCCCGCGCCTCTACGCCGGCTCCAACTGCATCGCCAACACCATGGGTCGAGGCTACCCGACGGGCGGCACCACCATTGCCAACGGCCTTGTGGTGGGCTATGTGGCAGCAAACCACATAGCGACGCTCGAGCCCTGGGAATAGAGTCCAGCCTCTTAGCCCACAAAACCATATATGGCGTAGCCTCCTGCCTGCACGGACATCCCCCATACATCCAGGCAGGGGGCTTCCCCTATAACTGCAACAACGAGCATCAAAGGCGCTTGTCGCAACCCTGCAGTCGCTCTCATAACAAAGTTCGTTCTGCAGTGGATATCGTCGACGACATTGCAGGTTGCTTTTAAGATTCTCTGTGTTAGACCACCGTTGACATAGCACCGTGCTGTTCCCAATACCCCCAGAGGGGCTGCGGCATGGAGAGCAGGGCGGCCCTGGTGTGCTCGTAGCGCCCGACGGAGGCCTGCCCCGAGAGGGTCCGGGCCGGCCTCGAGCCGGAGCGCCTGGCCTGCTCTGCCCATCCGAACCAGGCCAGGTAGTGGGGCAGCCATTTGGTGGACACGCCCGCGAAGCGGCCCAGGAAGCGCTTGAGCCGCTGGTGCAGGGCGTTGACCATGCCGAGGCCGCCCGCGGCCTCGCCCGCGGGCGCGGCGTCGTGGGCGGCCGCGCCCAGGCCGGGCAGGACTCGGGCGTAGCCCGCGTGGCCGTCGGTGGACACGCGCTCGCAGGGCCCCAGGCCCTCCAGCGACGCCGCGAGCTCCGCGTCGGTGGGCCTGCCGCGCCCTGCCAGGCGGCAGAACGAGTCGCCCAGGTCGTTGGCCCCGCAGACGACGCAGACCTTGAGGGAGGATATGCCGCGCTCGTGGACGGCCCCGCCGTGCCTGTGGGCCCCGCGGGGCATCCCGGGCGCCGAGCGCGAGCGGTTGCCCTTGAGCGACTCGGACAGGTAGGTGCCGTCCACCTGCCACGAGACGGACCCGCCC
>Ga0129314_1002318_pt1 | contig 10843 bp, 7 predicted proteins | sample O1111metagenome_FD_94431 | JGI IMG/M metagenome (GOLD analysis project Ga0129314, IMG submission 94431) | Orangutan individual fecal microbial communities from fecal samples from Wisconsin, USA - O1111 metagenome | ecosystem: Host-associated > Mammals > Digestive system > Large intestine > Fecal...
CTGGGCTTTACCGGAGCGGGACTGGGCATCGCCGCCCACTGTGTCTGCCTGATCCACAGGGGATAAAAAGGTGTCAATCCCTTTTGATGCCGCATATACTGCACTAGCAGGGCTGAAGGCGGAGCAGTGATCTGGCCGCCTCCTGCTGCTATTTTGAGCTGCTGGCCCTGCTAGCTTCCAAAATCGGAAGGGTGAAAGCACAATGGCTCAAGCTACTGTGATAGTGAGCTCTATCACCTATGCCATGAAAGGACAGCGCATTCTGGAGAGCAGGGGGTTTCGCTCCTACATCGACCGGGATGTAAAAGCCTATGGAAAATACGGCTGCGGATACTGCATCCGCATCACCTCTGGAGACCCCCAAAGGGCAGTGGAACTGCTGCGGGAGCATCAGATCAAAATCAAAGAGGTAGTAACCAATTAAGCCCTCAGGGACGATCAATCTTGCTATAAGATCGGTCGTCCTTTTTATATTCTGTTATTTCAAATAAGGAGTGATCTGTATGATCTATTTTGACAACGCGGCTACAACCTTCCCAAAACCGCCCAGCGTTGTGGCGGCAGTCCAGGAGGCCATGACCTGCTATGGGGCCAATCCCGGCAGAAGCGGCCATAAAATTTCGGTACAGACCGCCCGGCGGGTCTACGGCTGCCGGGAAAAGCTGGCCGCTCTGATGGGGGCCCCTGATGTGGAGAACGTGGCCTTCACCCTCAACTGCACCCACGCCATCAACCTCTGCCTTAAGGGGCTCCTCCGGGACGGAGATCATGTCATCATCTCGGATATGGAGCACAACTCGATTCTGCGGCCGATTCACACCCTCTCTCAGCGGGGCGTCATCGACTATGATGTACTGGAGATCTGTGAGGGTGATGACGAGGAGACCCTGCGGCGGCTGGAGGGCCTCTTTCGCCCCAATACCCGGCTTATCGCCATGACCCACGGCTCCAATGTGTTTGGCATTATGACGCCCATCCGGGCCATCTCCCAGCTGGCCAGGGAGCACGGAGCGCTGCTGCTGGTGGACGCGGCCCAGTCGGCGGGGGTGGCCCCCCTCAATGTGACCGAGATGGGGATCGACTTTCTCTGTATGCCCGGCCACAAAAGTCTCTATGGCCCTTCCGGCACCGGCGCCATCGTCACCGCCCGGGGAGAGCTGCTCTCCACCATTGTGGAGGGGGGCACCGGAAGCCTTTCGCTGGAGTATTCCCAACCGGACTTTATGCCCGACAAGCTGGAGAGCGGCACCGTCAACACCACGGGTATTCTGGGGCTTTCAGCGGGGCTGGATTTTATCCAGTCGGTGGGGCTGGAAAACATCTACCGCCACGAACTGGACCTGACCTGCGCCATCTATGACGGGCTGTCACGGATGCCCGGGGTGAAGCTCTATACCGCCCGGCCGGTGATGGGCCGGAACCTGCCGGTTCTCGCCTTCAACCTGGAGGGCCTCAGCGGTGAGGAGACCTGCGCCAAGCTGGATGAGGTGGGCTTCTGCCTGCGGGGCGGATTCCACTGCTCCCCTCTGGCCCACAAAAAGATGGGCACCCTCGACTGCGGCGCGGCCCGGCTGAGCCTGGGGTATTTTAACGATTCCAAACAGGCGGAACGGTTTTTGCGGGAGATTTCAAAAATTATCGGAAATTCCTGATGGGGAGAGGGTAAAATATTCTAAATACCCGTTGCTAATTTTGTAGTATGTGTTAAAATAGAACTGTTAAGGCTCTGTGTCTCTTCTGTGTTTTACAGAGGGGATATCCGGCCGTTTTACAGCAAGATTTCCCTGCGAAAGCGGGGATCAAGATAGAGGCCGCCGGAATGCTTTGGGGCCCCAGAATGGAGCATGTGTATGTCCAAAGGATTGGAAAATCTCCTCGGCCAATTTCGGGCCATTGGAATTTTAGACATCATTGATATTTTGGTAGTGGCATACCTGATCTATCAGCTGATCAAGCTGGTGCGGGAGACCCGCGCCATTCAGCTGGTCAAGGGAATTTTGGCCCTTCTGGCCATCTATGCGGTCTCTCACGCCCTGACCTTACAGACCATGACCTTTATTATGCGCAACATCATTCAGATCGGCGCCTTTGCCATGGTGGTGGTCTTTCAGCCGGAGCTGCGCCGGGCCCTGGAGCAGGTGGGGCGCACCCGTCTCTCCAGCCTGGGCGGGGTTTTCGGCTCCTCTGCCCTGGAGGATCAGCAGGGACAGTTTTTGTGGCGCAAGGCCATCTCCTCCATCTGTGACAGCTGCGCCTCTCTCTCGCGTCAGAAGATCGGCGCCCTCATTGTCCTGGAGCGGGAGACCCCTCTGGGCGACGTCATCAAAACCGGCACCATTGTGGATGCCGACCCCAGCATCGAACTGATTATCAACATCTTTTTCCCCAACTCGCCGCTGCACGACGGCGCACTGATTATGCGCCGGGGCAAACTTTACGCGGCAGGGTGTTTTTTGCCCCTGTCAGATAACTTCACCATCAGCAAAGAGCTGGGCACCCGTCACCGGGCCGCTCTGGGCATCAGCGAAAATTCTGACGCCCTGGTGGTGGTGGTCTCAGAGGAGACCGGCAAGATCACGCTGGCTGATAACGGCAAACTCAAGCGGGGCCTGAGCATTGAAGAGTTGGGTCAGGAGCTTCGGTCTGCCTTTATTGTGGAACACGATCAGAACTCTGCCAGCAGGAGGCCCGGTTTCTGGAAGGTGAAGAAAAATGAAAAAAATTAACATCAATTTTAAAGAGCTTCTGGACAATGACCGCTTTCTCTGGATTTTTTCCCTGCTGGCCGCCCTGGTGGCCTGGTATATCGTCATTGACAGCACCAACGACAGCAAGGAGCTGACCATCTACAACGTTCCGGTGACCCTCAATATTGCCGAGAGCTCACTGAGCAAGCTGGGCCTGGATGAAATTGAGGAGCAGGAGCACAAGGTCAGCGTCGCCATCTACGGCCCCCGCAGCGTTGTGGGCAATGTAAAGGCCAGCGATATTGAGGTGACCGCCTCCCTGACCGGGGTGACCACCCCCGGCCTGCATGAACTGCGGCTGGAGGGCAGCGACAAAAACAATCTGGGCTTTCAGGTGAGCAGTATCACCCCTGCCACCATCTCGGTGCAGTTTGACCGGATGGTTTCCAAAAAGCTGCCGGTGCAGGTGGATATCTCCGGCGTCTCCTTCCCGGAGGGCTATCTGATGGAGAAGGAGTATGTGACCCCTGCCGAGATCAATGTGACCGGGCCGGAGGCCGACATCTCGAAAATCTACAAATGTGTGGCCAAGGCGGATATCGACAACAAGACCCTCACCTCCACCGAGGTGATCCGTACCAAGATCGAGCTGATGGACAAGGACGGCAACCTGATCGACTCCAAGTTCATCACCACCGACTATTCGACGGTGGAGATCACCGTCCCCATCCTCAAGGTGAAAGAGGTGCCGCTGAAGATCCAGTTCCTCAATGTGCCGCAGAGCTTCCCACTGGATGAGCTGGAATACACCTTCTCCACCGAGGTCGTCACAGTGGCAGGCCCCCAGAGCTCCATTGACAATATGGAGGAGATCAATCTGGGCTATATCGATATGAAGGATCTGGACATCGACAGCCCCTATACCTTCGACATTGTACTGCCCTCGGGCTATGTCAATGTGGACGATATCACCACCGTCGAGGTCAGCTTCGAAAACGAGGAGCTGACCAGCCGGTACTTTACGGTCAGTGACATTCGGGTGGTCAACAAACCGGCCAACTATGATGTGACCGTTTCCACCAAGAACATCACCGGAGTCCGGGTCATCGGCCGAAAGACGGTTTTGGATACCATGACAGCCGGCGACCTGGTGGCGGAGATCGACCTCTCCGGCTATGAGGTCAATGAGGGGCAGACCAAGGTCCCGGTCAACATCATCGCCCCCACCAAGGGCCTTGTCTGGGCAAATGGTTCCTACCAGGCCCAGGTGGTCATCCGGGGGAAATAATCACACAATCGCCCATGCTTTTGAGCTTGCTCCCTGTGGGCAGGCTCAAATCTTTTGTGGGCGATTTCTCTGTTTTGGCCCAACCGGCCCAAAAAGAAAGGATGTGGCAATATGCCGATTCTCATACCCAATCTGACCACCTCGGTGGATGAACCCAAAGAGGCCGCCATCGACCGCGCTCTGAAGCTGCTGGGCCTTACCCGCCAGTCGGTGCAGGAGGCCTACCTGGTAAAAACCTCTCTGGACGCCCGCAAGCGGGGAGCGATCCACTTTGTTCACACGGTGGGCATCTGCTGCGAGGATGAGGAGAAGATAGCGGAACGCTGTAAACTGCCGGGGGTCACCCTGCGCAAAAAATACCAGCTGGAGCTGCCCTTGGGGGAGCGGCCCATGGAGTACCGCCCGGTGATCGTGGGGTTTGGCCCGGCCGGCATGTTTGCCGGTCTGGTGCTGGCCCGCTGCGGATTTCGCCCCATTTTGCTGGAGCGGGGGGCGGATGTGGACCGCCGTGTAAAGCTGGTGAACGGCTTTTGGAGAACGGGGGAGCTCTGCCTTTCCACCAATGTTCAGTTTGGTGAGGGCGGCGCGGGAACCTTTTCCGACGGCAAGCTGACCACCCGCATTGGCGACCCCCGGTGTGAGTTCGCCCTGGAGGAATTTGTCCGGCACGGGGCCCCGGCTGAGATTTTACAGCGGGCAAAGCCTCACATCGGCACCGACTACCTGCGTGGGGTGGTCAAGTCCATCCGGGAGGAAATCCTCTCCCTGGGGGGAGAGGTGCGGTTTGAAACCGCCATGACCGACCTGGAGCTTCGGGACGGCCGGGTGGTATCGGTAACGGCCGGCGGAGAGAAACTCCCCTGCCGGGTTCTGGTGCTGGCCCTGGGCCACAGCGCCCGGGATACCTTTTACCAGCTGGCGGCACGGCAGGTGGGGCTGGTATCCAAGCCCTTTTCGGTGGGGGCCAGGATCGAACATCTGCAGGAGGAGATCGACCGGGGGCTCTACGGCAAGCTGGCAGGCCACCCTGCCCTGCCGGTGGGGGAGTACCAGCTCTCTCTGCGCCGGGGCGAGCGGGGGGTCTACACCTTCTGTATGTGTCCCGGAGGGTTTGTGGTGCCCTCCTCCTCTGAGGAGGGCGGCGTGGTCACCAACGGCATGAGCGAGTACAGCCGCAGCCAGCCCAATGCCAACAGCGCCCTGGTGGTCTCGGTGAGCAGCGGGGACTTCGGCCCTCAATGGGACAGCGGCATCCGCTTTCAGCGCAGCCTGGAACAGGCGGCCTTCCGGCAGGGCGGCAACTCCTACCGGGCGCCCGCTCAGACGGTGGGCAACTTTTTGGCCGGGCGGCCCGGCCTTGCCCTGGGCCGGGTGGAGCCCTCCTACGCCATCGGCGTGACAGAGGGTGACCTGGCTGGGCTTTTCCCGCCCCAGGTCACCGGAATGCTGCGGGAGGGCCTGGCCCACTTTGACCGCAAGCTCCACGGCTTTGCCGCTCCGGATGCCATCCTCACCGGGGTGGAGACCCGTACCTCCTCGCCGGTTCGTATCCCCAGAGGGGAGAGTCTGCAGGCCGCCGGGATCGCCGGCCTCTACCCCTGCGGAGAGGGAGCCGGATATGCCGGAGGCATTATGAGCGCGGCGGTGGACGGCATCCGGGTGGCCCAGCAGATCGCCGCCCAATACAGGCCAAATTGACCCCTATTTTTCCCCGAAAAAATATGATATAATAGATAGAAATATGTATGAATTTGACTGGGTGGCCCTGCGGCCAAAGTTGGCCCAAAGGGGGGACGCCGCCCCGGAATGAGGACATTTGATGGAACTTGAGATCATTCGATTTATCCAGTCCTTTCACAATCCGGTTCTGGATATTCTTTTTCAGGCCATTACCATACTGGCCGAACAATATGTTTTGATACTGGTTTTCTGCTGGGTCTACTGGAATGTGGATAAGGAGAAGGGCCAGCTCATTGCCTATGGGGTTTTTAGCTCGCTGGTGATCAACAGCGGGGTCAAGGAGATTTTCAAGGCTCCCCGGCCCATTGGGCAGGAGGGAATCCGTACCCTGCGCCAGCACACCGCTACCGGTTACTCCTTCCCCAGCGGCCACTCTCAGACCGCCAGTTCTGCTGGCCTGTCGGTGGCTTTGGCCTTCCAGAAAAACTGGCTTTATCTTCTGTCGGTGGTCTATATGCTGCTGGTGGGCCTCTCCCGAATTTATCTGGGGGTTCACTATCCCAGAGATGTGGTGGTGGGTCTGCTGCTGGGGGGTATTGTAGCGGTGGCCTGCTGCGCGCTGTTTCAGATGACAGCCAACCGTCCCGCCCTCTTTGCCGTTACCTGGCTCTGTCTGCTGCCCTTTGCTTTTGTCGCCCGATCTCTGGATTTTTATAAGGCGCTTGCCGCCTTCGCCGGTCTGACGGCGGGGCTCTGGCTGGAGGAACGGGCGGTCAACTTTTCGGTGCGTATTTCCGCCAGGCGCAAGGCCGCCCGCTTTCTGCTGGGGATGACGGTGGTGCTTGCCGTACAGCTTGGATTAAAGGCAGTTTTGCCGGCGTCTCTGCCCTTCACCATGGCGCGTTACGGTCTGGTTGGCTTTATGGGCATGGGCGGATGCCCCTATCTTTTTCAGAAACTGGGAATTTAGGCGCTGTCCTTTTGACTGCTATGTCACAGCTTGGGAGGTCTTTGTGGAATGAAATACTGGCGGTTGAGCCAGCCGAAGGAAGAAACGGTTGAAGCTCTTGTGGAACAGACCGGCCTTTCCCGCCTGGTCTGCGAAATACTTGCCGCCCGCAGGGTGGATACCCCAGAGGCAGCGCAGGCTCTTACCCGGCGGGGGGAGGGGCTTTTTGACCCATACCTTCTCAAGGATATGGACCGTGCGGTCCGGCGGATCTCCCAGGCCATTGAAGCGGGGGAGAAGATCGTTGTATATGGAGATTACGACTGCGACGGCGTGACCGCCACCGCCCTGCTCTACCACTATCTGGAGACGGTGGGGGCCGATGTGCTCCACTACATTCCCGACCGGGAGGTGGAGGGATATGGCCTCAATAAACAGGCCATCGACTTTCTCCATCAGGTGCGGGGAACCGAGCTGATCGTGACGGTGGACAACGGCATTTCGGCCGCTGAGGAGATCGCCTATGCCGCCCAGCTGGGCATCGATGTAGTGGTCACCGACCATCACCAGCCACGGGAGACCCTGCCGGACGCCGCCGCAGTGGTGAACCCTCACCGCAGTGACTGTGAGAGCCCCTTTAAAAACCTTTCCGGCGTTGGCGTGGCCTTTAAGCTGGTCTGTGCCATGGAGGGGGATCTGACCGGCCTGGAGATGCTGGAACATTACGGAGACCTGGTCTGCATCGGTACGGTGGGGGATGTGGTGGAGCTTGCCGCCGACAACCGCGTTCTGGTTCAGGGCGGATTGGAGCAGCTCTGTGACCCCCAGCGGCCCGGCGTTCAGAAGCTGATGGAGCAGAGCGGCATCTCGGGGGGTGCCCTGACTGCCGAAACGGTGGCCTTTACCCTGGTGCCCCGCATCAACGCCGCCGGGCGGATGGGAGATGTTTACGAGGCGCTGGAGCTTCTGCTGACCGAAAGCGAGGAGCGGGCCGGGGGACTGGCCGCCCAGCTGGAGCAGTACAACCGTCAGCGCAAGGAGACCGAGGCCGAGATTTTAAAACAGGTCGGGGCACAGCTCTCCCAAAACAGCGCCCCTCTGGATGAGCGGATCTTACTGCTTTCGGGAGAGGGCTGGCATCACGGCGTGGTGGGGATCCTCTGTTCCCGATTGGTGGAGCGGTTCGGCAAACCCTGTTTTCTCATCTCGCTGGATGGTGAGGAGGCCCGCGCCTCTGGCCGAGGGGTGGAGGGCATGTCCGTCGTGGAGGGCCTTGCGGCCTGTTCCGATCTGCTGACCCGGTTTGGCGGCCATCCCGGCGCGGCGGGCTTCTCGCTGGAACGGAAAAACCTGGAGCCCTTTCTGACAAGGTTTTTGGATTATTACCGGGAAAAGAATCCCACAATGCCCTATGTGGGGCTGAAGATAGACGCCGCGCTGGAGCCGGGGGAGATCACCCTGGCGGCGGTGGACAGTCTCTCGGTGCTGGAGCCCTTTGGCTGCGGCAACGAATCGCCGGTTTTTGCTCTGCTTGGATACCGGCTCACGGCCATCCAGCCTCTCAGCGGCGGCAAGCACCTGCGGCTGACCCTCTCCAAGGGAGGAAGTAATCTCACCGTCCTCTACTTCTCCATGACTCCCGACCGCTTTGGCAGCCGGGTGGGGGATACGGTGGATGCTGTGGTGACCCTTGGAACCTCTGTCTACAACGGCCAGCGGCAGCTCTCCATCAAGGTCAGGGACCTGCGTCCCTCCGGCTTTGACCAGGAGGGCCTCTTTGCCGGCAAACAGCTCTATGAGCAGTACCGCCGGGGGGAAGACCTCCCCCAGATCGCCGGGAAGATCGCCCCCACCCGGGAGGAAGTGGGTCTGGTCTACCGCTTTTTGCGGCAGGCCGGCAGCTACGGCTATGGGTGCGAGGCGCTCTACGGCGCTTTATCCTCCAGGGGTCTTGCCTTCGCCAAGATGATGGTGGCCCTGGATGTCCTGGAAGAGCTGGGTTTTGTCATCCAGTCCGGCCTGGGCTATGAGCGCAGTTTACAGCTGGTCAACACCGCGGCCAAGGCGGATTTGGCCAATTCTAAGATATTACAGTCCATTGGGAAAGGAAGGTGAACCGAATGACCTATGTCATCGAAAATCTCATTGCAAAATTGGAGAATACCGGCAGACCCTACGACATTCCCCGTATCCAGTCGGCCTATGAGCTGGCCGAGGTGGCCCACGCGGGGCAGACCAGGCGTTCCGGCGAGCCCTATATCATCCACCCCATAGCGGTTTCGATGATCCTGGTGGATTTGGGAATGGACACCGAATGCATTGTGGCTGCCCTGCTTCACGACGTGGTGGAGGATACCCCGGTGAGCAGCGGCGAGGTGGAGCGGCGTTTTGGCAAGGATGTGGCCCTGCTGGTGGAGGGTGTCACCAAATTGGGGCAGATCCCCTTCTCCTCACGGGAGGAACAGCAGGCGGAAAACGTCCGCAAAATGCTGTTGGCCATGGCTCAGGATGTTCGGGTCATCATCATCAAGCTGGCCGACCGGCTTCACAATATGCGTACCCTGGGAGCTATGCCCGGCCAGAAACAGCGGGACAAAGCCCTGGAGACCATGGAGGTCTATGCCCCCCTGGCTCACCGGCTGGGAATGAAGGGGGTCAAGGAGGAGCTGGAGGATCTGGCCCTGAAATTTCTGGATCCCGTCGCCTACAATGAAATTGAGACCCAGCTGGCCCTGCGCAAGGATGAGCGGGAAAGTTTTTTGCAGCTCATCAAGGAGCGTCTGACCCACCGCCTGGAGGAAGAGGGCCACAGATACCACATTGAAGGCCGGGTCAAGAGCATCTACGGCATCTACCGGAAGGTGTATATGCAGGGTCGGGCCTTTGACGAAATTTTTGACATCTATGCGGTTCGGGTGATTGTGGATACAGTGGTGGAGTGCTACAATGTACTGGGCGTGGTTCACGACATGTTTACCCCCATCCCCAACCGCTTTAAGGACTATATCTCCACCCCAAAACAGAATATGTACCAATCTTTGCACACCACCGTGCTGGATAAAGAGGGCATCCCCTTTGAGATTCAGATCCGCACCTGGGATATGCACTACACCGCCGAATTCGGTATTGCGGCCCACTGGAAATATAAAGTGGGCATCGCCGGCAAAGACAAGCTGGAAGAGCGTCTGGCCTGGGTGCGCCAGCTGCTGGAGGCCCAGAAGGACAGCGACGACGTAGAAGATATCGTCCGCTCCATCAAAACCGATATCGCCCCGGAGGAGGTCTTTGTCTTTACCCCCAAGGGGGATGTGATCCGGCTGCCGGTGGGCTCCACCGTCATCGACTTTGCCTATGCCATCCACTCAGAGGTGGGCAACCGGATGGTGGGCGCCAAGGTGGACGGCAGAATCGTTTCGCTGGATTTTGTGGTGAAAACCGGTATGATCGTGGAGGTGCTCACCTCCAAAGCCCAGGGCAACGGCCCCAGCCGGGACTGGATCAAAATTGTCAAAACCACCGAGGCGCGCAACAAAATTCGTGCCTGGTTTAAGAAGGAGAAGCGGGAGGAGAATATCGCCCAGGGCCGGGAGGAGCTGGAACGGGAGTTCAGGCGCAACCTCATCAACCTGACCGACGCCCAGATGGAGGCCTTTCTTCTGGATCTGGCCAAGCGCCAGCACTACAACGCCACCGACGACTTTTTGGCGGCCATCGGTTACGGCGGGCTCTCCCTCTCCAAAATTATGCCCCGGGTCAAGGATGACTATATCCGCCTCTACCGCACCACCGACCAGGATAAGATGGAGAAGGCCCTTCAAAGTCAAAAGCCCAAGAAGGAGCGCAAGTCCTCCAGCGGGGTCATTGTGGAGGGACTGGACAGCTGTCTGGTCAAGTTTGCCAAGTGCTGCAATCCCCTGCCGGGGGACCCTATCATCGGCTTTGTTACCCGGGGATATGGGGTTTCCATCCACAAGCAGGACTGTATCAATGTGACCTCCGCCATGAATGACCCGGCCCAGGCCGAACGTTGGGTGCGCACCGAATGGGCGAAAAATACCACCCGCGAGACCTTTAAGTCCTCCATTGAGATTCTGGCGGACGAGCGCAACAGCCTGCTGGCGGATATCAGCATCACCCTGAGCAACATGCATGTGCCCATCCACTCCCTGCTGGCCAGGGAGCTCAAGGACGGCCGGTCGATGGTTCAGATCACCCTGGGCATCGGCGACCTGGAGCAGC
>Ga0129314_1002320_pt1 | contig 10828 bp, 11 predicted proteins | sample O1111metagenome_FD_94431 | JGI IMG/M metagenome (GOLD analysis project Ga0129314, IMG submission 94431) | Orangutan individual fecal microbial communities from fecal samples from Wisconsin, USA - O1111 metagenome | ecosystem: Host-associated > Mammals > Digestive system > Large intestine > Fecal...
AGGCACCGCGCCGTCTCGAATCAGCAGATTCGTCCCGATGCTGAACTGGCTGTTGATGTTTCCCGGCACCGCATACACCGTCCGTCCCTGTTCGCCGGCAAACTGAGCGGTAATCAGTGATCCTGTCATCGACCCGGAGAGAGACTCATCAGCAAATAATCATACGCCCTAATAACCGATGGGTATTAAATAGGAAAAACTTCATTTGCTCAAAATACCCGGGGATACCCCTGCGAGCATGCTCTTTCCTATTATCAAAATATGTTTACATCCCACATATAATAATGTAGAGAGTTGGCCACTTGAATGAAGAAACGTTGATTTTTAAACTATTCTCGAAAACAAGTGGATTAATCTGCCGACCTGAGCGATAGATACGACACGGGCTGGATCTCGCCGGGATTCACCCGAATAACGCACAAGGAGGTAGAAGACATGAACGACATCAACTATGAATTAATCGGCACGCGGATACGCGAGAAACGCGAGGAAGCAGGCTACTCACAAGAGCAGCTGGCGTGGGATGCAGAGCTGTCAAACACTTATGTTTCCCTTGTTGAGACAGGCAAAAAGAAGCCCAGCCTTGGATCACTCCTCAAGATCTCCAATGTGCTGGGCATCACACTCGACGAATTGTTGTCCGGCAATCAGCTCCATAATCCTACAGATTACCAAACAGATATCGACGAGCTTATGAATGATTGTACTCTTGAAGAGCGCAGATTCATATACGAATTGCTGCGTTCTTCAAAAGAAATCCTACGTGAGAACGGCTGGAAGCTATCCGCACACAGCAGGGATGATATCAAATAAATCATAAAAACCTGCCCCTTACCATTAACCGGAAGTAAAACGCTTTACCTCTGGTTAATGGTTTATTCGTTACGAAAACAATATGATATTCATAATTAATATAGCAAGGATGAAGTCTATGAATGAGAATGAAAAGAGCCTACCTCAGCAGGACAGAAAGTCAAAGATTCGGGAAAGATATAAAGGAATCGATGAGAGCACTCTCGATGTAATCCCGGCCATTCCGAGAGAGGATTTCTATAACGGCACAACGGAAAAGCGCGTGGCTGTTTATGCCAGAGTCTCTACTGATGATCCCCGGCAGACCTCCTCCTACGAACTACAGAAGAATCGCTACACAGATCTTGTCAACCGGAGACCGGACTGGAAGCTCGTAGACATCTATGCAGACGAAGGCATCTCAGGAACTTCCCTGAACCACAGAGACAGCTTTCTAAGGATGATCGATGATTGCAACAACGATAAGATCGATCTCATCGTTACAAAGAGCGTCTCCCGTTTTGCCAGAAACATCATGGACTGTATCGGTTATGTCCGGCTCCTCAAAGGCAAAAAGCCTCCCATCGGTATCTTCTTCGAAACTGAAAACATATATACGCTTGATCCTAACAGCGAGATGAGTCTGGCCTTTATTGCTACGCTCGCTCAGGAAGAAAGCCATACCAAAAGTGAAATCATGAACGCATCCATTGAGATGCGTTTTAAACGGGGAATCTTCCTCACTCCTGCCCTCCTCGGCTATGACGTTGATGAGGACGGGAACCTTGTCATTAATGAGGACGAGGCTCAAACTGTCCGCCTCATATTCTTCCTTTACCTATACGGCTATTCCACACAGGGAATCGCTGAGATACTAACAAAGCTCGGAAGGAAAACAAAGAAAGGTAACACCACCTGGTCACCCGGCAGTATACTGCAGATTCTTCAAAACGAACGACACTGCGGAGATGTGCTTGCCCGGAAAACGTGGACTCCCAACTATCTCGATCATAAGTCACGAAAGAATAAGCAAGATCGGAATCAATACCGCCAGCGCGATCATCACGAAAGCATTATAAGCCGGGATGATTTCATTGCAGTGCAGCGGCTGATTGCCAATGCCAAGTACGGCAACAAGAGCATCCTCCCTGCCCTTCACGTGGTAAAGGACGGTACGCTTCGCGGCTTTGTATCAATCAACCCACGGTGGGCTGGCTTTAAGGTCGAGGACTACTACGAGGCCTGCGAAAGTGCTTATGAGGGAGGAATGGTTCCGGAGACCGAAGGCAAAGGAATCAAAATCAATAAGGGAGATTTCGATCTGCGCGGTTACGAAATCGCTCATGGCCAGTTCTTTGATACTCCCGGAAGGAACACTGTCACCATTTCCCACGATCAGATGAAATTCACGATTGCCACAATCCGTAAGTTTGGAGATGCCCGTACCGTGGAGCTATTGATCCACCCGGAAAAGAAGCTGCTGGCTATTCGGCCTGTATCCAAAGAAGTAGTCAATGCTGTGGAGTGGGCTACTACATCAAACGGGAAACTAACATCTAAGGCAATCAGCGGTACGGCCTGCCTTCCCACTATATTCAAACTGCTGGGCTGGCGAGACGAATGTAAATATAGGCTGCTTGGATCACTGAAGAAAAAAGATAACGAGCAGTTCTTGATTTTCGATTTAACAGATACAGAAGTCCTTATTCCAAAGCATGTGATCGATCAGGCTGGTGAGCAAAATAGCAGCAACCCTGACCTGACACCCTTTACCGCACCAAAGTCCAAACAGGTGCTGGCCTACCCCTCCGAATGGGGAGACTCTTTCGGCGCAGAATATTACGACCGCATGCAGGAAAAGGCAGAAAGCGATGATGCCCTTGCCTCATGGAACATCGCACATCAAAGCGAGCCGTACAAGGAACCCGATATCAAAGTGACGGATCGGGAAACCATAAAAACTGAAATTGAATCAATGATTGAACAGATGAAGGAGAATGCTACCGATGAGTGAAACAGAAAACAAAAGAAGAACAGCGGATATTGAGATTATCGAGGACGACAGCTTTAATTATGAAGGCTTTCAGGTTGTCCGGGGAGAGTTCTTCTCACACATATACGAACCATCATTTACATTAAACCAAAATAAGGTGTCCGTTAATATGGCTTGCATACGCAAGCTGCCCGAAGTGGAATATGTTCAGGCTCTTGTCAACCCCGAAACGAAGAAGCTGGCCATCCGGCCATGCATGGAGGAAGAAAAAGATTCTTTCCGCTGGTGCTCTGCTGGTAAAAAGATTGCTCCAAAGCAGGTCACCTGCAAGATCTTCTTTGGTAAGATCTTCGCGCTTATGGGCTGGAATCCAAATCATAGGTATAAGCTGCTTGGAAAACTCATCCGTTCAAATGGAGAGCTGCTCTTTACCTTTGACTTAGCAAACCCAGAAATCTACGAGCGCAAAGTCAGCGAAGACGGAAAAGTCAAAGCCTCTCGCACCCCGGTATACCCGGAAGACTGGAAGAATCAGTTCGGCCTTTCTGTTGAGGAGCATCAGCGAAACCTTCAGGTCAACATTTTTGAGGGCTATTCGATATTCGGCGTTCAGGAAAAGAAGCAATCCGCTGCCGGGCAAAGTACAGAAAATGAAAGCGAGGTAGCCACAAATGAACAGTCAGACAACACAACAACCCATCGTCTGTATTGATTTAAAGAAGAACAGAATTCGAGTCCACAAGGTAACACTACATCTGATCGGTGATCCAGATTTCATACAGCTTCTTGTCAATCCAAATTCAGGGATGCTCGCTATCAAAGGAACCATCCCAGAAGATCATCTTGGTCTCAAGGTTCATAAGGAGCTGCTCACTGATGGTAACTGTTATGAAATCCACTCCAAGGAATTAATGCGAACACTTCAGAAGGTTCGGTCAGACTGGCGGTCTAACTGCTCCTACCGAATCTATGGAGAATGTAACGAAAGCTCCGGTATCGCCCTCTTTCCTATGAAAGACATTGTACTTATGGAGGACGCACTTGCACATGAATGATAATAATTGGACTCCTCCGCTACTTGAAAGCGATGAGGATTTTCTCCTACTAAAACAGCCCCTGTCAGACAGGGATTATATAAAGCTTAAACATAGCCTTTTTACTGAGGGATGCAAGGAACATATCCTTGTTTGGCATGGGATCATTATCGACGGCAATAAAAGATATGAAATCTGCAAAGAAAACAACATCCGGTTTAAGATCAGGCACTCCATGTTCCGGTCTAAGGCAGAGGCATTCGTATATATTTGCAAGGAAGAATTACAACGTAACGACCTTATCAACGAGATGTACAAGTATCTGATCGGAAGGCTCTATCAGTCTGAGCTCGAAAGAAAGGCTCAAATGTACAGCAGCAAGAATGAAAGCACGCACCCCTACATCCCCGGACGTGTTTACAGGAAACAGGAGATCTCACAGCAGATTGCAGACGAGTTAAAAATCTCTCGAGGCACGGTACTAAAGTATGAGATTTTCACCAAGTGCATCGATAGTCTCCGGGAAAAGGAGCCAGAAATCGCAGCAAAGATTCTGTCCGGAAAGCTGAAAATTTCTCATGAAAATATCATAGAGCTGGAGCGACTTCCCTCTCGTGAACTTCATGCCTTGAACAATACACTGTCAAAAAGCAATATTGACCATATTACCTATTCGGATTTTAGGCATGAGCTTCTCTGGAAGAGCCTGCCCTCTATTCCCATGCCACCAACTCGGCAGCAGGAAGATGACAGCCTTCCAATCAGGCAGATGCCAGCCTACGATCCGGACTCCGATCTTGCTAACCTGATATTTACCATCCCAACGTGGGTGAGCTCGATCAAACGAGCGCATAAAAACACTGACTTTTCCAAAGCCACATCCGGTGCAAAAGATAAAGTCAATGAGCAGTTATCACTACTACAAGATGCGATACTCAGTATGCAAGCATCGTTAAAGGAGGAATACCAACATGAATGAGCTACTGCAGTATGTTCCTAATGTGTACTTCGAGCAGATCCCAATAAAAAATCTGGTCTCCAACCAGGAGTACCAGAGGCATCTCTCTATGAATCACGTTAAGAAAGCCGCTGCCAACTTCGATCTGTATCAGATCAACCCAGTGAAGGTAAGCCGCAGAAACGGAACCAACTACGTATTTAACGGCCAGCACACCATCGAAATTGTCGCCCTCGTCTCCGGCTCCCGTGAAACACCAGTATGGTGCATGATCTATGACGATCTGGAATATGAGCACGAAGCCGATATCTTCGCAAATCAGATGAAGTACGTAAAGCCTCTTCTGCCTTACGAAACCTTCATCGCAAATATTGAGGCTGGAAGCGACAAGCACCTTATCATAAAAGATCTGGTCGAATCTTACGACCTCACCGTCACTCCGGGAAGCGCACCCGGAGGCATTTGTGCAATATCTACTGTCGAAAGAATCTATGACAAATACGGGTATCACATTCTGGATCAGACACTTCGCATGATTGTTGGCACTTGGGAAGGTGAAGCATACTCCCTTTCTGCCAACATGCTCTCCGGTGTTGCCAGAATCATCTTTGCCTACGGCGATTCTCTGAAGGAAGATATCTTCAAAGAAAAGCTCAGCCGCATCTCGCCCCGGGAGATCAGCCGCACCGCCCGTGAGCGGAAAGCAGGATCGCTTGGCTATGCAGAGACACTTATTATCAACTATAACAAGAACCGGAAAACAACCCTCAGCTTTGAAAAGCTCTATACCCATAAAGCTCCTACCAAAAAGCAGAAGCTTGAGGAGGAGCTTGCCAAGGCAAAAGAAGATGACCCGGAATTATAACTTCTGAGCCACCTTCTTGAAATATGCCTTATCTCTTTTTGACTTGGTGTGGACTGTGATAACTGTTCCGTCAAGGAAATGGTACTCGGTATCTCCGCTGCTATAATAAACGCAGTGATCGAACACCCGGCTCACGAGGCTTATATCCATCTCCGTCAGGGGCTCCATTCCATCCGTAATTTCTATAAATTGCTTTGCCCGGACTCTTTCCAGTGCATTGCCGCTTGAGGCAAGTCTCTCCCACTTTCGCATGTTTGTCTTTCTCCGGGAAAGTATCTTATTCCAAGCCTCAACGAATCCATCAAAGAGCTCCGCTTCATAAAGAATGTCGCTATCAAGGCAGTGCCTCTTTCCCTTCTCCTTATATCGCTGACCGCATTCCCATGTATTTACCTTTCCCCAGCTCCGGGTGAGCGTCCGTCTGGAATAGATATGATTGCAGCAGCCGCAGATCACCTTATGTGAGAAAGGTCTGATATCCGTAAACTGCCCCATCGTCGTTAGCTCATGCTCCCTCATGAAATCTTCTCTTCTTGCAAGCTCAAGCTGTACGGCTTCCCACAGTTCCTTATCCACGATCGGCTCGTGGTCATCTTTTATATGGTACATCGGGAGCTGCCCTTCATTCTTCGCAATCTTATGCGTCAGGTAATTCGGAGTGTACCATTTCTGAAGATATACATCTCCCATGTGCTTTTCGTTTTTCAGTACCTGCTTGACCGTGCTAACCTTCCATGCTGGCTTTCCCATTGCTCCGGGGATGCCTTTTTCATTTAGCGTCCGTGCAATAATGTCCGGATTCATTCCAGTGATGAAGGATTCAAACATCCACTTGACCACCTCGGCTTGCTCCGGGTTCTTTATAAGGTTCCCCTCATCGTCTTTGTCATAGCCATAAAAGCGGTCGGTACACATCGCCCATTTGCCTTGGGAGAACAGAGACTGCTTACCCCAGACAACGTTCTCAGATATCGTCCGGCTCTCGTCTTGTGCAAGGGATGCCAGAATGGTAAAGAGCAGCTCGCCTGATGCCGCTGTGGTATCCACGTTTTCTTTTTCGAATATGATGCCGATGCCCATGTCCTTTAGCATACGGGAGTAATGCAGGCAATCCTGCGTGTTCCTTGCAAATCTACTGATGGACTTTGTGATAACAAGATCGATAAGCCCAGCCTCACAGTCCCGGATCATTCGGTTAAACTCCCCTCGCTTTCTGGTGTTGGTTCCGGAGATGCCTTCATCTGCGTAGATCCCGGCCATGACGTATTCCGGATTCCTTTCGATGTATTCCGTGTAATATGCCACCTGATTCTCGAAAGAATTGAGCTGCTGATCCTGCTCGCTGGAAACCCTGCAGTAAGCTGCAACCCGTAGCTTCTTTGTGGTTTCGACCTGCGTACCCTTCTTCTTATTTGCAGGAATATGAATAATCTCTTTTGCCATAATCAGTCCTTTCCGTATGGGCAGTCATCCGATGCCTCATACTCTTCTTTATCCATGTATGTAAAAAACCTGTTACCGACATCATCCGTAAATGGAATGACCGTAACAGGCTTTTTTATCTCTCCCCATGCATCCGATATCTCACATGGTAGATATTTCATTTTGCACTTTGGCTCGTCCGGGTGCTGGTAGTGATTCCTCTGAGAGCCACACTGCCAGTATGGGACTCCACCATCCCACTTGTGAATCATTACCCTGCCGCAATATGGGCAGTAGAGCTTTTTGCTGTGCGGATAAGTGGCTCGGGTATGTCTTCTTCCCTCTGGAGCCTCCGGGTGCTTGCGCCGGATCACATCTCGCTTCTTTGGCTTCTCCTTCTTTTTAGGCTGTGGCCTGTGAAATTCATTCGGGTAGGTATGCTCCTGCTCCCACTCGACCTTCGGATAGGCCTCGACACGATCCATGCCGTACTCGTCTTTATACTGGATAACCACAAGCTCCTCATCAATGCCCTCCCAGCCTTTTAAGAACTTTGCCGGAACATATACACCCGGACAGCTCTCCGGAGACCATTTGAGCCTTGTGCTGCACATCCAGTATTCGAAGCTCTGGTCGGAGTCCCATTTATGATATAAAAGGCAGCCGCAGTATGGGCAGTATAGCTTTCCGGAAAGTGGGTATCTGCTATGTGGATGATGCCTTTTCTTTTCCACTGGCTGCTTCTGTGTGTAGGCCTCAGACCTTTCATCCAGCACCTTCTGCACTGCATCCCACTGCTCCCGGGAAACGATGGCTGGATGTGTATCCGTTAGGTACCATTGATCCATCTCTCCAGTGTTCTTTCTGGTCTTCCGATGTCCGTCATTATATGTTTTCTGTAAAATGCGATCGCCCTTGTAGGCCTCATGGCGGAGCATCTTCCGGATCTGCCCTCCGCCCCACTTGCAGCCCTTTGGCGACGGGATTCCTTTTCCGTTAAGGTAGCCTGCGATCTTGCTCGCCCAGATGCCTTTCTCAGATAAATCAAAGGCTGTCCGGACGACTTCTGCCTGCTCCTCGTCTATAACGATATTTCCGTCTTCGTCTTCAGCATATCCGTAAAGCCCGGCAAGGTTATATACTGGCTCGCCCTTCTTGAACTTGTTATGAATCGTCATCCTGACATTGGCTGAGTTCGACTCACTCTCTGCCTGTGCAAAGGCTGCAAGAATCGTCAGCATAAGCTCTCCGGCCTGCGTCATGGTATTGATATTCTGAAGCTGAAAATATATTCCGACACCCAGAGCCTTCATCTCCCTTGATACCTTCAGCACTGTCTCTGTATTCCTTGCGAATCTGGACACGCTTTTCACGACAATCATATCGATCTTTCCATCCCGGGCATCCGCGAGCATGCTCTGAAACTGTGGTCTGTTTTCGCTGTATCCTGTGATTCCCTGATCAGCATAGATCCCGGCAAATTCCCACTGTGGATTCTCCGTAATGAGCCGCTTAAAATATGCTGTCTGGTTATCCAGTGATTCTTCCTGCTCAATGCTATCTGTCGATACCCGGACGTAAGCGCAGACACGTTGCTTCTTGCCTTCCGGTCTTTTCTTCTCGATCTTTTTAACCTTCACGCTCTCCCTCCTATCATTTTGGTAGTACTATACATCACTCTGAAACCGCGATTAGTCAAGTAATAAAGCGGCTGTTCACCGCTGAATTCCGATGGGTAAAAAGAAATAGCCCGAGATCGCTCCCGGGCAGTATTCCTTATATCTTCTTAGCGTAATCAAGCGAGATCCAGCCTGCACCACTTTTGAGCTTTCCCCATCCAGCCGTGCTTCCTTTCCCGGACTTCACTTCCGTAATGGTAAAGACTCCTTTACCTGTATATTTTCCAGTCCTTGCATAGTTGGTTCCAGCACCCTTTCGGATATTGAGATCATCAACATCAACACGGACTAAAAACGGCACCTTTGTCTTACTCGTAGTGCTGGTTGTCGTCTTTCCACCGAGCTGCTTCGTCACCTCCGTCGCCAGTTTGCCAAGCCTGCTATAGAGCCAGTTCCCCGGGCAGGATTTGTTTGCAAACCACCTGTGGACGGTCAGGATCATCTCATCTGACTTCGGTGTATAGTTCAGGGTTTTTGCCTTGTCTCCAAACCAAATCAGCTTCTTCTTACCGTTACGCTTGCAGATGTCTACACAGAGTTTTACCAGCGTAGCATAGACCTTACTGTTCATCGTGTACGGCTCCTTGGTATCCGAAGCACACTCGATCGTAACAGCCCTCTGGTCATTGGCATTCGAAGATGAACACCAGGAGCGATTCTTCTCCTCCACATACAGTCCAACCCGGCCATCCTTATCAATGCCGTAGTTGCTGGATGCCTGTGTGGAGGCTTGAGCAAACCAGCTCCCAAGCCCTTCTGCTGTACACTGACCTACCACGCAGTGTGGTGTGATCCGGTCAATCGAATGCGTTCTCTTTCCAGAATGGTTTGGTGAAAGCCTCTTATACACCACCATCTTGCTGTTCGTATATCCCATTTACTTCTCCTCCTTCTTATCCCTTCCATGTAATTGCTCCAGCACCTCTTTGAGCTTTTCCGGTATCGGAAGCCCAAGGTGCGCAGCGTTTTCCAGAAGGCTCACGCCCTCATTGGAAAGATAGAAAAATATAACGGCAGTACGCAGGACTCCGGGCTGTCCGGTCACCTGCACGTCGACAATGTTGGCAATACCGACGAGCAAAAAAATAAGCACCTTTCTGCAGATGCCCTTAAAGCCCACGGTGCTTGATAGTTTCTTATCCGCTATCGCACACATGATTCCTGTCAGGTAATCCACGACAGCGAAAGCGATCAGTGCATATAACAATCCATCACATCCTCCGAGATAATATCCAATCCATCCACCGAGCCCGGTGAAGATGGTCTGGATCATGATCCAAAATTCCTTCATGGCAAAGTCCTCCTTCCTACATCTGCTTCCATTCTTCCTTTGTCGGCGGCTCTTTCGGCCAGATGTCCCTCATGACAAGGCAAAATAAAACCGCCCATCCGAGCGGTACACCAAGGCAGATTCCTGCAAGAAATAACGTAATATTCATAATCATCTTCGGCCTCCTATGCTGTTCTCTTCCAAACGTAGACGGCAAGGTACGGCGGCATGTTCTTTCCGGCAGCCGCTACGCCTGTGCTTGCCGCTGTTCCTGATACGGAATGTGTATGCGCTCCAGCAGAAGCCGTACTTCTTGTTGTCAGTTTTCTGCTTGATGACATTGTGTATGCGCTCTTAGATCCAGAGCCATCACTCCATATTTCTTTCATGCTATGCGTATGGGCACCGTTTGAAGCTGCTGTCCCTGTGACGGAGTGCGTATGCGCTATCACAGAAGCATCTGCACTGCCACCTGTGCTACCTGCGGTATAAGCAGATCCTGCAGCAAGCAAGAATTTGTTCTCAATCTGTTCCCATGTTCCTCCAAACAAAATACTTGGATTTATTGCATTAGCACTCATATATAACGAGCCTACCGGATATATAAGATTAAAAATCGTCCCGTAGTCGCTATTCGCATTTCTGCAGTATGGAATCCCGTCCAATCCCACAGAAAAAGCCGTATTTCCGGACTCATCATTTATACTTATTGGAAAACCCGATATTAAACCATTATCATCGTCATCCACAGCAGTTCCAAAACCTATCGCTGTGCCATCAGTATTGACATCGATGATATAGTACGCGGCGGCTAT